>UEXM01003394.1_pt1 | contig 10183 bp, 4 predicted proteins | sample 1796661 | NCBI WGS metagenome assembly UEXM01 (sample SAMEA4772469, study PRJEB27181) | metagenome
GTGATATCACGGGGACTATTCCTCTTGACACATCAACGGGGAGAGCCAACAACGGCTTGGCTACTCAGGCGGCTGACGTAGGTCCATCGGATACGTTTGAGCTTGGTGCTACATATACTCAGTCAGGGGCTTTTACAGCATACGCTGTAGTAGGACTAAGCACGGCAGACATTATTGCAAACCCTAAGATGGGTATGTTGTTTCAGGGAAGCGCTTCAACCCTTCAAGGTCAGACATATATGTTTATAGATGCATTTGACAACAACAACTTTAAATTTAAGTTTAAGCTTGAAAAAGGAGATTTTGTTAAGGCACCATCCCCAGCACCTATTCTCCAAATTAACAAGCCTACCGATACAATGCGAACAGCATATGTATTTGTAATTAGACGAGATGCTGCATCAAACATATCTGTATATGACAACAGTGGATCTCTTGTAGCCGTTGCACCAGCCAATACAGAGGGCTATCAAAGGACTGATGGCGATATTGTTTTTGATCACATTGGCAACGGAGGCTTTGACGAAAAGTTTCAAGGCAATGTTGCTAGACTAGGCATTATCGCAAAAGACATAGGCACTTCCGCTTGCTCTACGCTGGCTAAGGACCTAGCAAAAAAGTACACACCATTATCTTAATTTAATCCAAATGGAACAAACCAAAAAGCGCCCTGGGCGGCCTAAAGCCCAACCAAAAGCTGAAGTTGTAGAAACTGTAGTTGCGCCAGCAGCTAAGAAGCCTCTACCTATTAAGCGTAAAGAGTCTATCAATCCCAATGCAGAGTTTGAACTCTTGCGTAAGTCTGGGGTGGTTTATATGTTGCCGCAGAAAGGCGTTACTGTATTTGACGAAGAGAAAGATACAGTTCGTGAGCTTCGATACTGCCCTAATGAGCCATCAGTATGGCGTGATGAGCAGTCAGAGAACGCAACGCGACAGTCTGTTATCTTTCGTGATGGCAAGATCTTTATCCCTAAGTCGCAGCCAAACCTTCGTTTATTTATGGAAAAGCACCCATTTAACGAAGCTAATGGAGGAACAATCTTTAGGCTTGTAAATAAAAAACGAGATGCAGAAAAAGAACTTGAAAAAGAGTTTTTCTTGACTGATGCTGTGTCTATGGTTAGAGACAAGGACATCCAGGAGCTGTTGCCAGTGGCAATGTACTTTGGTGTGAACATCAATGCATCTGTATCTGATATTAGATACAACCTCTTGAGAATTGCAAAGACCAAGACACAAGAGTTTATTGAGTCTTTTGATTCACCGCAAGTTCGTACTCGATCCGTATTGCAGCAAGCAGCTGATTATCAAATCATCAAACTGAACAACGATTCTGTAAAGTGGTTTGACACCAACAGCATGATTGTTTCAGTGCCTGTAGGACAAGAACCCCTAGACGTGATGGCTCGATTCTGTTTGACTGAAAAAGGATCTTCGGTCCTATCGACTTTAGAAGAACGACTGGAGCGACTCGCTTGATGAAAGGGCCCTTCGGGGCCCTTTTTCTTTTCGTATATTTGCCTTATGGCAAGCATTGATAAAGTATACAGAACAGTAAAGAACCTGGCCAACAAGGAGCAGAAGGGTTTTATCACTCCTGCCGTGTTTAATCGTTTCGCTGTCATCGCTCAGCAGAACATTTACAATGAGCTTTTTACAGAGCTTGTTGAGGCCAAGAAGATAAGTCGTCAGAATATTGACCCAGGCAGAGACAAGTCTGTCAGGAAAAGAACCCTTGAGGATCTGTCTCCATTCGTTACGAGGTTATCCAACATGACTCCCGCGTCTACTATCGACGCCCCAAACATCTTCTTCAAACCAACGAATCTATCTAGGATTATTTCGATCAGTATAGGCAACAGCGTTGCAGGAGGATACAGCATCAACAAGACAAACGTTGAGATTGTATATGACGTAGAGAAGATGGATAGAATCCTGGGTAGCAACTTGTCTACCCCGACGGCTGCCTTTCCTGTAGCTTTGATCTCAGATGAGATTGAGGTGTTCCCTGCTGATCTAGTCTCTAGCATAGATATGACGTACTACAGGACTCCTGGGGGTATATCTTCTTCTGGCGCATATACAGACTCTGAACCTCAGTGGAATTCGATTGCAGCTGGTGTAGGACAAAACCTAGAGATTGCAGATCCTTCGTCATGCGTAGACTTCATGTTGCCTGAGCACTACAGCTCTGAGATAGTATATGAAATAGCCAAGATGATTGGCATAAGCCTGAATGATCCAGGCATGGTACAGGTAGCATCACAAGAAGAACTTAGGAGATGAGTCAGAATAAAGTAAAGCTAAGCCAAGTAATCAAAGATTTCATTATCACTTCTGATGGTGACGACTACGCCAACAATGTTGCTGATAGCACACTGAGAAACTTTGCTCTTCGTGGAATTAGAGAGATCGGATTTGACCTTGGTAAGAAAATCAAGTCATTGAAGCTAAGCATTAACTCAAGCAACAACACTGTCTCATTACCAGACGATTACGTTGACTCGCTCAAGTTGGGCGTTGTGGGTGCTGATGGCATACTGCATGTGTTTGGACAGAACAAGAACCTGAACATGTCACGCCGTATACAGACGGCTGCTGACACGTCGGTTGATGATAGTGGAAAGTACGGGGGGACTCCCCCAACGAGTGTTACTGATGAGGCGGGCTATGATGACACTACTGCTGGTAGCCTCACTGACGTTTTTGATGCTGACCCACTAAACATTGCAGCAAACTCTATTGGGGACCGTGTAGACGACAAGACGGCTACTACTGGCGCTGGAGGAAGCGCTGAGGCTGGGGACAGAGACTACTACGTCTTTGAGAACTACCTATACGAAGGTGGAGTAGGCAGAATGTACGGTATTGGTGGAGGAAGGCTTTTTGGGGAGTACAGAATAAACCTTGATCAGAATAGAATCGAGATTGACACAGACAACACCTATACAGAGGTTGTGTTGGAGTATGTGGCTGACGAGGCTCGCTCAAGCGATCCTGAGGTGCATGTTTACGCTGAAGAGGCGTTGAGGTCATATATGTACTATAAAATAATTGAGCGCAAATCTAGCGTTCCTATGGCCGAAAAACAACGTGCTCGGTCTGAATACTACAACGAGAGAAGAAAAGCTAACGCAAGACTGGGCAACTTCAACAAAGAGGAGGCGTTGAAGACCATAAGAAAGAACTTTAAGCAAGCACCTAAGTACTAATGGCGATTAATAAAATTACACCTCGTGCTCTTGACAAGAGTTCGGACTATAAGGTCGTGCCCGCCACGGCATTTATTGATGCGGTTAATGTTGTTTTTGGTGAGGATTCATCTAACAACAATGATGAAAGCGGAGATGCAGGGGTTATAAAAAATCTTTTGGGTAACACAGCGCTTAGCTATCACACAGCGAAAGATGCTATTGCTACTGGTGATTTTAAGATCATCGGAACTACCACAGACCATAAGCTCAAGCTTATCTATTTCTTTGTGTATCACGAGGACCTTAACGAACAGGGGGTCTGGGTTTACGATCCATACGGAAAACTCTCTATTCCCGCTAAGTGGGGTCAGTTTTACAAAAACAATATAGGTGTACCTCTGTTTGAACTCGAAGGTATTGATCCGTATCAAGAGGGTACGATAAAGTGTGTTGTAAAAGGAGACTTCTTTAACTTCAAACAACACTCTGTGGTGCAGGGAAGCATTGTCTATGGCAACACTCTTAACCTACCTGAGGTTCCAGCTCAAGCTATTAGGTCGAACAACTCAAACTTTAATGGCTTTACTGTAAACTCTTCTGATAGAAGCACGTTTGAAAAAGACTTTCATGTTTATTTCACGGACAATGTAAACGAGCCCAAAAAGATTAGTGTTGCAGCTTGCATGGTTGCAAGACACATGGCTAGTGACACCTTTGAATTTGGAGGAGTCAATGCTGAATTTGCTCCGTTGGATTTCAATGGCAATGGAGTTATCGACGAGGAGGATAGACTTATTTGGGAAGAGACCTTTGGCCACGAGACATCGGGCTCTCCTTATTTGTGGGAGTATCAAGGTCAGAGTTACTTTGTAGAGGACGACAGTGTTCTTGATTTGGACGGTGACAATTTCGTAAGTTTCCAGGATCTTAGTGCTTGGCTAGGTGTGCAAGGCTCAGAGGTAGTTCCTGCAACTACATTCCCTGCTCAGGGAACTAGCTTCCAGTCGTTTGAAGGTGGATTCTTTAGCATACCCCCCAACAATGCTAGCGCGATAGAGAAGATAAAGTTTTGTCACGCCTGTAAGCCTACACCACTAAAGAGGCCAACTTTTGAGTGGACTCAAGACGTCTCTAGTAAGTCAAACAACTTTGAAAAAAGCGAAGGATTTAAGTTTGCATATCAGGTCGTGTACAACGATGGTAGCACATCGGCTATATCACCAAAATCAGAATTAGCCGTTACGCCCAGTCTGTTGTTTCAGGGTAGCAACAAAAACCCAGATCACTCTCTGTACAACGTATGCAGGATTAATATTTCAGACCCAATCATAAATGGTTTGTGGTCTCAAGTCAAACAGGTAAATATTCTTGCTCAAGAAGGTATCGGACCTTACAAAATTATTTATGAGGCAAAGGGACCACTCGGCAATGTATCATTTGATTTTAAGAATGATGTCATTGGTATTCCCGTATCAGAGAAGGAAGAAAACAAATTCTTTGACAGTGTACCTCAAAAAGCTGAAGCCCAAGCTGTTGTGGACAATAGACTCATGTACGGAAACTACGTTGAGGGCTATCCCAATGAGCCTATTGCAGCTAACCTTTCCGTGCAGTATGCAGAACGTAGAGATGAAGACTTTGCCGCACCAATAACAGTAGAGCGATCTATTATTTCAGAAACCCCCCTTGTTGCTGGTGAGATAAAGCAAAAGATGGCTGGGTTTAGAATTACAGTTAACGCTTTTCCTGAGCTTGCTGTTAACGATACATTGTTGTTTTCTTTGTCTTTTATTCCAGAGAAAAACTTTCACGTATACAACGCAACAAATTCTTATCACCAGTCCCGACATCTAGGGATTGAAAATAGTGACATTAACAACGTATTTCATCAGAGTCCTGGAGAGGCAGGGGCTCTTAACATTTCTCCTCAAGAAGACCAAGGATCGGGCACAAACTTTGGTATTTATGATTTTCCAACTCTTCATAACGATTCTTTTAATGCTTTTAAAAATAACGGAGGTGTAGCTAGCGTTTTTTGGAAGACAGTAGATACTTCAACTTCAAATCCCTTTGCGCCTCCTGGGGTAAAAGAATTACATCTTGGGACGTCTGCTGCAAATCCTTTTATTATCCCGTCAGGGGCCTTGAACTTTAAAGTAAAGCTAAGATGTATTCAAGGCGGCGATGCAGCCACTCTTAAAGGTGCTTTTTTGTCTGCGTTGGATGAGGTTTTTGCTACTGGCACTGACCCTCTTTCTTTTTCAAACAGCTATTTTGCTCTTGTAGAAAGCTCACCGTATGCTACAATAGACTGGGACTTTCCGTTAGAGAGCGGTCAGAGAATACAAGAGGGAAGCGATATTAGCAAAAACATTGTAATGCTTGCTAATGAGTTTATTCCTGAAAATGAGAATCAGAGCATTGGGATGCGATGTCAAGGCGCTGTAATTGCAAAAAAAGGCTCCGCGACGTTTGGCTTAAGGAAGACAGATCATGTAGTCGAAAGCGCTGCAGATACAGAATTTATTGACGATGTACTCGATAACAATTCAAGAGAATACAAAATTATTCTTGACAGTGTGCCTACTAATAATTTGGAACTGTGGACTTGTATTAGAAAGTGGATGCCTTACTCGCCATGGTGGGTTTTAGATCCATCTTTTCTATCTCAAGTATCTCAAGGGAATGCAAGTTTAGATCCTTTCTACGCGACTACAGAATACAGTGACGGAACACCCAACCAAGGCCCCATAGTCGCTGGATCTAATCCTGAAAGACGTTTGTTTAAACAACGTAATAATGCATATGATTTTGGGCTTCCTTTTGTCTCTATGGAACCTATTACCCCCTCAGCTGAGCCTTTTGCTGTTAACACTGGTGACAATCAATTCATCACGGAATACACAGCATCTTTTATAGGCTATGTACAGTCTTTAGTTGGGGACGTCAGTGGGGGACAGATTGATCAAGTAAATTACTTTATATCATCTCCTTTGCCCCAGCCTCCTCGCGGAGGGACTCAAGGGGATCTTTCAAGAGGAGAACTGTTCAGTGTTATGGATGGGGAGGGTGGTCCTGGAGGTTCGCTTCCTGGAGACAGGCTTGCTAGTACTTTTGACTACCCAGTAGAGTCAGCATTTAAAAATCCTATCCTTAAAGGACTAAATCTAGCTAGCTCAGCGTTTGGATTTGTCCCAAGGAATATAATTCTTGGAGAACGTGCAAGATGGTTTGGCCCGTTGTATACTGGCAAAATTCATTCTAACAGCTTTTTGGACGGCAGCATTATTGGGGCCTTGACAGGTGGAGATTCGGGGATTAGAAGATATAGAGATATAAGTGGAGAGAATCAAGGCACTGGTGACAGGATAAGCGCCTTCGGTGGACGAACTACAATGCCGCTTATACAAGGCTCTCCTAAAGGGGTTGTTAACACGGAATCCTCCACCGAGAACCGCATTGGTCCTGTTACTCAGATATATACGAATCAGTATCAGTCAGCCACAGATGACCTTGGCAATACATGGGAAAGTTACTTTAAGTTAGACTTCAGTTTCCGTCTAGCTAATAGCTTTATAAACCTACTGAGTGCCCCTGTATTCCAAGCACTATCTACTACGGGGGGGTCGCTTGGAGGCAACAATTATGGCAGATCCTTTAAGTCGAGCTCAGATCACGACTTTGGAGTTGTTTTTTACGATTCGCACGGAAGAAGGTCGTTTGCTAACCCCCTTGGGTCTGTTTATGTGCAGGGATTTTCTCAAGAAGAAAGAGGCGGCAATAAAGGTTCTGCAGCTGTTAGTGCTGAAATTTTGGGTAGTCCTCCTGACTGGGCCTCTAAATATCAATTTGTATATAGTGGAAACAAAACCGCTCAGAATTTTGTGCAGTACACAACAAACAATGCCTTTATCGAACCAACCAACGATGATGATGTTGAACAAGCTCAATCATCGTCTAGCGGAAAGATATACGTATCGTTAAACATGCTTCAAAGCTCTTCTATTTCTTATGCTAAAGAGTTTGGGGCTAGGGGTGAGGACGGAAGTCTTTCTGTATATAAGTTTAATGAGGGTGATAAGCTAAGAGTTATATCCTATGGCGATGATGACAACAGGGTGTATCCTAACAATGCTGTATTTGAAGTTATTGAGCTCGTAAGTATTGACCCTTTATCGCCTGAAACAAATCCTTTGATAGACGACATTGAAAACGGCGCAGGCGCGGAGTTATTTGGAGATTTTGTTGTTTTGAGTAACAACGAGCTTGTTGAAGGATTTTCATATTCAAGCCTGATAAGTGGAGCTAATAACTGGGATCAAGGGGTTGTTTTTGAAATTTTCTCTCCTAAAAAGGCAATAGGAATAGAATCCCAAGTATATGAAGAGATAGGTGAAGTCTATGATATCGTAGACTTAGGTCTGGGTACTAGGCAGTTCTCTCAGAACCCTGTTGTTCTTTATGAAGGCGATGTATTCTTTAGGCCTACAGCATGTAATGTAAACCTTAACGAAGGGCCTGGCTGGACAGATCTTCTGTCTGTGGATACCGATGGGGTTGATGGCATTCAAGATGCAAAAAGCAACTTTAAAAATATTACGCTAGAGAGCACCCGCCCAACAGATTTGTTCCCATCAGACATAAAGTCTTTAGGAAGGGCTAACGTTGCTTCTACCAACGCCAAAACAGTCCGTAGAGAAGCTGGTATCATCTACTCCGAGAAAAGCAATCCAGAGTCAGATGTCTTTAACTACTCTTCATTCAATGCATCATTGTTTCCGTTCAAGGACCTTGAAGAAAGGTTTGGAAACATCAACTTTATGGATGAGCTAGGAGGTAATCTGTTTGTAATACAGCAGGACAGATGTACAATGGTTCCAGTTTCTGCTACGCTTTTGGCCAATGTAACTGGACAAGAGCAGCTTATTGCATCCAATGACATCCTTGGTAAGGAGAGAGTGTACTCTATAAAAGCAGGTTGTGACAACAACCCAGAGTCCGTTGTTCGTATCGACAACACTTACTACTTTGCTCACAAGAGTTCAGGCAAGATATTTAGATTTGTGGAAGGTCAGGGGATTGAGGAGATATCAGACGTGATGATGTCTAGCTACATCAGATCAAAATTCAAAGAAGCTATTTCTCTTTCTGGCCTTGGCTCAAAGAGTGATGTAAGAATTGTTGGGGGCTATGACCCTGTAAAGGGAGAATACCTTGTCACAATCTTGCGGCCTAAGTCTCTCAACTCAAGCACTAGTGACGATGAGGTTATTGTTTACGGGTGCACTGATCCTGAAGCCATCAATTACAATCCTGATGCGGTTATAAACGACGGGTCTTGTATCCCCGCTATTATTACCTCTAATCCAGCCTGTGCCGAGATATCACAGGCCAACGAAAATGGTATTGTAGAGTTTGATTTTGGAGAAAAACTCAAGGGATCATTGGCTCAGTTTTCTGAATACACAATTACAAACACAGGGGAAACAGATTTGGTTATTGGATCAATATTCGTCAAGCCCATTACAGAAAACTCAGATCAAATATTTACCGCCTCCCTTGGTTCATATTTCTTAGCTCCAGGAGAGTTTACCAATGTGTTGCTTCAAGCAAACTGTAACATAGAAGGTATTTTCCAAGCGGAGGTAGAGGTTTCATTTGTAAATAGCTCTCCTGAGCTTCCTTGTCTTGATGCAGCTATTTATAATGTATCTGTAGATATTCAAGATGAGATTACCGAGGTCGTCGAGGGTGTTGTAACAATAAACTTCTACCTAGGTGGGACGCTCATAGATCAGCAATTTGCAGATCTTGGACAGGGTACGTGGACCGTCGAGATTGATCAAAATAGAGTCATACAGTCAGTTCAAAATACCTACTCTGGTAACGGGTCCAAGGCTCTCTTGGAGGTCGAGATTGAATTCGACGATACTCTAGGTGCAGTAATAGGAGATGAAGATCGCATCACAATTACAGGAATAATACAAAACGGATTGGATGGGTTTCAATTTTTGCCAGTGTAATGCCTGATATCACAATATCGGAGAATAACAAATCTTTTGACATAAAGATTAGATCGGAAGAAATGCGCCTGTATCAACAAAATTCAGGCAGATTACCTGTATGTTTTGTTCAATATCCTCAACCAAAACAAGGTCTTAACATCCTTGACGAAGAAGTTGATAACGGTCTTCTTGGGATTTTTAGATTACAAAAAGAACTTGTTGCTCAAAACAACATTTTGGGTGGAGACCTGGGGCCTTTTGATGTAAGAAACAATCTATCATTAGATGTTAAATTTAACTTCTACGAAGAGAGCACTTTTGATCCGTGTATCCTTGATCGAAATGGAGATGGTTTGATTTCAGCAAACGATGTGTCAAGCCTTTATCAGAATATGCCTTTTATAGACCCATCTCTTGACGTAAATAATGATGGGATAGTAGATGATGCGGACTTCTTGTTGGCTAGAGAATATGTTGGGGAATACTGTTTTGATGAAGAAGGTGGGTCGGGCGAAGAGGGTGGATCGGGTAATGAACCCAGTGTTTCTCTAGAGCTAGACTTGGACTGTTTTCTTTACGAAGATGGATCGGGAGTTTGGAGTGACGCCTCAGGTAAGGGGAATGACTTTTTCGTTAAAACTGATTTTAACTCAGCCCCACCTATTGTCCAGGACGATGGGAGTTTGACTGTTGGAGAAGGGGCGTTTGCAGGGGGTGATGAACTTTTCACAAGAAGAGCTTTTGTGAGGAATTGCGTAACGGTTCCCGAACTACCTGAGGGTCAAGAGCTTACGGAGGACGACGTCATAGCTGACAGCTATATCCCACGCCGAGACGAAGACTTTTCTTATGAGTTTATTTTTAAGTATACAGCTTATTATAATCACGGACGAGAGGTTGCAGGTGTGGTAGCGGGACCTCCTGAGGGAGAAAACAGAAAGCGATGTAAGATGTTTGGGTATTCGAACCATGGTTATGAGG
>UEXM01003396.1_pt1 | contig 10181 bp, 5 predicted proteins | sample 1796661 | NCBI WGS metagenome assembly UEXM01 (sample SAMEA4772469, study PRJEB27181) | metagenome
CTTGTATTTCTTTGAATATTTTAAGATTCTTATGCTCTTCAGGTATTTTTCCATAAATGGCATGAAAATTAATTTGTTTTGCTTTTGCATATTCTTCATCTGTAATTTCATCTTTACCGAAATATAGTTTAGCTAGCTGTTTATGGGCAGATTCATCAGTTAGAAAGTAATCTAACTGCTCTGCTAGTAGCCGTAAATGGTACCCATCAAAGTCAAGCTCTACAAAAAAATCATTTTGAGGGTTAAAACACTTTCTATGTTCAGGTGTTTTAGGTATTGCAGCGAAATTAACTGAATTAAACGTGTTTGTAGGTCTGGATGTATTATTGTATAGATTGTAGTCTGTATATACTGTGTTATTTAATGTATTGTATATAGGGTTTTTAGGAGTAAACATCTCATTAAACCCATCATATAGTATACCCACACCTTTTTGTTCTAATAAGTAGAATACATTAGTTGCCATTGAATTATAGAACTCAAAACCAGAAGGAATTTTAAGGTCGATGGTATCTTTAATTTGACTATAAGTATATTCACACCTTTCGTAGAGTTTACTTATAGGTATAATTCTATTTATATCGAACTTTTCACTATATTTACGGTAATACCAGTCTATAGTAGTATTAGAAGAAACGTATTCTAATCTTTTAAATTTATTCATAGAATAAACTAAAGATAGGTCTATCGCTCCTTGTAAATTAAAGTGGTATAGTAGGTTTTTCTTATTTAATGTATAAAGTATATCGGCTCTTTTAATAATATCGTAGATACGTTTTTTCTCTACATTAATACCATCATCATGAGATATAGGAATAAAGTATCCCTGTGTATCCTCTGCCGGCCTTATATACACCCCTACAGTTTCAGTTAATTTAGAATGGTAGTAGTCATTTGTAGAAATTACATCTATATACAGCGGGTGCTGTAATTGGTTTTCCAACCATTGTATTTGATCTTGAGACTCTAGTAAATAAAACACTTATAAATAACCTTTATTTTAATATACGAATAAAATTTATATAAACAAACTAATACCCACCAGAACCTCCACCTGATGAATATCCCGCTGAGTTATTTCCTGTTGAAGTGTTTCCTGTTGTCCCACCTGAAGTACTTTCTGTGAAGGTTCCTTCGCTATTATTCGAAGTAGAATTAGAAGAGGAAAATCCTGTAGTTGAACCTACTGGTTGACTAATTATTCTGTTATTTACTCTAGTCTCTACTTCAGTTCCTACTCTACTTTTAGATTTATCTCTTGGTACCAGCCTGCTGTGTGGACTATTAACATGTTTAGCTCCTACCATAGGACCTCTAGTCGGATGTAAATGATATGGGCCTACATATTCCTTATTAGTACCTTCTATTAAGAATTGACCCGGTTCTGCATATAAATTCTCTTTTATTTCACCAGGTATTCCTTTTTTTGAATACTTGTTGTACCTGTTTTTTTCAACCAAAATAGATTTACCGGGAGATGGTATATCAATCTTAACGTTTTTAAGTTTTTGAGTAGTAGTGGTTAAGGGAAGGGTATCTTCTACGTATTCTGATGCACTATTTATTAACGTTTCTGCTCCAGGCATTACTTCCTTAAGCTGGTCTAGTATTTTTTGGTTTTTAGTTTCAATACCTTCTAAAAAATAACCGTTAATTAACTGGTCTTTGGCAGGTCCTTTAATCTTCCATTCTATACACACGACTTGTTCAAATCTCTGTCTCCTCATAGCAAGTTTTGCAGCTACAGGTTTAAGTACTTCTTTTACTTTTCCAGTAGATGTATTCTTATAGAAACATCTTTTCATTACTCCGGCTTTTATTTCCTTTGAAGATGGAGGAAGTTTTGTTGACTTTATATCAGATCCTCTATCGTTATCAAATAGGGTAGGATCTGTTTTTTCATTTGTCTGTACTAGTTCTACTGCATTACTAAAATCTCCTTTTTCGAAATCTATTCCTAGAATACTAAATATTTGACCTGTTGATACTACAACAACTTCGGTATTCTGGTTGCCTAGTGTTTGTGTAATCCTTTCTACTATAGACTCACTAAGTGTACCGGTACTTCCACCTATTTTCAGATCAAATAGAGCACCTAGTTCTTCTAATGTTTTCTTAGTATATTGATGTTTTGGTAAGTACATGCTGTTAAATATTTATGTCTGTAGAGTTGATTAAAGTGTAAGTATACCTCTTTTGTTGAATCTTACTTTTTGCCTGTGTTGCTACTTGTAATATACGTGCTAAACTACCTGGCTTTTTTACTACTTGACATCCAGCTGACCAGTTATGTATTCTTTTAGCTCCTTTTTCTCTATTACTTGACTTATGAATATTAATACCAAAAGTACCTGTCTGAGGATTAACTAAGTCATAGAAATTGTCTTTATTTCTATCTCTATAAACTGTTACGTCTCCAATTTGAACCAAAGTTCGATAACCTGGCGGGTTATTTTTGTGAGTACCGAAACCATATGCTTTAATATACTGTCCTTCTTTGAGAATAGCAGTACCCCTAGATGACCCTAGTTTCTCTACTAAATAGTATTTTCCTGGGTCGGTAGTGCAGGCAAACTTTTCTGCTTTCTTAACTCCATTCTCTATCCAAGCTATGGTCATTATATCGTCAAATCTATTAGTTAACGGAAACTTACCATTACTAAATGCAGTATAATTACGTATTCCAACTATATTGATTGCCCATTCCCTTGAATCCCATTGGTAACCTTTACTAGTTACTGCAGCTTTTATTGTATCGTAGTATACATTTTCACCACTTAACGGAGAAGTTTCATCTCCAGCTGAAGTATCTTGGGTAAGTACCGGTCCTGCTGTACCACCGGTTCCTGGTGGGGATTTATACGCCTCTGAAGAGGTGTTTGCAATTTTTTCAAAATAGTCTAACTCAGCTTGTGTTGGCTTTTTTGTAGAGTAGAATTGAGTTTTTATATCAGTGGTCCATTTACTATCTTGAATATTGTGTGAAAGTCCAGTTATAATGTATCCAAAATTATCTGCATATCTTTGAGGGAGTAGTCCTTGTTCTATTAAAAAAGCTTGACCTATCTTTAATCCTCCAATACCCATAGTAGAAAAAGATAATTCTACAGGTATAACACCTGGTGGTGGTTTTGGATCGTCTTTCTTTTTGTAATATGCCTCTACTACATACTTTTGACAGAATTTTTTATGGTAGTTTCCTAAAGAGCTCGCTAAATCAGCATTAAAGTCTCCGTTGTCAAAAGCTTTTGCTCCATTAAATTCTCTCCAATAGTCGTAATAGTCCTCAACCCATTTTTTTAACCTTTTATCTTCTGGTTTCTCTCTTTTCTCTTTTTTTTGCTTAGTCTTATCTCCTTCATCAGAATTATCCTGTGCTTTATGTCTTATGTGCCTGTCTAATAGCCCGGTATTCCATTTTAAAAGCGGACCAACATTATCTCTTGAATTCCCTTCTGTTCCTTGTGCAGCAATGGAAACCATATTACCGATATTCTTGCTAATTTGACTACTAATACTTACGTTAGTCATAACAGATTTAGTACCTGATAGAGATAAGGTAGGTATAAGGTTCCGTAAAGCAGGTGTTACTTTTCTATCTACTATATAGAATAAATCATCGCCTTCATCATAGAATATGTCTAAATCATTCACTCCTCCCATCGACTCATTCATAGCTTTTAGCAGTATCTTTAAAAAATATACTATATTATTATTCTCATTTTTGTCAGAGTCTTCATTAGCTTTAACTATCTTATCTAATTCATCTTGAAGAAACTGTACTGAGATCAGTATATTAAGTATGTCGTTTTGTTCCCCTCTTATTAGTCCTTGAGTAAAAGCGGATTCGACTTGTTGATGGAATCCATTTTTCCAAATAACCCCTAATGGAAAAGAAGTGCCTTGACCGTCAGGCCATTCTATATTATTTCCCTCACTATCTACTAAGGTAGTCAATCGAGGTTTTTTAGGTAAAACACAGACCATCGGGTTAATAGAAAAATGCTGGTCTGATGTTAAATATTTTAAGCTCTTCTCGTATAATCCTGTTGGATTTTTGTCTGAAGTACCGGAGTAAAACTGTGTTAGTTTTCTTCCGTTAGAGTTAGTTCCTTTAGATTTTGGTTTTGTAGCATCAATTAATGTAACGTAATTATTAAATACATCTAAAACTACGTTAAGAGGTATCCAAAATTCATTTAAGTTATCATTATCTAACGCTCCTGAGTCTTTAAGTTCTAAGTCTTTTAATCTAAATGCTGCAAATTCATTTAATGTCTTTCTAAAATGTTCAGCTGATTGTCTAACAAAGTTACTTTTACTGTAGACAGGCATTATTACTCCTTCTGAGGATAGTCCAGTAGTTTCAGCATCTGTTGCTTTTGCTGTTTCTTCATCTTTTTTACGATCGGTCTCTTGCTGTTCGGCCAATTTAGCTAGCCTTTCTCTTTCTGTTTTTTGTTCTTCTGTCAATTGATCTTCTGGGAGGACAGAACGTTCTTGTATAAAATCAGCTAATTTAAGTCCTTCTCTATAATCCCTTGCAGCTCCAAATGTACTATTAGTCGATACTGTAAGCGAGTTATCGGATTCATCTTTAACTTTTATATAACTCCCTGCTCCTGTTCGTTCAAATGTTAATCCGTATTCTTTAAACTGTTTATTTAAGTAGTATTCTAATTCATCTTCATCTAAGCCTGCATAACCGCTGTTACCGGATTCTGTTTTGCCAAATGAATAAGTGTCCCCTTCAAAATAAAATAAATCGCCTCCGAGTAATTTATTGTACTTAGCTTTAAAAGCTTCATTTTGCATTGCTTGTTTTGCTTCAAAACTTTCTGCAACGGCATTTGCAGCTAATAAGTCTTCATCATTGCCGAAAAATGCGTCTGATGCTGCTCCTGGGATAGCTTTAACTCCGTCTACGATAGTATTTACTGTACTCTCTGCACCTTCTGTATACAGGTTGTACGCAAGAACTGCTGGGTTAGTTAAAGTAGCAGCAGAAGCTACTTGGTTTATTTCTGTACTGCTAGTTCCTCCATCAACCCAGTACTGCATTTCAGTAAAGAGTTTGTGGTAAATAGATTTTCTCTCTTGTTTACCTTTGTCTTCCTTCAAACGTGTCATTTGATCTGCAGGGTATACTGCAGAAGGATCGAAAGTACAGGCTATAGATTCTAGTACACTCCCTTTAGAAATAATCTTAACCATACAGTCGTAACCACCTTGTTCGTTAATACTCCAATTAAAATTAGAAATATACCCAACAAAAGAATCGTAGTTATAGTCTGAATCTTGTGTGATTTTTAATAATTCTTTTTCAAAAGTTAACATTGGATCGGCAATATTATCTCTCAAGAATTTCTTATAGGTCTCTATTTGCGTATTTAAGTTACCTTTACTCCCTTCTTCTGAGGATTCTAGGTGTATGCTGTGTCCCCATTCTAATAAAATAGAGTAACCGGGCCTTAAGTAAAGTGCCTGCATTACTTCTAAATCTTCTAATGTCCATGCTTTAAAATTTACTTCTGCCTCCCTTAACGTACCGTACGTTCCTTTTGATTTAACTGCAACAGATTCAATACCGGGTGTAGGTCTAAATCCTAAGCTTTCATAATTATGATACGAACTATCTTTTATATCACCGGATTTAACGTACCCTTCATTATCTATACTAATAGGATTGTGTTTTGCTTCATTAACCCCTCCTCCTAATACTGTTCGTTCACTTGAAATACCTTGCTTCAAGGTACCTCCCATCAAAACATTATTGTATGCCAGATTTTTATTTCCTACTACCTCTTCTACAGTCTTCTCTCCTGAAGCTAGTAATGTTGCTTCTTCTTCCGTAATAGTATTTACACTGGATACCATTCTAGCCCAGGACCCATTGCCGTTAAAAAATAATAAATGTTCTTTAGATTTTTTTGTCTGTGATACAAGTTTTTCACGCTCTTGAAGTTGTTGTATCACTCCAGGAGATAGTCCGCCTCCTATCACTTCCTTAGGCTGTCCTTGTGGTGTTGTAGATGCTTGTTTTGACATTACCTAGTTTTATTTACTTCCTCAAATAGCTGTATTACAGATGTTTTATCAGCTGGTATCCTTAACTGTACTCCTGGAGTTACGTTTAAAGACCCTTTTTGATAGTTATTTGCCGAAGAAATAATCCACCATAACTCCGAGTCTTGGTAGAACTCTAGGGCTAGAGTATCGTACCTATCCCCAAACTGTGATATAACATAAATATCATCTTGATTTAAAGGTATCTCTGGATATATAACGTTTCTTCTATATATAGTCCCTTTAGTAGTTTTAGTTGTCTGTATTTTTTTAAAGCGTCTGCCCATTTTTATAATATACGAAATTTATTAGCTACTTACAAGCGGTATATATGTTTCTTTATTCTCTGATAGAGGATTATGGTTAGTTATAAACGGATTTATACCGGTTTGAGGTAAGAAATCGTGAATTACTTTAAATGAAAGTGATACATCTAATACGTGTGGAAGTATCTGCGGTCCTGTTTTATCCCCTAGTTCTGGTCCCTGGAATGCTATTTCCCATGGGTAGTCTTTTTGCCAGGTATACTGTACTGATTCTATAATACCCGGTTGTTCATATATGTAATCTCCTACTGTTACTTTGGCAATAGAGCCTCTCATAAATCTACCATTATCTCCATATGTTGGTGCTGTTACAGATGCTAAGGTAGCTGCTTTCCTATATAGAGGCTTCATCTCAGCGGATGTAGCTGCCGCGATTTTAAAACCGATGTTTATACTTCTTTCAAATCCGCTGTAAGTATAGAAGTTTTCTGCTCTACCTAAATATTTATGTGTATTCCAACTTCCATTAAAACTGTCGTCAAAGCTATCTAAAAATGCTCTAAAACCAAGGTAGTAGTTATCGCTCCCTGGTACCATTATTTGAAACTCTAATTGTATAAAGTCTCTGGTGTCAATAATTGCGTCTAATGCGCTTCTTTTTACGTCTAATTGGTTGAGTTTATCAATTGCTAGATCTGGTGTTGTATCGTTGTAAGATATATTCGAAGGTTTCTTATATCCTTGATTTCCTAGACTTACTCTAGTTTCTTTATTTATCTTTTTGCCATTGTAATCAAATGAATATGAACTAGTTACTGCTCCTTTGAATTCGTTAATAGCTTCATCTGATCTAAAATCTTGCAATTGCTTACCTGAACCTAATGAAGAAATAGTGCCGTTATAACTCCCGGTAGTACCTATTTCTATAGAGGTTTTTGAAACTTCTTGTTTATCAGCATTAATTGCTGTTTTACCTCCTATAATCCCCGAAGCATTCTTAGCATTGTTTTGGCTTTGTACTGCAGAGATATTATCTTTAGTAAGAGTGTTGGTGTAGGATAAAGAAGCTGCGATATCTGAGTATCGATTTGGAGATATGACATTTGTTCCTACTATATCCCCAGAATCAAAATCATTTGGTTGACTTTCAAGGATTGCACTAGTCGTCTCATTACCTTCTTTTTTTAAAGGTATTACCTTAATTTCAGACGAAGCTGCTAATATATTTTCGGGTGTTGTAAATTTTGTCTTTTTATTTCCTATTTCGAATACAGTAGCAAATTTTTGATCTATACTTGAAATATTAAAATCTACGTCTTTATTAGTAACACCAAAGCTTCCTGAGACTGCTGTAGTAAAAGAGGAGGGTAAAAATAAGTCCGGTGAAGTTACTCCGTTTAGTTCAAAGCTATTAATTAATACACCGGGGTTAATTGGGTATCCTCTTTGAGCTAATAATCTATTTTTTTTAGAGTCAGAACCTAGGAATTCTGTAGAGTTTGTAGGGCTGTATTTATTTGCCAGAGTATTTGGGTTACTCTCTGCTACAAAATCTGCTGCTAGTGATGCTCCTGTTTTAGATTTATTTACTCCTAATTGATACGGAACAACAGTAGTATTGTCTACTACCTTAAGGCCAGACTCAAAATTTGCAAAAATAATGCCTTTATTTCGTATACCCGTTAATGTACCTTCAGTAGATTGATAAAAGGGGTTGTCACTACTATAAGTTGTAACTCTATCATCTAGACCAGTAAGTCTGTATGATATTCCTATATGGTTCTCCCCGCCTAACTCTCCAGGAGTTGCTGTGGTGTTCCTGTCTGGAAGTATTGATGTGGAAAGTAGGCCTTGGGATGGTACTCTTTCTCCTCTTAACGCATATTTAGAGCCTTCAACGCCTCCAGCACCAAAGAAACTAGCGAATCCACTAACCGGGTCTCCATCTTGTAAATATGTATCAGTTCTAAATGCTCTTAAGAAATGTGTACCCGTTCCATTTACAGGAACCTGTGCAAGAGTAGAACCGGCTACTTGAGCAACGTGTTTTATAGTACCTCCTGCTCTTCTAATTATATTACCTACAAGAGAGCCGTTGTTTCCTTCAAGTTTCTTAGTTAATTCTCCTTGCTTAAGTAATGCTTCGTTAGCCAAGTGCTTTAGACCTGGTCTGTCTATTAGCATTTGAGCAATACGAGAAGCATCATCTATTCTTTTAGATATCTGATCGGATGTACTACCTATTGGCTTAGGTACATAAGGAGATTTAGTCTCAGAATCCTCATATTTAAGAGAACGGAGACTATCCATACGACCTTCATCAAAGTCCTTCCTTAAGTTCCTTATAATAGGCATAGGCTTATCCTGGTGGGTTATCTAAATACTTACCTGGAGTATTTCCATCTAAATCTAAGTCAGAAGGACTTTGTTCAATAACAGGTTGATTGTTAATCGAAGACTGGTTGTGTAAAGTCGAGGCAGGGTTAGCACCTGGTCTTGTAGCAGGAGTCTGTCCTTGCAATCCTAGAGTTGAATTAGGTAGTTGATTGTTTAAAATTCCGTTTGCCATAATTAATTATTTTATTCTTTATTATAAATAGTTATTATATATGTTTGTGTATTATCCTAATAGGCCAGAAGATGATTTTGTTAAAGTCATTCCAACCTTATCTCCGTCTAAGTATACATTACCGCCTTGGGATACTACTGATATGAGTTCGTCTAGTTTGGCCTCTACTCTTGCAAAGCCATCATCCTCACTATCTCCACTATCGCCAAATAATCCTGCTAATGCAGCTATAGGTGCTGCTGCAAGAGCAAACAATGATAAAGCAGATAATGCCGGAATTGCTGCTATTCCTGCTATTGCTATCATACCTAATCCTGCAGCTATAGACATTAATCCTGCTCCAACCATTAGTAACTGTGGAGCTATTGATGCTAATCCAGTTAATCTGCCTATAATAGATTCTATAGGTGAATTACCTAATACATTAAATGCAAATGCTACGGGTAGTAACGAAGCTCCTAATAAGGCTATTGCTCCTGCTCCTGCTGCTATAAAAGGAAATAAGAATCCTAAACCTGCTGCAGCCAATCCTAACAGTGTTAAAGCACCAGCAAATGCAAACATTTGACCTGGTTTAATGCCTTCTAATAAGCTAAATGCGTATGCTGCGGGTATCAAAGCTACTCCTAAAATTCCCATTGCTAAAGCTCCTTGTATTATACTTCCTCCAACTTTTCCTAGTATAGCTAAGGTCAGTCCTAACATACTTAATGATCCTGCAAATGCAAGCATTTGTGCCGGATCTACATCTTTAACCATTCTTAATGCAAGTGCGAATGAACCTCCAAGAGCTAATCCAGCTACTCCTATAGCTACTGCACCTTTTATAACATCTCCTATCTGTCTACCTATAGATGCTAATCCATCTCCTAGTCCTTTAAGAAATCCTCTGATGCCTGCTCCTGAATCTGCTTTTACGTCTTTTGTTTTCTTTCCTAAATCTCCTACAGTATCGCCTGTTTTCTTTAAACTATCAGGCATTTTAGCTCCTAATTTTTTTGCATTATCAGCAGATACTAGTTTACCAGTTGCTTGATCTCTAAATCGATTTATACTTTTATCAAAAGCTACTTTTGTTTTATCTCCTAACCCTTTGCTGAATGAGTCTGTTATGCTTTTCCCTGCTTTTCCAAATAGTCCTGTTAAAGATTTCAAACCTCCGCCCATTCCAGACATAGAAGCACGCATTGCATTAAATCCTTTTATTCCTACACCTACAAAATTAGCTATTTTTTTTACTGCAAAAAAACCGGCAATTCCAGCAAGTACTGCTGTTAATG
>UEXM01003397.1_pt1 | contig 10180 bp, 4 predicted proteins | sample 1796661 | NCBI WGS metagenome assembly UEXM01 (sample SAMEA4772469, study PRJEB27181) | metagenome
TACCAGTGAAACCTGCCTCTAGAGCGCCCTGTAAGAGCTTGTAAGCGGCTTCACCACGTACCCCTATATCTATGGCCCTCCCTGACGCATGAGCGCCGGGAGAGGCTTTACGGGCCTCTATGGGGTGATCAGCACAACGGTACGCAGAGTTAACAGGAAAGCTAAATCCAAGCTTCTCACGCAGAGCATCTACCTTCTGCATGAACTCATCCTTCATACCAATTTCATTGCAGTGTCTGCATACTAATTCTTCTTCTGTGAAATACTTATACACCTTTACTCCTTGTCAAAGCCCTGAGTACCTTGCCTCCTGTAGCGAAAGGAATCTGTGTACCAGCCTCAATAGTTTTTCCGTCTTTAAACTTCATTGGTTTTGTTGTAGTAAACACAGGACTAAAATCAACTGTCTTTGGATTCTTAGCAATCAAAAATCCACCTATCTGTATCACATCTTCTGCCTCTGTTATAGGCTCTAAAGTTTTTCTATTATAGAAATTAGCGAAATTAGTAGGGTTGTAACCTATCTGAACCCAGCCTGACTTAGGATCTTTAACCAGCCTTAGAGCTTCTTCAGCTAATTCAAAAGAATCGTGATTAACCCAATTACCCTGCATAGTAGCTAACGGAGTCTTAGCTCCTGCGCCTGAAGCTATTTTAAAGTTAGTTTCAGGATCACCCCCTGAGAACACCACGTTAGTCAGCCTTCCTGTTTTACCGTAACCTAAAACTTCAGAAGCTCCTTTTTTATTAGAGTCCCAAGTAAGACCTTTAACAGGCTTATGGGCCGTTAATGTCCATATGTTATGTCTTCTATATGCAGGTATGTCCAATCTAAAAGCAAGTAGATCACCAGTTTTTAAGTCATCATTAACGCCTATGATGAATTTATTTTTATCCTGCTTACTTGCAACCGACATAGCAACATCTCTATCACTAGGCATGTTCTTTATTAAGTCCTCAACAGAGTCTACCTCCCACTCCTTCACAATAGGAGAGCCTACAACATTGCCTTCAGCATCCTTACCTTCTAGATAATTCAAAAAATTAGATCGTCGCTGCTCTATAGGCTTTGATTGATCAGCCAATTCCCTAGCAAGCATTTGCTTCTGAGGATCATTGCTTAAAGCCGTATCGTCTGCTTTATTTTGTGTCTTCCAAACATCAACTTCATCTTTGGAAATATTTAAGGCAGCTAGATAATCTTCAGATTTTTTAGGTTCAACAACTTTACCCATAGGCTCTTCAAACATCTTAGGTGTCTTACCCTTGTCAAGCGCCTGTGTAAGATCATCAAAGTCTGCTTCTAACTGCTTTTCAGTCTTTACAGGAGCCTCATCTACATTACGCATAACACGACTAGCCTGCCTAGCAACTAAGCTACCTAAGCCAAAACCAAGACGCTGCAAAGGATCTATTCCTCCACCGCCTGTGAAGCCTAATCTACGCAGAGGATCTTCCTCATCTACAAAAGCTGTACCAGCCTGTTGATCGTAAGGTTGTCCTGTCATCTTATCTATGCGCTCATCAGGCTCTGTAGGCACGTTAGGGACATCTTCTATGACCCCACCTTTAGCTTTGTTAGGACGATCTTCTAGCTTTGGTATTAGATTAAAACGCTCACCATAGCTTAGAGCTTCTTTTCCAAAAGGAGTAACATCAGCCACATCAACTACTATGCCTTCAGCATCTCCAGCCATAATATTACCTGTTATTGATGCTAATGCTCTTCCAAAATCCAATGCATAAGATAACGATGGTGTAGACTCATCTAAAAGTTTGCCTTTGGTTACTAATGAATTAGCTGTATTCACAAGCTTGTCAACCTGCCAAGGAGCATAGTTACCTGATAAAAGCAACGACTTCTTAGTTAAATTAACTGCATCTTCTGTTTCTCTATACCTTTGATCTTCAGCAGCATCGTAGTAAGGACTACTCACTTCTCTTACATACTGAACTGCACCGTATATAGACGTAAGACCCAAAGCTCTGATTGCTAAAGCAGCATCACCGTCCTCCACACGCTCTACTAAAGAGTTAATTTGTGAAGTCTTAGCCTGTGCCCACGACAGGAACTGACCAAAAGATCTTATGTATGGGTTTTTGCTCTGAGTAAAAAGAAGCCTATTCCCTACCATAGGTAAAATAGCATCTCTATCTGCTACCTTCTGACCTATACGATCTAAAATATCTCTTCCTATTTCATCATCAAAAGCCTGTTGAGAAGTTTTAAATTGTTTCAGTACATCTATATCTTCAGAGGTTAGGCCCATAGTAGAGGCTTCTTTACTATTAGACTTAGATAGTTTTCTTTTACTAGCTAGTGTGAAAGCTCTGTTTATTCCTGTGTCGTAAGCAAAACCACGGGCAGCTTTAGTAATTCTTTCAAGTTGTACTACCTTAAAGAACTTCTTGTTAATCCAGTTTAGACCATACTGATAAGAGTTTAAAGGATCTCCACCTTGAGACATCAGAGCAGTAAACTCTCTTTCAAATGAGTTGTCATATTGAAAATTTACTTGCTTAGAAAAAGAAGGAGTAGATCCCATCTTCTGCATGATAGCTTTTGTAGCTGCACCAAAGCCACTATTTTGAAATGGTTGAATCATGTCACCCAAAGAAGCAATACCTACCCTAGTTAAGAAGGTGGTGTTTGCTGCTGTTGTAAGCGTCGCCATAACAGAACCGCCAAGCTTATTAGTCTGCCCTGCTCCGTAACTTCCCCAGTAAGCATCAATAGCGTTTAATATTTCTTTTTTATATTGATTTCCAAACTCTGCATTCTTTCCTGTACCAGCAAAGCTTTCATTTAGTTTGTCAAAAACTTCACCTAGAAACTCTCCCTTCGCCCCAAAAGACGAAGCAAACTCCCTGCCCTGTATTGCTCGTTCTGAGTATTTAGACAATACCTCAGAAACATCTAACTGCATGAAGCCTCTTTCAGCTAGAAGCTGCCTAGCATTAAAATCTGTTATCATCCTATGCTTTTTAAAATGATCAAGCAAAGGCATAAAATCGCCTTTCTCATTATACACATTATCAGGAGTGTACTTCGTCATGTCATTGTAACGCTCAACCCCCAACATGCTGTTTGTGAACTCATCTACTTTTTTATTAAGGGCGCTACCTCGTAAATTAGGATGTTGAAGCTGTACCGCTTCTCTTGCAGTACGCTCAAAATCTGCCTGATTCTTCCTAATAAAATCTAAATCGTATACTTGCGCCATACCATATTGATCTATATTTTTAAAATTTATACCTACTTCACGGATACTTGAAGCTAAAGCATTCTGATGACTAACAAGTAAAGGAGCCACCCTTCTAGCTTCTGCAACCTGTTCAGCAGTTACAGGTTTTAATTTACCATTTATTCCTGTGTAACCAACTTGAATGTCATTTACTTTAAAATTGTTTATAATCTGACCAGCAAGTTTTCTTACGGTCATGTCCTCAAAAGAATCACCAAGGACAGTATTTACAGTAGCGTTAAATTTCCTAGCTTCACGAATAGCTCTTGCTTCTACAGAGTCAGTAGGAGCATTTTGTCGTTGAAAAAGCATATTACCCACTATTTTAGCGTAGCCACCCATAGCATCTAATCGTGAAGATAGTGTTCCTGCTGATAAATATTTCCAAGATGTTTGAAGATTTCTACCTGCCGCTTCGTTCAGTCTAAGAAGACCTGTATCTTTTTCTACAGCAGTCAAAGCAGATCTACGAAACCTATTGTGAAGAAGCCCCATAGTTGCTCCTGCACCCATCAGTGCCATAGTAACACCATCGCTATCTTCATCACCGACTATACCACTAAGAGCAAATCCTCCTATGCCCCCAACAACAGGTCTAGTTGTTTCATAAACAATTTTTGATAGGATGCCATCAGTAAGTTTACCTTTAGAGCTAAGATCTTCCATCATTGCAATATTAATATCTTGTTTATCAAGAGAAAGCTCTAGCTGATCATTAAAATAGTTTTCTCTTTCTGCTGAACGTCTGATAGTCAACTCTTCAATTCTTGCATCTATTTCAACTCTATCTTTTTTTGAAGCCTTATTCCTTTTACCATTAAGAACACTTATAGCTTTATTCAACTCTTGGATAGGCTGAGTGTTAATAGCCATCAAAGGTTTTTCTTGAGTATGTTTAGTGACCACGGAAGAGTCAGTAGCTATTGTAGCAGCCTTCTTAATATCAGTAAGTTCATCTGATGATAGGGGTTGTGCAGGCTCTAAAGTAGACTCTAGTTTTGAAGATTTTACGTCATCAGTAAATCGTATGTTTCTAGCCAAATAGCCTGACAAAGCACCAGCGCCTCCACCTATAACAGCACTCACGCCTGTATTGAAACCAGATACTTCTCCTGTTTGTAAGTAATCCCTTGTAGCACTATCAGCTACTGCAAATCCTGAACCTGCTAATGCAGATACTGCTTTACCACCAGCAGCAATTTTTGTCCAAGGCAAAGCCCAAGTAATTGGATCAGCAAAAGCTGTTGCAAATCTACCACCTATGATAGCTGCATCTTCTTGATCAGGGCGTATTCCATAAAACTGAGGCATCTCTCTAAATAAGTCTGCTTGCCTCTTAGATTCAATATTAGATACTGCTTCTTTGAAAGTAAGATCAGGAGTAGTCAAAGAATCATACCCAGCCTCTAATCCTCTAAATAAATTACCTGTAAAAGTTGTTTCAGCCCTAGCGCCGTACTCAAGCTTCTCTTGCGTTGTTACCTCTTCAGGATCATAGGTAGTTAAAACTACTTTACTCCAATCAGGTTCTTGAACTTCAGCCATACTAGATACCTTAGTTTTGTGCTAATAGTGAAGAAGGACGAGAAATAGGACTTATCTGTAGCAAAACATTAGCATACAGTTGAGTCTGCTTGTCGTAGGCTGGGCTATCAAACTGAAGCATATTTGTGTAATACTCATCAACTTTGTCATTAACAGTAGTCTTACCGCTTCTACCTCCAGAAGTAACAATGCGGTCATCGTCCTCACCAAAAATGCTTTGTAGTTTTAAGTACTCAATAGCGTTTCTAGCATAGTCTTCGTCAGTCTCTGTAGGCACCTTCTTAGCTACTCTTAGTTGCCTCTTGTACTCAGTCTCTTTTTCGCCCTTAGACATCTGAGAAACTCTAGCAGAGTAACTATCAATTTCTGATTGACTATTATCTGAATTAACAATAGATAATACATTTGATGCCATTTCTCTAGACTGAAGACGAGTAGTAAACACCCTTTCCAACCCTTCAACTTCTTCAGGCATTGCTTCATACGTCCACAACATAGCTTGAGTTAAGGGTTTCATTGCATAAGACTTTGCGCTAGGACGCTCATTTGCATGTTCTTTCAAAGCTGTGTAGTACAATGCGATGCTTTCTGTAGGAGTCAGATCACTGTTCCTAATGAAAGACACAGGGTCTGTAGTTCCTATTGTTACTTTTTTACCTCCACGTACGACTCCAGAAATGTCCATAGTTTTCTTATTTTCCCATCTGTCTACTTCTTTCTGTTGCTGTCTATTAGCAATAGCCCCTATTTGTGAAACGGGCCTAGCCTCTTCTTCTTCTATAACCCTAGATGCTTGAGCGCCGGGGATGAAAAAATCAATAACTGAATCTATGATAGCTGGTTCTTTTGCTACTGATTTCTTTTCTCTTGTGGCCTCGTAAGCCTCTATAGCTTCTTTTCTTTGTTGCATTATCTCAGCAACTCTTTCAGGACTCTTAGGCTCTACTCGCACACCTATAGCATTCAATGCTCTCTTAGCTACGTCCTGAATGTTTCCACTATTCATAAGGGTATCTATGTTTTGAAAAGGCTCTCTCCTATTAGCATCGTAAGCCTGCCTAGCAGCCGTAACTGAAGCAGAAGGTTCAGAGTCAGAAGTATCATCACTATCAAGTAAGCTTCTTACTCTGCCTATGTTTTGGAAAGGCTCTCTAAGATTAGACCTATAGGCAGAACGAGCTTGACCTAAAGGAGACATCTCTCTACCCATCTCAGTGTCGCCAAAAGCTTCAGAGGAGCTTCTATTCTCATATTCTCTCCTGCGCTGAAGTTCTACCTCACTAGGGCCTCTTCCCCTTTCCTCTAAGGCACGTTGCTGCATGTCTGAGCGTAAACCACCTATTGACTCAGCCATTGAATAACCTGTAGGTATTTTACTGACATCTATTGACTCAGCCATCTTTTGCAATTCTCTTCCTATGATACTTGCTCCCCCCATAACAGGATTTAAATATCCATAGTTAGTACTAGGCTCTAAAGAATCTATCTGCTCTTGCAGTGCATCTGGATAAATAAAAGGAAGCACTGCATTATCAGGAAGTCCTTGTTCAGCTTTTATTTTATCTTTTGTTTCTCGCTCTAAAGTCCTAAAAGCCATTAATTTTTTATCAGGAGAAGTATCACTAGAAATTATACTTGCTATTTCAGCTCTCATATAATTAAGAGTTGACTCTTGATCAGGCGTTCTTAAATCAACTCTATCCATCGGAACAGTTGGTTCTTTTAAGATATTAGTGGCCTGTCCAGTACTAGCATCGGCTTCTGTAGGATTAGCAGACATTTCCCTGCTCAAATTCTGCATAAGTTGTATTCTACCTTTTGGACTTCCACCGAGAAAGGCGGGAGCCATAGGTTCTTTTAAGACATCTAAACTTAAATCAGAACTAAACAAAGCACGTGCCACTTGGTCAACTCTTTTAATAAACCTTACTTTATCCAAAGAAGTAAAAGACATTGAACTGCCAACACCATCATTTAAGTATTCATCTTGGACAAGCATACGAGCAGTACTGTAAACACCGTCAGATATTTTAACTAACTCTGATGTCTGCTCTTTCTCTGACATATTTTTAAGTTGATCTCTTAATACTTCAGGAAGATCAGCAACCTGCATAGTATCTCTAAAAGCAGCTTGACTGTCTTTTAAATCAGCCCCAACAATCTCTCCAAATCTGCTAGTTACAAGACTCTCAACTTCTGCTTGTGACACAAGCCTATTTGGATTTTTGCTTTGCGCCTCTTCAAAGAGAGCAATGTATCCCCCATTATTTGATCCTCTTGCTGCAGCTTGGAAGTTTAAACGCTCTTTATAATCTTCAGAAGCAGAAACATATTCAGGACTTTTGAACATGGGAAGACTCTTAACTACTTCAGGATTGAAGTAAGCATTGGTGCCTCTGGATCTTACCTCTTTTATTTTTTTTATTCCTTCGTCACTCAGGTCTAATCCATATTCATTTAAAAAATGAGATTGCATTTTAGTCAGAGCAGCATCTTCTGCTTCTTCTGTAGATATACCACGGACTGCTCTATAAGCCTTTTTAAATACGTAAGAACCTAAGTTTTTAGGGTTAGGATTATATTTTTTAACTACTCTGTCAATTTCTTCTGGACTAGCAGCGTTTAAATACATATTATATTCTTCTATATGCTCGTCATACTCTTGTTGTCTAGCTGCTCTTTTAGCAGTTTCTAGCTGCCCTAAACCTTCAACATATATAGGATTATTTACGTTGTAGCTCTCACCCAGTTCTGCTCTCATTTTATCTTCATAAGCTTTATCATACTGTTCATTTAAGAAAGAATAATATTGATCGTGTCCTTGTTCGTTAATCTTTGCATTTCTATCAGCAGAGGTTTTTAATCCATTCTGGTATACTCTTAATTTAGCATTTAAACCTCTACCCGCCCCTCTATTGTAAAAACTAGTCGCTGCTTCTTTAAAAGGCGCTGAAATAAGATCAGTCGCAAATTGACCTACACCTTGAGCAACAGGAGTCAAAGCAGCCATCAGAAGTTGCTGACGCTGAAGATCTTTAAGTTCTTTAGCACGGCTTCTATAAGAGCTTGACATTCCTGCTCCTAGTGCGCGATACCCTTCTCCAAGTGTAACCATTACTGATCTCCTCTAGCTGATAGCAGCGACTGTACTTGTTCAGGTACTGCTTCAGGTGACGGTTCTTGTATCTGTCCTAAAGCTTGTTTCATCATAGGCAGACTTTGCTCTTCTTCCATATCCTCTTCATCATCACCTTGTATGACAAACTCAATATTTTCTTGCTCACAGAAAGCAGCTAACATATAAGCCAGAGGCTCTGCAAGCATCATCATTAGATCAGGATTAAACAAACCATCCTGAAAGCCTTGATAAAGTATAAGCTGTACAATATCCATTATAGGAGTACCACCAGCTATAGTCTCTAGAAGGCTCTCGTAAGTACCCTCTTCTGTAAATGTTGCAAAGTAATACTCTAGAGCCGTAGTAAGGTCTGTGTACTCTGGAGCCTTTTCAAAAGGCATAGGATTATCAGGATCATTGGTAAGAGACTCTCCCGGAACAGGACGATCTAACTGTCCTGCTTTCTCCCTATAAACCTGATCAATCTCATCATTGTCATATTGCACTTCAGCCACGATTAACCACCTCCAAAGTTTCTAAGTCTTTGACCATAAGTTTGATAGGCACCATAGCCTCCACCAAACTGTTGAGCAAATGCATCATAGTCGAATAACTGTTGACTCCATACAGGATCTTGCATAGGTGTTAGACCTTGAGCTACAGCACCATAATCTTGTGATTGGAACTGAGGAGCATATCCACCAGTAGCACCAACATCATATAGAGAATCATCTTGAACAGCCCCAAGAAGACTCTGAGTAGCAAGTGCTGCTGGCATCTGTGTCACTCCAGTAGCAAGAGCATTACCATAGTTAGCAGGAGTTGTTAGCCTTTCTACAAATGTTTGTTCTTCAAGCGGCTTAGTTGGATTAAGAATAGAATCCATAAAAGAACCCCTACTAGCTTCTGCTGATTGAGTAGCTCCTACATCTACTGGACTCATCGGCCCTGACAGACTTGGCCCCGTTGATTGCTGTGGCAAGTCTAACGATACAGGCTCAACAGGGGTTTGTTGAAAATCTAATTGAGGTGTGAGTCCTTTAGCTTCTTTAAACTCATCCAAAGTCTGAGGTTTACTCATGTATTCTTGATAATCACTATAAGACAAACCAGCTTTACCAGCCTCCAACGTAGGTGAAGTAGTATTAAATAAATCTCCTACATCACCTCTAAAAACTTCAAACTGATCAGAAACTGCTTTAGAAGTATTACTCCAAACCTCTCCCAGATTCGCAGGTGCGCCTTGAATGTTTGTAATGTTTAGTTTGTTGCCGACATATTTAGCAGTCTGTCCAAAGAACTCAGTAACACCTTTTGTTAAAGTCTTGAATCCGCTACCAATAGCATTACCAAATTGTACAGCCTTTCCAATAGTCCAAGAAGCACCCTTCATAATAGCCGCTAAAGGGCCGCTCATAGTAGTAGATAAAGCACCTAACTTAGCGCCAAAAGCGCCAAACATCCCTCCTATACCTAAGCCACCTGTTAACAAGACAAGAGCTATATTGCCTAAGATACCAATTTTGCCCATGAACTTACCCACAGACTTAAAGGCTTTCTTAATACCCTTGCCAATCTTTTTGAAGGTCTTCTTTACACCTTTCCAAATTTTACTAAAAAATCCCATAGCTGTTTCCTATATTTGGTCAAGTAATCTAAATATTTTATCCTTCTCAGTTTTTAATCCTGAGTCTGTCAGCAGTCGTTCATTACCCAGTGCAGCGTTAACAATATTAACCTTACGGTCTATATCGGCTTGTGAAGATTGAAAATCAAATGTAGCTTGATCTCTAAGTTCTTGCCAAAGCTGTGCATTAGCCTGTGTAGTTAAATTAAAAGCAAACTGTGCATTCTGTTGATTGGCGGCATTCTGTGCTGCTGTATTAATCGTATTAGATTTTCTACGCCATTCAACATTGGACTGCTCTACAGCTTGTGCATTAGCAGCATTCCATTGCTCAGTCCTGAACTGTAGCTCTGCATCAAAGGTATTTATCTTAGCTGCAATATCTGCATTCATTTTATCAGCTTCTAACTGATTGCCTGCATTTATGGCTGCTACTCTATTAGTTTCAGAGGCATTAAACTGCGCCATTTGATTTGATTGGGCTGCGTTAAACTGACTCATATTGGCAGCAAGACTCTCTTGAAACTGACTTACTTGATTCTCTGATGCAGCATTGAACTGTTTTGCTGCATTAGCAGCAGCTTGATCTGAAAGAATACGTTGCTGCTTTAACTGTTGATCAAGGATACTAGCTTGTTGTTTATT
>UEXM01003398.1_pt1 | contig 10176 bp, 13 predicted proteins | sample 1796661 | NCBI WGS metagenome assembly UEXM01 (sample SAMEA4772469, study PRJEB27181) | metagenome
GTTTATAATATAACACCACCAAGGAGAGTTGTCAAGGAAAAAAATTATTTTTTTTTAAGGACAATGTTCTGTGTTTTTAAATTCACAGTATTTGCAATTCTTTCGAATCTTTATTTTAAGACCAGCTTTCACTGATTTGCATCCATCAGTTAGAAGTTTAGTGGCACTTTTTGTTTTACGAGGGCCAGAGGTTACTCTAAAAATCTCTACGTTGTCTTTCTTAGCTGTTCTCTTTAGAAGACCAAAGTATGTCTCAACCATCTTTGGGTCAATGTCATGCTTCTCGCAGAAAAACTTTTTGTAAAGAGTCAACTGATAGGTCACCAGTGTGCTTTGTTTTTTCTCCATGTTCCAGCCCCAAGAGCAAGTCTTCCAGTCAATTACGTGGTATTTGCCATCGGGGGTCTTAATTACAAGGTCAATAAAACCTTTAAGGTTCCAATCGTAATCAAGTTCTTCAATCTGTTGGTAGAGCATCTCTTCTGTGGAGTAGACCTCATAGCCGGGGAAGTGTTCTTCAAGCTGAGGGAATACGAGTGGCATGATAAGCCTTGCATTTCTCCTAAACTCTTTGAGTGCTACCCCCTGGACTTCCTCATCTAAATCAAGTTTATCAAGTTCTTGGTCAAAAGTTTCATCAAAAAAGTCTTCACGATCCGCATCTTCTGTTAAAAGCCCTTTTGCTATGTTCTCACATACGCTATGAATCGCTGTTCCAAATGCGGTGTAAAGATTGCCTGTGAATCCTTTGATACCTTGTAAGTATACCAGGTTGTGTTTCCATGGACACTCAGCCCATGTTTTCAACTCTGAGTATGAAATGTGTTTCTTAGTCATTAATCCTCCGTGGATATTAATGAATGTAACACACGATAAAGGATCGGGCAAGTATTTTTTAAATTTTCTCTGTCTCCGATGAAATACTCTTCGAATCCACGGGCAAAGTATTCACGAATAGAAGTTGCAGCATAGGCAGAAGGAAAAATCCCAACGCATATTTGATTCAAGATATCGTAACCCACTTCTTTATGAAAAAAATCATCTATCTTCTTATCATATTCAATTTTCATGACAATGTTTTCTGGTATTTCGTACATGTCCTCAAGTCGGGCTGCTAAATTTCTTCTTTTTGCCTTAAACTCTCTAATGAATGACTTGATGTAGATTTCATCCATGTGCAGTTCTTCACTGGCGTGTGCAATCTCGTGAACAATGTCGTCAATCATGTCCCGGTCATCATCTTGCTCATTCGAGACATAGATCGCACCATCTTCATAATAGGCATTAACACCAGATTCCTTAAACCTTGGGAATTCCCCAATGTAAATTATATCCACCCCATCAATAACGTGGGGTGGTAAAAGACTTGAAATGTATTTAAATACAAATTCCGGATCAACATGATCCGGTAACTTATCCTTAATAAAAACGTCAACACCGCTTATAGAATACATGTCTTTTAACTTGCTCCCTCTCCTGGCAGATTCTTTTATCCACATAATTATCTCCAACTTATAACTAATATAACACAAAAAGGCAAGTTAGTCAAATTTTTAGAGTATCTTAGAAGCGGCAGTCGCCAATTTGCTACGTTCACCCTTACGAAACGTCACATGACCCGACAGTTCAGAATTTTTAAATTTTTCTACTGCATAGGCCAAACCATTGCTTGTCTCATTTGTATAAACGTTATCTATCTGTTCTATGTCACCAGTTAAAACAATTTTTGTGTTCTCACCAATTCTTGTAATAATTGTCTTTACTTCGTGAGCAGTCAAGTTCTGTGCTTCGTCAATAATGACAAAAGAGTTTGAGATTGATCTACCACGGATGTAAGTCAAAGCCTCAACTTCAAGCTTACCAATGTCCATGTATTCTTTAAGTTTAACATTATTGTCGCCAATCGCATAACGAATGTTATCTTCAATCGGCTTGAGCCAAGGTAACATCTTCTCCTCCATTGTTCCTGGGAGGAAACCAATGTCCTTACCCATAGGCTGGACTGGTCGAGAGATAATCAAGCGGTCATAAACTCTTTGGCCATGACCTAGTACTTGTTCCATGCCTGCTGCAATTGCCATAAGAGTCTTTCCGGAACCAGCACGACCTATTAAAGACACAAGGGGTATCTCTGGGTCGAACAAAAGATCAAAAGAAAATGATTGTTCCTTGTTTCTTGGATGCACATTGAAAGATAATTCTTCTTTGTTGTCATAAATGTGCAGTAAAGGATGAATGGGGTCTTCGTATCTTGCTAGGGCGGTCTTCTTTTCGTTTGCCAGAGACACAAGCATCACAAACTCGTGAGGGTACAAAGTTATTTTTTGTTCTAGCAGTATTTCTGGGTCGATAATAATGTCTTCACCTTTGTAGAACTGGTCAATTGTTTCATCGTCAACCAAAACACTAGTAAAACCGTTGTAGATTTTGTCAGCATCATCGACAACCTGTGTTATGCTGTAGTCCTCTGTAAGTAAACCAAGAGCATCGGCGATAACCCTCATGTTAATGTCTCTTGACATAACCACGCATTTGCGTCTTGGAGCCTCGGCTTGTATTGTTAAAGCGGTGGCAAGGATAAGGTGGTCTGCTATCTTGTGAGAAAGATCGCGTGGGAGTTCCTCTAGACAGATCTCAGAGGCCTTAATCACTCGAAGGATACCTTTACCCTTGTTAAGTCTAACGCCCTTTGAAAGCGATCCTCGTGCTCGTAAGGCATCAAAGTGTTTAATCGCATTTCTAGCATTGAAGCCAACTGAATCTTGACGAGTCTTATGCTTGTCAATCTCCTCTAATACCTTCAGAGGAATAAAGATGTCGTTGTTGTCGAATTTGAAAATGCATTGAGCATCCGTTAAGAAAACGGAGGTGTCAATGACGATGTTTTTTTTAGCCATGTCAGTCCTTTAGGATAGATTCCACAATGGGAATAAGTTTGTTGATGAGTTGTTCTTCTAAGTTAGAGAAACCGCCGGATGCTCCACCCCGTTCGCTAGCTTTTCTCGCTAAATAAGATTGTAGGTCTTCACCAGGCTCCATGTCTGCTGGTCTTCTAGTTTTTTTGCGAGGTTTCACCGCTTGCGTTGGAACTGATTTTCTTGGAGATGGATCTCCCCCCTGAACAGGCGCCGGTGCCGGGGCGCCAGGAATGGCACCAGCAGATGGGCTTGAGGTTGCTCTGAGTTTAGAAATTTCTGTAAAAAGGGCTGTTATTTTTTTCGAGTTTTTACTCATGATTGAGCCATTATTCAATTTATACAATTGCGCCAGATTATTAACAATTGAACGAAAAGATTTCTCATCCACATTTTTCTTTAGTGACTCTAGGCCGGCTTTAATTGATTCTTTTGAAGCCCATGTGGATTCGTTAGCATTTAAAAATTTATTGATCAAATCTTCTTGTAACGGCTTGCTTATGTCTCTGGACATCGCGGTTATCAGAGCAGCCATAGAGGCAATCATTGCTAAGTTTACCATTGGATCTTCTAAAAATATTTGCTCAAGGCCTTCTCTTGATTCTCTAAATGCCCTTTCATTAAAAGGACCTTTTATTTGCTTAGTTATTGTCTTAGCTGTTGCTATAGACTTGGCATTGATAGGGGTATCGCTGGGTGTTTCCTCATCTTCAACATCGGGGTCCGCTGTTTGTGGAGCAGGAGATTCATCGTCTTCAATTTCAACATCTGCGGTGGGTATTGGTTCATCTTCAACATCTGTGGTAGGTGTTGGGGTTTCCTCGGCAGTTGGTACTTGCGCCTGTTCTGGGTCGATCTTTGCAACGTCTTTGGCTCGAATCATTGATTTGATTCCATAATAGTTTTCAATAGCAGATGAAATGTCTTGAAGATCAAGGATTGCTCTCTGCATGTTATTAACTTCAACCTCTCCGTCACGAACGTTAAGGAAAATGTCTGCTGTTGTTTTTGCCAACTTTTTAACAAGCTTCGTCATTTCTTCATAGGCTTGCCCAAGAGTGATGACTTGACCAGTGGTCGCATCAAAATTTGTGATTCTTGGATAGAAAGCAACAATACCACTATCATCCACAACGTTGATCATGTTCCTTGCTGCTTGTTGTGCCTTTGCAAAGTCAAACTTTTCGCCGGCCTGAACCTGGAATGAGTTTTTGTAAAGTCTTCTCAGGTCTCTGTATGTGTCTTGGACAAGTTTAACTTTTTCTTGTCTTGTCTTGACATCTTGCTCTTGCAGTTGTTCTCCTGCTTTGTCTGCCATTGCTTCTTCCATAACTTTTCCAATTTTGGCAACCAAGTTACCAATTCTCTCTTGAGTGGCTTCAAGTTTTTTATCGAAATCGACTTTCAATTTTGTTCCGTCAAAACGAGAATCAATGTTTGTTCTTGTGGCGTTTTCTTCGTATCGCTTTGCGACCGCAACAATGTCTTTTAATAAGTCTCTAATTGCTGCGACTTCATTCTTAACCATTCTTCGTGCCTTAGCATTGGCAGGTACTTTCGGTTCTTCTTGTTCTTGCAGGTCGACTTTTTCAGGTGGTTCAGAGGTGGTCTCTTCTCCATCAGGTTTTGTCTCTGGTTGCGGATCTGGTTCGTCTGGTACTACAATAATGTCAGTTAAAGCAAGATCTCCTCCCAAATCACCCCTTTCGATTTTACCAAGGCCAACAATCATGTCTCTCAGAAGTTTTCCTTGGTCTGACAACAACAATTGCTTGAGGAAACCATCTGTATCGTCAAAGAACTTATCAACCGGCTCAATAGATTGAGCGAGCATTTTTCTCTGAAGTTCTGCTTTTGGTAATTCTTCGAGGTCTTCATTTTCTGGTGTTGCTTCAGCATCAGCTTCTTCAGGTTGTGCTGGTGCTTCCTCGGGTTCAGTTGGAGCAAGTCGTTGTTTAAGTCCTTTTAGTGCTTTTTCAACAGCACCTTCAGCGGCTAGTGCTTGATCGACTTGGCCAGGAGTTAATTCTACACCTTCAAGACCATTTATGATCGCATCAAACTTTTCTTCTGGGATTTCTGCTTTACGGAAAAACATTTCGATGTTTTGTCTTTCTAATTCACCTTCTTGCTGTTCTTGCAAAGGGGCGGCCTGAAGTGCCTGGACAACAACGCCAAGGAACTGATTTAGAATCTCGGTGGTTTGTTCATCTGTTAATTCTGGGCTTTGCTGTTCGGCATCTGCTTCTAGTTCGTCGGCAATAGGCTCAAGGATTACAGCGGCGGATTTTTCTGCTTCGCCAGCATCAATTTGACCATCTTCCGCATACTGTGCTAGTGCAGATTTAATTCTATTAGCAATGGCTGGTGTGTATTCTTTGCTAGCATCAATCATGCTTTGCTTTCTTTCGTCTGACCATGTGTCCCAAGTTGGGAACAATTTAGAAATGTCATTCTTCATTAAATTAATAAATCTCAAAACAGTATCGTTTACCGCTGCTGTCAAGGCCTCTGGGTCCGATGTTCTTTCCCCAAGTTCTTTAAAGGTACCAGCTATCATCTTAGTTAGCCTATTTGACAATGTGTTTTTTGGTGTCGCTTCAAGAAGGTATTGCTCGTTGATCTCCTCTGCCAAGATCCTAATTAAAACCTTGTTGTCAACGCCTTTTGATTCTCTAAGAACTTTCATCATCGGATGATTAAGCGCTTCTTTTGCTAATTCTTTCTTGTTCATGAACTTCACCTCAACTTTAAATAGACAAAAAGCAGGGTTTTCGCCCTGCTTTGTTTTAAGATTAGTGTTCTGTGCTGGAGTTTCTTCCGCGTTGTATTAAATAGTTTACAATGTCTAAGAATTCTGGATTTTTACCGAGCATGAAACCAGTCTTACAGACTTGTTCTAGTTCCTCAGGGGTTATCCCAGCCTCCGCCGCATCACAGCATGTTAAAATTAAGTGCTGGATGACTTTCATTAGTTCACCTGTCTCATCTTGTTCCGCTCTTACCAGCAGCGCTTCTAATATTGGGTCTTCAACTTTCATTCCATCTCCTAATAAATTTTTTCCATGTGACTGGCATCTCAATGTGATGATAGAAATCAATAATTGAGAACTTCGGTTCGGCTGGTTCTTTTAATAACGTCATAGAAGCCTCATACGGCGTTTTAGAACCCTTCTTTTGATTACAGGATACACAGGCCGTCACAAGGTTTTCCCAGCCTCCTAGGCCCCCTCTTGACTTCGGAATGACATGATCCAAAGTTAGCTGGGGATGTTTAAAATTATTCCCACAATATTGACAAATGTATTTGTCTCTCCAGTAAATGTTTTTTCTTGTCGCTGAGGCTCTTACCGTCTTCTTCCTGATGTACGTCTTTAGAACAATTACCGATGGAAAGTTGTAGTTCTTACACGGACCTTCTAAGTGTTCTTCTATTGCTTGTGCACGACCGCCAAAAACCATTGAAAATGCTCTATCGGCAGTAATAACCTCTAATGGTTGCCAGGCAGCATCCAATTTTAAGGTCATAAGTTTAGCCAAAATCAAGCCCTCTCTTAGGTAACTAGTTCTTCTTGATTAGTTTAGATGCCGCACCCTCCGGAGTTAACTTAGAACTAATGATCTCTTTAAGATCAAAGTTATCAATCACTGATTTTAGTTCTCCGGCTGCTTTCTTATAGTCAGGCTCCATCTCCAAAGTAGTTTTACCACCATGCCCGTGGATAGCATGAACTTCTCCAATGCTATCGTATACAGTTACACTGGGGTGTTCACTTAGCCATGTCACTGCAACCTTGCCATTGTCAAAGACAAATCCTTGAGCAACACGCCCTGTTCCCGAGATTCCACTCTCATCTTCTTCTCTCTTTAAATAAAAAATTTTCATAACCATTCATCTTCCGATGATTCTTCTTCCTTATAAAGCGGTTGATTCTTAACTTCTGAAGGAGAAGAGATCATCGATTGGGCCTCCCTTCCCCTAAAATTATCAATAAAACCTTGGTGTTCCCTTGCAACAAATCTCAAGATTTCTGTTATAATCTCAAAAAGATCTTCATGATGAGGAGTGATTTTCAAAATTGAATCTTCAAATGAGATTTCTGCCATCGGAATTCCTTGTCTTGTTTCAATCATGCATGTATTATAATCTAGCGATACACAGTAGTATATAGTGTTATCAGCATACCAATCTACAAAAAGTTCAAAATAAGCTTCCTGCTCTTCTGCCGAGTCTAATTCCAGATTAATGCCATTTGCTAATATGTCTCTGATTCCTTTTAAAATAAAATCTCTTGACATTCTCTCTCCTTTAAAAATACACCTGACAGGATTCGAACCTGTAACCTACAGCTTAGAAGGCTGTTGCACTATCCAGTTGTGCTACAGGTGCTAATCAGAATTCTTCTCATAAAGTTCCTTCATTATTTCATAAATAATGTCTTTCGTTGCTTCGGGACCTGTTGTTTTAAATGCTTGTCCACCGCATGCTTCATAAATTTCTCTATCGTTCCCATTACCTTCGCAGCGGTCACCAACAAACCAATAACTCCAGTCTGGAAAATGTCTAAGTGCAAAAGTCTTATCCCATCCTACAGGGAAGATATCAAAAGAGGTTTGTCCGCCGGTCTTAATTGCAACTTTTTGACTCAAACCAAATTTTTTGAGATGTATTTTGATTCTGTCAATGTACCTCAGTCTGAATGCTTCTTTCTTGTCGTACTCAATAAACCTTAGTCTATCTTGTTCATTCGATGATCTTCCGATTGGGCACCAATTAATTGTTGATCCTCTAAAATCTATAAAGTTGCCTTTTAGAGTTAAACGATTAAGACCAGAGATTTCACTCTGCATCTTTATTATCACTTTCATTAATTCCTGGAATGGCTTTGCTCCCAGGAAATGTTCCATTGAAACACTATAAACTTTTTTATGTGTTTGATCGTGATAAGGTGGAGGTTTATACCATTTGGTCCCATTACACGGTAAAAGATGTATGTGGTATCCAGCTGGTGAGTTTTCCAGAAACTTTCCCATCTGCTCCATCAAGTAATTATAATCAGAGCCGGTGACTATCCCTACTTCACACCATTGAGTCAAATCACGAAGTGCAGGCTCAAGGCTCCAATTAAACTTCTTTCTCGGCGGAGTTAAGGTTCCATCCATATCAAAAAATACTATATCTTTTTTCAAAATCTTTCTCCACTAAACACAATTATAACATACTAGTCTTTAATTGTCAAGTTTTTTTCTAATTTTTGTTTAGCGGCCTTTACTTCTTCCAAGGCATTCTTGATGTTCTCATCATAATCATCTGCCATTGTACTCCACAACTTGGCTCGCATAAGTTTTTTCTCAATTGTATCTAAGATTAGCCACAACTTGTCATACGTCTGATTCATCTACTTTCTCCAAATAAATTTCATTTATTTCACTAACTGATCCATCGTTCCAAAGAACCTTTATCAAGTCACGACCACCACTTCTGGCCCTATAGTAATTAAATCTAATACCTGTTATTATTCCAATCGCTCTTTTTCTCTTTAGTTCATCTTGAATCGGCCCTAATCTCCAAGATACTTTGGAGTCTGAGATTTTTACCAAATCGCCGATTTCAAAATTATCCATTAATACTTCCACACCCTTATTGATAAATCATCATCACCCTTTACCAGGCGATGATAGGTCATTTTTGGAATCCAATAACTCTTTCCTAATTGTAGCATCTGCGGGAGTTGATTGTCAAGCTGAAGTTTCCAATTGGTGCCTTCAACTAACTCAACCTTTCTATCTTCTTTGTCGAGATGCCAGATAAGTTCATCTTGAGAAGTCTCTTTTTTAAACTCTCTCAAAAAAAGTTTTTTTCCAATTCGCATTTCGCTGAACGGAAAATCCATTACCAAAACCTACCAGGTACATTCTTACCAAAATCTTTGTGTGCTCTACATGCCCAGTAGCCAGCCTTCGTTCTATCTTTCTTTTTTGCACATTGATGACGAGCAGCAAACGACTTACGGGCCTCAGCATTGTTCCAGTTACCCTTAAGACCGCCTTTAGAGTCTCCATAAGTGATCGTCTTGACATTTCCAGTCTTTGGATTGCGAACATACACTTTGTATTTCTTACCACCACCAGAGTTCTTCATGGGCTTGCCAATAGGCTTATTATCTTTGTCTTCTTCGATTTCTGACTTGGATTCCTCAATGTACATTGGAAAATCTAAGGGAACTTCTTCACCCTCAAACGTTACCCACTCACCAAGTTCTGTGTTTTCAAGTATGTCTCGTTCTTCATCGTTGACAACTTCGTAAAGACCCATCTTGTAAAACTTACGGCCTTGACTAATTGTGTTAAAATAACAAGAAGAACCAATACGAAAAATGTTTTCGTGCAAAGGTGTTTTTGTCTTTACGTGTTCCAGCAATCCAGGCTTAAACAAAACCTCTTGGGTTTCTTCGAGAATAATTCTTTCTATTTGTTCGTTTGTAAGTTTCATTGTTTCTTGCCTCGCTTTGCTTTTTTACCCCATGACTTTCCCTTGCCTCGTTCTTTACAAGCACCAGGGGTTGGTCTACATGCTGGATACTTCTTACGCTTTTCACCAGAACCACGACCGCATGATTTGTAGCCACCCTTGCCGTCAGGAGCATTACAATCAACCCAGCCTTTCTTCTTACCCTTAGCGCCTTTACGACCAAACCAATCTCTTAAGGAAGATTCTTTTCCTGATTCCGTTCCGGCCTTCTTACGCTTTTTTCTTTTTTTTTTCTTTTCATCAAGGACTGCATCTAATTCTTCCTCGATGATTCTGTTTAACTGCTCTTTAGTGATCTTAACTTCATCACCGTCGCCACGGACATAATCGCCATGATCATGTTCACCAACATCTTCCATGCTGTCTAGGATTTTCTGAATCTCTTCGTCCTTGGCTTTTGTAAAAACCTTCTTGAGAGCCTTCATTCCAAGAGCGCCACCTTCTTTCTTAAAGATTGCCTTAACTGCATCGGCAGTTAATTCTTTGTCTTCAGTTAAAGATTCATTTTTCTTTTTAGATTTGTTACCCCAGTTCTTGGCACCAACCTTTCTACATTTAACAAGGGCGCCTGAAGCGTATGCTGATGGCCAGACCTTATATCTTCGCTTAACCTTATGGTAACAGGCATCACGTTTTACTTTGGCTTTGACCTTTTTTTTCTTTTTACGTTTTTTCTTTTCTTCTAAGTTTTCTTCAAGCATTGAAAAACACCCCTTATATATATTATAT
>UEXM01003405.1_pt1 | contig 10159 bp, 9 predicted proteins | sample 1796661 | NCBI WGS metagenome assembly UEXM01 (sample SAMEA4772469, study PRJEB27181) | metagenome
GGCTGGAGAAAATTATTGGGTTTGTTGTAGAGGAAGGAATGCTGGTGAGCCATTCGGAGAAAGCGGTAAGCGGTTAATTATGAATGAACAGCGCAAGCCCGGCTAAGCCGGGCTTTTTTGTGGCTATGAAAACCCTCTACACAGGAGCACCGCTGACGACACCATAGCCGCCTTTATTGAATGGCTTTGCGCAGCCAGCCACGGACTTGATCAAGTAGCCTTACGGGCTTGTCAGCAATGAAACCCGAAATATCTGTGGCTCTATTACTCATAGCGTTCTCCTTACCCATAGCTGGCTTGGGCTATGGAAACCCGTGCTCAACAGAACGGGGCGCAAATGCGTGTAGGAGATATCTCAAAATTCGCTAAGTCATTGATCTTTGTCTCGAGTTGCGACTTAAATGTGCATGGAGTCCCCCGGAAATAGGCCGCTCGTTCGAGTTTTGTCAGATGCGAAAGGTTCTCGCTTCCTGGGTAAGTTGCTAAATGCTATGGGTTTATCGGAATTATATACGGTGGCCTGTTAAGAATTATGTCGAAAAAAGATATGTCGAATTGTTCGACTGAATACGCTGTTAGCGCGGCATAGATTAATAGAGGAAAATAATGATTGATTTTAGATTTGATGACCCTGATGAACTCTTTGGCAATGAAGCAGCCGATCACGAAGATCCCGAAATATTTAATTCGTATGCTGTTCAACGAAAGGAAATGAGGTCTTTCTTAGATCAAAAAAAGCCTCTTCAAATTGTGAGTGCCTACAAAGGGGAAGGTAAATCAGCGTTACTGAGGCTGATCGAAAATAAAATAAAATCGGATGATGCAAGTGCTGTTGTGTTAAGAGTTTCCGCAACTGAGATTTCTCCATCAGAAGACGAAAATAATATTGATGCATGGATTAGGTCGTGGAAGAAAGCCATTTTTAAAAAGGTTGCCGTAGAGATCGGTAAAGGCTTAAAAATGGCATTTAATGACGATGCAATGTCCTTAGTTGAAGAGGCTGAGACAGAGGGTTTTCGTGAGCGATCGTTCGTTGGAGCAATAGTGTCTAGGCTGTCGAGCAAACACGCACCATTGGAACAGAAAAAGCCAAAAGTTGATAACCATGAGGCTTTAATGAGGAGATGGTCCGAAGATGGAGCATCGGTTTGGGTCTTGATTGACGATGTTGATCATAATTTCAGAAACAATAAATATGACCAAACCAAAGTTGCGACATGTCTCATGGCTACCACCCAAATATTTATGTCTGTACCAGAGATAAAAATAAGATTATCTCTTCGGCCAAATGTTTGGACTACTATAAAGTCGGAGTATGAATCGCTGTCTCACGTAAAGCAGTATATTAAGGGGCTTTCTTGGAGCGATAGAGATTTCCAGGATATTCTTTCCCATCGTATTGAAAGTTATTTAAAGAGAACCGATCAATGGGCAAATGTTTCGGAAACATTATCTGTTGATGTGGAGACAAAAAAACGACAATTACTAAATCTAGTATTTGAAAATCCCGTCTACTGGGGTGGAAATAATAGCAAGCGAGACATTTATGTACCTTTACATACGCTATCTAGGCATCGTCCTAGGTGGATGATAGAACTATGTAAAGCCGCTGCGTTGTCTGCAAATACAGCTAATAGTGACATTATAACGCTCGATAATATCAACAAAAAACTTGGATCTTTCGGGCAAAGTCGCATCGAAGACATGGTTGTAGAATTTCAGCCTCAGTGTGAAAAAATTAGACAACTTGTAGTAGCTTTCGCAGGCCAGAACGAGCGTTATTCGACCGACAAACTTTTGACTGTAATCAGAAATAGGGTTTTGCAGAGCGTGACCCCAAAGATCGTTGGTGTGCTTGGAGTTCCGGGTCCTCGCGAAGTGGCACATTTTCTTTTCCAAATTGGTTTCCTCTCAGCAAGGAAAGATCATGCAGATGGGACCTACACGCACTATTCGTATGCTGAAAAGCCCGAATTATTGGTTACAGAGAATAATATTGATCAAGGAATGTCTTGGGAGATTCATCCCGTTTTCAGGCAAACGCTTGATTTAAAGGATGTAGAATCCAAAAGCCAGAAGATCAAACGTTCTGGAAGAGAGGGGCAGCGCTAACAAGGCCATTAAGGTTGTTTCGGGCCGATGCCCTCCACCGGACGCCCCTCTCGGGGCGCCGCTTATGGCTGGCGTTAGATTTTCAGGAGAGTAAGGAAGTATGTATAACCTTTTAGTTACTGCTCGCGCAGGTGTTTGGGACTTGCCTGCATATGAGTACGATAAAAGTAGGTTTTTAGAATATTCCAATGACAAGGAAAAAGCTCTCTTTAAGAATTTTACCGCTGAAAATATTGAACTATTAAAGTCCTTTCCCTGCTTGTTTGCTTACGAGGGTACCGATGATGATGTACGAGTAGGTTACATACGCTCCATCAAGGAAAGAGGCCCAACATTGTTCATTGAGTACGAGTTCGAACAAGATATTGAACCAATTGCGTTTTCTTCCTTAGAACCAATTTTAAATCTTCTGGATTACAGGAAGTCTGAAACCTACAGAACCCATTGGGCTGTCAAAGATGAAGATCTCTTCGAGAGGCTCCATTCAGCAGGGCTAATTGATCCGAAATTTGTTCGACCTGAAGGTAATACAGGTAAATTGGAAGAACTTCGATTTAAAGCTGCTTTTTCATTTCCCGGTGAGCTACGCGATCGCGTGTCAGAAATTGTGGCTTTGGTAAAAGATGAGCTGCCGTCGGGTGCAGTTTTTTATGACGACGACTTTACTGCCCAGTTAGCTAGGCCCAATTTAGACAACCTTCTTCAAACTGTTTATTTAAATAACTCAGATTTAGTAGTTGTCTTCTTGTCAAAGGACTACGAGAAAAAAATGTGGTGTGGCATCGAGTGGAGAGCTGTTCGTGGAATTATCAATAACAAAAGCGATCATTCGCTGATGTTTGTTCGTTCTGATGATTCAGATATACCGGGCGTATTTGCACATGATGGGTATATTGATGTGAATCGATTCAATGATAAACAAATTGCTGATTTTGTCGTAGAGAGAATTCGACTGAATGAACAGGGATAAATCTAACAAACAAAGGCAGGGCGACGCCAAAAAGCGGCGCGCCTGCTTTGGGCGTTAGCGCCGGTGTGCTAAAGCACCGAGACTCTAAGGATTGAGAATGGGCATTAAAGACTGCTTTGCTAAATATGGCGCTACGTTGAAGAATGTGAATTGGTCAGTTTCTGCAGAGAATACAGAAGGTGAGTTGGTCGTCAGCCTTTGGAATCAATTTTTTACGCCGCCGACTAATGGCAAGATTTCATACATAGACAAGGTTAATCGATGGTCTGGGCATGGTAATGCTGAGTTCCGGGAGCGCATTCAGAAATGCCTACGCAACTAATCAGCCAGTCCGCGTGGTAATAGCTCGCACCAATGATGAAAATGCTATCCGTCGTGGAGATGACGCAAGCAAACTAAAAAATCAGTTTCACGTCCGAGAAGACTGGGTCGGAAAAGTTACCCTATGGGATGGGGATAATTTTGAAATCGAATTCAGTTCCAAGTAACCGCATAACAAGGCGCAGCAGTTCGTGGCCTACGGCCACCGGACGGCTTTCAGCCGCTGCTATGCTTTAGCATTATATGGGGGGAGGTCATGGAAGATTTAGCTGAAGGATTCCTCAGAGGGCTTGGAAGGGCTCTTGGTTATGTGTTTGTAAATATTCTCTTTGAGTTTTTCTTTTACTATCTTGGCTGGCCTGTGGTGAAAATGTTCACGTTGGGCGCTTATCCCAGAGGTGCAGATAGATATGGTTGGAAAACAGAAAGCCATGAAGGTGCTTGGGTGAGTGGTATTGGAGTGCTTGTCTTTGCTGTGTCTGCTATGGCCTGCTTTCACTATGTGGGCTTCATATAACAAGCGGTGGCAGGCGGATCAAATTTTCGCTCCTCCGTCGTTACAATTTGCCCGCTGCGCGGGGCGTTATGCGAAAAAGAGGGCAACGCATGGAATATAAGAAAGGCGATAGAGTCAAGCACCCAACCAAAGAAGACTGGGGGCTTGGTGAGGTTGTCGAAAATAGTAACGGAGCCACAGTCCGTGTGTTCTTTGTTGGCGCCGGAGAAAAGACATTATCTCTACAATACGTTCAGCCAATCAAAGTAGAAGGTAACGAGGCAAATAACGCTGTCCTTGATAATCTCAAAATCAGCAAATCCTTAAGCGGCATCAAATATCAAAGCCTCCCTCAATCCATACAGTTTTTCTTAGAGGAATTTCCACAAGGCTTTTACGGAGAAAAATTTAAAGAGCATGAAAGAGATTACAAAGATAAAGCTCATGCCTTAGCGAGTGATCTTTTAGATCAAGAGACTTATTTCCAGCTATTGGAATCCGAAGACTATTCCGAAATAGTGAAACGCGCACTAAAGGTTGCCAACTCAACGAATCTAATTTTTCCGAATGAGAAAATGTCGTTAAAGGATGGGTTGCAATCTCTGGAAGCGCAGAAGCAATTCAGTAAATCGCTGTACTCGCTGCTCTATAGTGAAGAAGAATTAGAGAATCGGTTTGTTGCTTTTGCTAAGGTACTCGAAAATATTGATGCGGCTAAATGGACAACAGCAACCTATTTCCTGTTCATTGTTCACCCTGAAAAACACATGTTTGTAAAACCAACAATTACGCAATACTCGTCAGAATTGTGTGGTTACGAGGTAAATTACAAGCCGCAGTTGAATTGGCTCACTTACAAGTCGGTTCTTGGCTTTTCAGAATATATCAGGTCTGAAATATCGGAGTTGAAACCAAGAGACATGATTGATGTTCAATCTTTCATGTGGTGCATTGCACCCGGAACGTATGGTGGCGCATAACAAGGCCATAACCGGACCCAAAAAGCAGAGCGACGAAGGAGCGGCGCTTTTTGGGTCCGGTTATGGCAGGCGTTAGCCATCTACTCCGAACCATGGCTTAACTACAGAGGAAGTAATGGAAAGTACACTAATTGAATTTGATGAAAAAGTAGCCGAACTCAAAGATCATGTAGATCAATTAAAGGATTACATTGGTGATATTGCTGTTTCTAAAAAGATAAGAGATGGTTTTAAATCGTTCTACATGCATCTAGATACGTATTCAACTTCTACAGACAATGAAGATATCGAAAAAATTGCTAGCTCAGCAAAATCAGTTGCAGTATACGGGCAAACTATTGGTCAAGGGATAGCTCAGTTCAAAGAAGCAGATAACCAAATGAAAACCCTTGGTTCAGTTCTACTAGATAAGGCATCTTCTTTCAGACATTGGGTAGAAAACAGTCCTCTTGAAACTCAACCAATGGAGTTCATTAATTCAAAAGACTCTAATCTATCATTAGCTAGCTATAAGTCAGTTAAAAATAATATGGAAAAGCTTGCCAATGATCACCTAGAGCATGACAAGAGAATAAAAAGGCTACTAACTGAAAGTGAGTCCAACGCAAATAATCTACACAACCGGATTGAGAAAATAGAGCGCGATGTAAAAGTTGAAATAGAAAAAATAACGTCTTTGTATAAAGAATCATTGGCTGAAGTAGAGGCTAAAAAACAACAAATAGACGATATTCTAGGACATGTTTCAGGTCGAGCAGTTGCTGGTGATTTTGAAACAAGTTCAGCCGAAGAAAAGACAACGGCAAATTGGTTAAGGTATTCATCTCTTGCTTGCATGGCTTTCATCGTTGGTGTTGTCGGTTATTCTTTTTGGGAAACAACAACTACCGAATTCCAGTGGCAGAATTCTGTTTTTCGTATTGCTCTAGCTATTATGCTTTCAGTGCCTGCAGCATATCTTGCCCGAGAATCAGCCAAACATAGAGAGCAGCAGTATAACCATTTGCAAACCTCGTTAGACCTAAAAGCCATTAGCCCGTATATAGCTTCACTACCAATTGACGAGCAACATAAAATAAAGATTGAGGTTGCTAGTAGACTCTTTGCGGCAAGGGATTATTCAAAAGTTGGGGCCGATCCATACCCAGTCAATGTTCATGAAATAGTAATGGAGATAATTAAAAAACTAGAACTAAATAAACAAACCAAAAGCGATAAAAATGGCTAACAAGTCAATCAACTTCGCGCCTTTTAGGCTCCGGATGCAGAAAAGCTGCGCCGGTTATTGAGGCGTTAAGGATAGACATGAAAATTTATGGGCACGGAGATAATATTTACGATGCAGTTGATGCGGTAGTTGAGCACGGAGTAGCAGCTGTCGAGGGGACGAAGATCCCTGCCGTCAATTATGCAAGTCGTGTTATTGAAGCATTAGCTGTTTATCCAGATGTGGCCGCAATTATTGGCTATCAAAATGTAGTAAATGAGGGTTACCTGTACTATGTCTTTGATGCAAATAAGTTCGGTTGTGGGGATGGTCGTTTAGAAGAAATAATCAATGAAATTGATGAGTCAAATGCCTAGTATCAAGTTTTAACCGCGACAGTAATTCAGATTAGAATACATTGTAGATTTCTTCTGGTGTTTTTTAGTTGTGTCTCTTTCTTGGTCGACTATTAAGTTTGCCTGCGATCCTGTCACATTCAATCTGAGTCAGCTCCGACATACTTGTTCCTTTCGGGAGATGTTGTCGTACTAGCCCATTCGCATTTTCATTGCTGCCTCGCTCCCATGAGTGATGAGGCCGGATCGACAACGGAATCAGGGTCGGCCCCCATACGACAAGTGCCAACAGGGTGGTAGATGGTTTCAGCATTTTCACGGATTAGCACCGCCCATACTCCCCGATGAGAGTGAACTGACCTTTCTTCCAAATCAAAATCAAGCCATTCGTGCACGCATTGCGCTAGTAAATTCGATGTATAGGTTGAGGCTTGGAAAGCAGTTTTGTGTTGCTGAAAAGTATGCAAAAAAAGCATTACAAAGCGCCAGTGCAATTTCAGATGCCAGAACCAAAATCGCCGCCCAGTATTGCCAGGCATTGGCCGTTTTTGGCCTCGGTTCATCAAAACTGGCGAAGCGCACAATTATTGATGCCGACCAGCTTACGGAACATTTAAGTTGTTACTTTACACGGGACTGGATTAAAGAAGCGCTAATTTCTTTTAGCCCCATTGCTCGGGATCTTTTTGATACGTTGCCAGACAGCACAGAGAGTAATGCTACAAAAGATCTCGAGGTGAGAAAAGAAGAGGCTGACACTCGCCCTAAACTCACTAATACCCAATCAACCATTACGATAAAACAGATTTCTCTGTTGAAATGTGTAAGTAGTGGAATGACGAACAAAGAGATCGCTGAACGCCTTCTTATAACAGAGGATACGGTTAAGTGGCATATGAAAAAGATCTTCAGCGAACTTAAAGTAACCAACCGGGTTCAGGCAGTGTCTGAAGCTAGGCTACGCGGGCTTCTATAGCACAACAAAAATAAAAGAGAAGGCGAACGAATATGCAGCGAGTCGCCATCATTTGAGCTTTCAACCGCTAGCTAAGATTGCTATCGACATGGCCCCGGAAGCTCTACACTGGGTCGATCATTGATTGACCGGGATTCTCCATGGCCGACCCACATAGCCAAGCTGTTTCTTGCTCACGCGCTTGGCCGTTGCTTCCTTTGCTGTTTTTTCTGGTGGTGTTTCTTGGTAGTGGTTTGTACTACACCGCTGCTGACACTGATTTTGCCTTCTACCAGATAAAGGCGCCAGTGGTGGCCATGGTCGCTATCGTGTTGTCCATGTTGATGGCGCGATTGGCCGGGCAGCGATTAAATACCAGTGTGGAGCGCTTGGTGGCGGGGATCGGCCACCCCAACATTATTCTCATGTGTTTGGTGTTTCTGCTGGCCGGCGCCTTTGCCAGTGTCAGCGATAGCATTGGCAGTGTGGAGGCCACCGTCCAACTTGGCCTGAGCATTATTCCTTCCCAGTGGGTGCTGCCTGCCTTATTTCTGATCTCTGCTTTTATCGCCACCGCCATGGGTACGTCCATGGGCACCATTGCGGCAACGGCCCCCATTGCGGTGGGCTTTACCGGCGCTACCGGGTTGCCCATGTCACTGGCGTTGGGCGCGGTGGTGGGTGGCGCCATGTTTGGCGATAACCTGTCGATGATTTCTGATACCACCATCGCGGCTACACGTAGCCAGGGTGTGTCGTTGAAGGACAAGTTTCGGGTCAACATCTGGATTGCGGTGCCGGCGGCTTTGCTGACTCTGGGTTTGCTAATCGTGTTGGGCGGTGGTGAGCACCAGGTAGAGAGCAAATCTTTTCAGGTTGCTCTAGTGGTACCTTACTTGCTGGTATTTGGTTTGGCACTCAGCGGGCTTAATGTACTGGCGGTACTGATCATCGGTATTGTCGCTGCGGGCGCCACCGGCATAGCGATGATGGAAGATTATAATCTTGCCACCATGAATGGCGCGATCTATGAAGGCTTCCAGGGCATGTTCGAGATCATGCTGTTATCTATGCTGATTGGCGGCTTGTCTCAGCTGATGACCGACCAGGGCGGCACCCGCTGGGTTATTGAGCGCATTCATGGCCTCACGCGTTGGCTTAGGCTGCCGTTGCAGCGGGCTGGTGAAATGGGCATTGCCCTGCTGGTGGTGTTTGCGAATGTGTTTGTGGCCAACAATACCGTGGCCATTGTGCTGACTGGGGAGATGGCCCGTGATATTGCCACGGACCATGGTGTGGACTTGCGGCGCTCTGCCAGCATGCTGGATATTTTTTCCTGCGTGGTGCAAGGCTTAATTCCCTATGGCGCGCAAGTGTTGTTGGCCTGCTCCATTGCCAAGCTTTCACCGTTGGCGTTAATCGGTTCTATCCATTATTGCTGGGTTCTGGCCATTGTCGGCATTGTCGCGATCACGATTAACCGGCCTAGGTTGACGTTTGTAAAGTGACAACAGGTTAGAAACCAGATTTTTCTAGAAATTTTTTAAGGATAAATAACGTGGCAGGAACAAGCTTATTGATGTTGCTGGATGACATCGCGGCAGTGCTCGATGACGTGTCGGTGATGACCAAGGTGGCAGCCAAGAAAACCGCTGGGGTGCTGGGCGATGACTTGGCGTTAAATGCGGAGCAGGCATCGGGCGTGCGTGCAGAACGTGAGCTTCCGGTGGTGTGGGCCGTGGCTAAAGGTTCCATGCGCAATAAATGTATTCTGGTTCCTTCAGCATTGTTGATCAGTGCTTTTTTGCCTTGGTTGATTACCCCATTGCTGATGTTGGGTGGCGCCTACCTGTGCTATGAAGGTGTGGAAAAACTGGCGCATAAATTTTTTCATGGCGCGGAAGAATCTCAAGAGCATAAAGAAAGAATCCAAGCCATGTCCGACCCCAAAGTGGACTTGGTATCCTTTGAGAAAAACAAAATAAAGGGGGCTGTACGAACGGACTTTATATTGTCTGCAGAAATTATCGTTATTGCTCTGGGAACAGTACAGGCTGCGCCTTTTTTACAGCAAATTATGGTGATAAGTCTTATCGCGGGGGCCATGACCATAGGCGTTTATGGATTGGTAGCTGGCATTGTTAAGCTGGATGATGCAGGTTTGTATTTGATTGAATATGGAAAAGAAAAAAAAGGAAAATTCCATACCGCTTTAGGGAAAATATTGCTCAGTTTTTCTCCCAAATTAATGAAGTTTTTATCTGTAGCAGGAACGGCTGCCATGTTCTTGGTGGGTGGGGGGATTTTGCTTCATGGCTTACCGATGAGCCACGATGTGTTGCATTATCTGGACGAAGAGATGGCGACCTTTCCCATGGCTTCCGTGCTGAGTGTTTTGATGCCCATGATAATAAATGTAGTGCTGGGCATTGTCGCTGGCAGCATTGTTTTGTTTGCAGTAAAGGGCGTTAATTTTTTTAGAAAATGATAAGAAGAAAATGAAAAAGCGAGAAAAAACTCTCGCTTTTTCGGATGCTCTATTGAAAAGATGAAAGATATTTTTCGTACCCCTGTTTGGCCATTTCTTCCAGAGGAATAAATCGCATTGCCGCAGAATTCATGCACCATCGCTTGCCTGTAGGCGCTGGGCCGTCACCAAAGACATGGCCCAGATGCGAGTCCGCGTGGCGGCTGCGCACTTCGGTACGAGTGGTGAATAAAGTGTTGTCTTCGTGAACGGTGATAAAAGCCTCATCTATAGG
>UEXM01003410.1_pt1 | contig 10143 bp, 28 predicted proteins | sample 1796661 | NCBI WGS metagenome assembly UEXM01 (sample SAMEA4772469, study PRJEB27181) | metagenome
AAATACAAATTGATTGTTCAGTTGCTGATAAACTATCAGGAACATTATCAGTCATGGAAATAACGTAGGAGTTTTAATTGGCTTACATTGGAAAAGTACCTGCTAATGCACCCTTAACATCAAGCGATATTGCTGATGGTATTATCTCTACTGCTGATTTAGCTAACACAGCTGTAACAGGAGCAAAAGTAAATACAGATGTTATTTCTGCACAGACAGCACTTGCAACAGCACCAGCTGATACAGATGAATTTCTAGTATCGGATGCTGGAGTAATTAAAAGAATAGATTACAGTTTAATTAAAGGTGGTGGTATGTTTGAATTAATAACAACTAACACAATTTCAAGTGCTGTAGCACAAGTTGATTTTACAAGCACTCACATAACAACAACTTATAGAGATTATAGAATAGTAGCTACAGGTATAATTGGGTCTGCTGATGATGTTAAATCTCAATTTCTTTTTAGCACTGATGGTGGTTCTAGTTTTTTAACAGATTCTCATTATGATTTTGCTTTCTCAAATATTAATAGTGATGATAACAATCAACAATTTGAAACAGAAGTAAATCAAGCTCACATAAATATATCAGGTGCAACAACACAAGGTAATGCAACAGGTGAAGCTGGAAGTTTTATAGCTGATATTTTTGATCCATTAAATCAAACATCAGATAATTCATTTTTACACGGAATAGGAAGAGGTTGTTATTACGATACAGCTGGTGTTTTAATACATTATGCAGGTAGTTTTGGCAGAGCTCAAGTAAACACCGAAGATAACGTTTATAATGCTATAAGAGTAAAATATAGTTCAGGCAACATTGCACAAGGAATTATTAGTTTGTATGGGAGAAAAATATAATGGCATATATAGGACAATCACCATCAATAGGAAACTTTCAAGTCTGCGATGCTATTAGTGTAGTTAATGGTCAAGCTGCATACACGATGCAAGTATCATCTGTTAATGTAGTACCTGAAACAGCTAACCACATGATCGTATCTTTAAATGGTATTATTCAAGCACCCGGTAGTTCATTTACTGTAGCTGGTTCAACTATTACTTTTGCATCTAACCTTGTAACAGGTGATGTTATAAACTTTATTCATATACTAGGATCAGTTCTTGATCTTGGTGTACCTAGCGATGACACAGTAAGTACAGCAAAAATATCAGCTAATGCTGTAACAGCTGCTAAATTTAATGCAGATGTAATATCAGGACAAACTGCTTTAGCTACTGAACCAGCAGATACAGATGAGTTTTTAGTTAGCGATGCTGGAGTATTAAAAAGAATAGACTACTCACTTATAAAAGGTGGTGGTACATTAGTTTTACTTTCTACAACAACAGTATCTAGTGGAGTATCAACAGTAGATATAACTTCAAATATTGATAGCACATATAAAAGATATATGATTGATGCTATAGGTCTGCACATAGCAACAGACGATCAAAATATTGATATTCAGGTTTTTAATAGTAGTATAGAAACAGCTAGTGTTTATTGTCAGTTTTCAGTAGATGGTGCTCAAAATAGTAGTTCTGTTGGTCACGTCTCTACACAAGATACAGCTGTTGGTATTACAATAGGTTTATCAGTGGGTAATGCTTCTGTAGAACACCTTAATTCTAGAATATTTTTAAATAATCCATCTGAAACAACTTTTCATAAACTTTTAGAATTTTCGAGTACTTATCAGGATAGTAGTGCAAATTCTAGTTATACAGCTGGTTTTGGAAGCGTTAAAGACGCATCAGCAATTACAGGAATAAGATTTAAAACATCGTCAGGAAATATTGATGGTGGAGTTATCAAACTTTACGGAATAATATAGGAGTTAATCAATGGCTCTTAACTTTGCTAACAACAATTCCTTATCATCAATCACAGCAAAACCAAGTGGATTAGCTGGTGGTGAATTAAATTTAATATCTACACAGACAGCTAGTAGCAGTTCCTCATTATCTTTTACAAGTGGTATAGATTCTACTTACAAAGAGTATGTATTTAAATGGATAAATATACACCCAGCTACAAATAATGTGGAATGGGAATTAAATTTTAGAGATGGTTCTTCTGCTTTTGATGCTGTTAAAACTACAACTAGCTTTCTTGCCAACCATACTGAAGCTGATGGTGGTGCAAGTATATCTTACAGAACAGGTGAAGATTTAGCACAATCTACTGCATATCAAAAATTAAATGAAAATACTTATGGAACTGATGCTGATGCTTCTTTATGTGGTGAAATGCATTTATTTGCTCCATCTGATACAAATTTTGTAAAACATTTTTTAATTACAAATACTCATATGGCAACAAATCCTGGAAGCAGGCAAGATTATACAGCTGGATATTGCAATGTTACTGACGCAATAGATGGTGTAGATTTTAAATTTTCATCAGGCAATATAGATTCAGGAGTTATAAAATTATATGGCATTAGTTAAATACAATAACAATTCTATAAGTGCTGTTACAGCAGCAGCTAGTATTCCTAGTGGTAGTATGAATTTAATTACTACAAACACTATTACATCAGGAGTATCGTCATCTTCTTTTACTTCTAATATTGATAGCACATACGATACTTATATGTTCAAATTTATAAATATGCACCCAGCTAGTGATAGTGTAGAATTTCATTTTAATTTTAGAGATGGTAGTTCAGCTTTTGATGCTACTAAAACAACTACATATTTTTATGCTTATCATAAAGAAAATGGTTCTGATGCTGGTCTAGCATATGTTGGTGGTAGAGATTTAGCACAAAGCACAAGTTATCAACCAATAACGCAAGATAGCGATAATGATAATGATAGCTCTATATCAGGAGAAGTATTTTTATTCTCTCCATCAAACACAACTTTTGTAAAACATTTTATAGGTAGAGTAAGTCATATTGAAAGTTCTAGTCCTAATTTTGCTGTACAAGCAAAGTTTGCTGGTTATTGTAATGTAACTGCCGCTATTGATGGTGTAGATTTTAAATTTTCTAGTGGAAACATAGATAGTGGTGTAATCAAAATGTATGGATTGAGTAAATCATGAGTATAGTTAAACTAAATAATAATGGTGTAAAAGATGCAACAGCATTTGGTAGCATAACAGGACTTGGTAATTTAGTTTTTATATCAAGATCAACAGCTAGTTCATCATCAAGTTTAAGTATTACATCAGGTATAAATAGCACTTATAAAGAATATATATTTATGTTTAATAATATTCACCCAGCTAGTGATAATGTTGCTTTCCAAGTAAATTTTTCAACAGATGGTGGTTCAAACTATAATGTTACTAAAACTACCACTTATTTTTCAGCATATCATTATGAAAGTGATTCTGGTGCAGGATTAACTTATGATACAGGAAATGATTTAGCACAAAGTACAAGCTATCAAAATTTATCTCATACAGTAGGAAATGGTGCTGATGAAAGTTGTTCAGGAACTTTACATTTATTTGATCCCAGTAATACAACTTTTGTAAAACATTTTATTACTAATTGTAATCAATATAGAGGAGATGATATAAGTGAAAATGATTATGCAGCAGGCTACGGAAATACACAAAGTGCCATAAATGCTGTGGACTTTAAGATGTCGTCAGGAAACATAGATGCTGGTACAATAGATATGTATGGAGTTAAATAAAAAATTATGATACTAACACAAACACAAGGAGAAAAATATGGCAAGATATAAAATGGTAAATGGAGAAAGAATCCAATTTACAGCAGCAGAAGAGACAGCTAGAGATGCAGAAGAAACAGCTTGGTCTAATGGTGCTTTTGATAGAGCTATGTCAGACTTAAGACAAAGAAGAAGTGCTTTGTTATCAGCTACTGACTTCTATGCTTTATCAGATGTAACAATGAGTGCTGACATGACAACGTACAGACAAAATCTTCGTGATCTAACGAATGGTTTAAGTACAGTTGCTGATGTTAATGCTGTTGTCTACCCAACAAAACCTGAATAAATTATATAAATTATAATTCATATCTGTTAATAAATTAACATGAAGTTTATGTTAATTTTAAAGGTATGTTCTGCTGTACACATGGATTGTTTACCACCCATTCATGATAGTTTTGTATTTAATTCTTGGTCAGAATGTGCTAGTGCAGGTTATCTACGTTCTATTAAAATAATTAACAGTATGGAAAGTAGTGTAATTAATAACAATAAAGTTGTGGTAAACTTTAAATGTACGGAAATAACAGAATCATAGGAGTATATATGGATAAAATGATAGGAATCTTTTTAGAAGAAATAACAAACTTTTGGGAAAAAGTAAAAAGCTATGTCAAAAACAAAATTAAAAAAATCATCTGCAAGTGTAAAAAAAATTAAAGAATACGCAGAAAAAAATAATAGTATTCGCATCTCATACCATGAGAAGGTGTGTGCGGAACGTATGAAAACTTTATTTAAAGCTATAGACGAAATGAGAGTAGATATAAAAAATCTACACTCTGATATGAACAAAGGAAAAGGTGTTATAAATTTCCTAGTTGTTATTGGTGGCACACTTGCGGTCATTCTAGGTTTTTTTAAAATGGATGGCTAAACGCAGACAGACAGCATCAGTAGGATTATATAATGAACTCATTGCTCAAGCTGAATTTGCTAAAGACCCAAACAAGATTGTCTTTGTACCAGCTATGGGTAAAGGACCAATAGATATGGTAGTGCTAGATATAGCAACAGGAGAGTATAAAGCATACGATGTTAAAGCATCTAACTACAGAAAAGTTAAGAAAACCATGATATATAGAGGGTTGACAGCAGAACAAAAAAAATTAAAAGTTCAAATATATTATAACAAATGAAACTATCTAAACATTTTAACCTAGAAGAGTTTACCAAGTCTATGACAGCTCAACGTAAAGGTATTGATAATACACCAGGAGCAGGTGATATAAAAAATTTAGAAGATTTATGCTACTGTGTATTAGAACCAGTAAGAAATAAGTTTGATAAACCTGTAACAATTACATCAGGATATAGATCAGAAGAACTATGTGAAGCTATAGGTAGTAAAAAAACATCGCAACACGCAAAAGGAATGGCAGCAGATTTTGAGATAGCTGGAGTACCTAATATTAAAGTAGCTTATTGGATTTCTAATAACTGCGACTTTGACCAACTCATCCTTGAATACTATAAGAAAGATGATCCAGCTGCAGGTTGGATTCATTGTAGTTATAATGAAAAAGGTAATAATAGAAAACAAATATTAACTTATGATGGTAAAAAATTTGAAAATAATTTACCAGATATGGAATGGAAAGATGGTCAGGTAGTAGAGTAATGGCAAGAGATTACAAATCAGAATATAATAATTATCACTCATCATCTAAACAAAAAAAAGATAGAGCTGGTAGAAATGGTGCTAGACGAAAAATGAAAAAAAAATATGGTAATAGTATATTGGGTCGAGACGTAGATCATAAAGATAGAAACCCTAGAAATAATAGTGCAGGTAATTTAAGAGTACAAAATAAATCATCTAACAGATCAAGGAACGGATAATTATGTGGTTAAATTTATTAGGCATGGGATTAAAGACAGCAGGAAAACTTTATGCTGACAAACAAAAAACTAAAGAAGCTCTATCAGGAGCAAAACTTCTTCACGCAGAGAAGATGAGACGGGGAGAGATAGAATTTTCAGGTAAGGTATTTGAGCATCAGAAGGGAGACTGGAAAGATGAGTTCGTACTGATTGTTTTATCAACCCCCATCTTCATGTTAGCTTACTCTGTGTTTGCAGATGATCCAGAAATAGAACAGAAGATGGATTTATTCTTTGAGAAACTTCAGTCAATGCCTTGGTGGATGGTTGGACTTTGGGTATCAGTTGTTGCTGCTATCTATGGTATTAAAGCTAGTGAAATAAAAAACTTTAGTAAATGACAATCAACACTTCATACACACAGCAATACAATAAGAAGGTAAGTTTATTATCTCAACAAACGGGAAAGAGAAATGGCAAAAAGATTCAACGTAGACAAAGTTCAGCACGAAAGAATCGCAAAAAGTACTAGCTTGGGTAGAAGACCTAAAACGTCATCTATGAATAAAAATAAAAAACGTACATGGAAAAAATATGTAGGTCAAGGTAGATGAAACCTATAATGATAACCTTGCTATACCTCACCTTTGGTGGAGAAATTAAGCAAGACACATTTGAAATCTTTACAACTTGTAGCTCTTGGTTTAATACAAATATAACTACTGTGGAAAAAAGGAAAAAGACATTTATGTCTAACCATTATTACCACGTTTATAAAGGTAAAAAAGTTATAGGATATGTATGCCAAGGAAACGAACCTCAATAAAAAAAGTTGAAGCACCCAATAAATTTGAATGGCTTAAAAAAAACATAGTTATAGTTCCTGTGATAGCAGCAATTATTGCTGGAACATTTACATCAGTTAGATATGTCCTTAACCTTACAGATACTATTACAGCTAACCAAGAAACCATTATTAAATTAGAAGAAAGATTTAATAATTCTAGAGCTGACATTAATGACCTTAAACAAAGACTGTCAGCTGCGGAAGCAACATGGACTATGGCAGAAAATTTATACAGACAATTAGCAGACACAGTAAGAGATCACACTTATGACCTTAAAGACCTTACGAGATAATTTACTATGGATTATATTTTTTCTTTGTGTAGCAACTTATGCACAAGCAAGGAACGATTATCTTAATGACTACGGAACTTGTGAAAGAGGTAGTTGGGAAACTTATACAGAAGTTAGACAACATGAATACAAAACAGGCACGAGTAATGAGTATCAAGATCAAACACTAGGTTTTAGATTTCGTATGCCTTTAGGTGCTGTGTGTAGTGATGAATATATTGCAGAAATGCAGAAGAAAAGTAAAATAAAAACCCAACTTGAACTTATAAAAGAATGTAAAAGAATACCTAGAATTAGTCCACCACCTTTAGAATTTGCAGAGCTATTTAATATGTGTAATAAACTAGGTGTGGTAGGAGTAGTACAAGAAAAAAGACCAGAAGGTAGACATTGGGATAATTTAAAAATAAAGTATTTAAAAGACAATCCTGATATTGTAATAATGGAACAGGCAATACCAAATGAAATTAAATGAAGGCACAAAAGTAAGCACCGATCTTAAAACTATTCTATCAATCGTAGCAGGTGTTGCTATTGGTGTGTGGGTTTACTTTGGTATCGAAGAAAGACTTAACAGATTAGAAACAGCAGACACTCTCTTTGCTGCAGACCTTCTCAAAAAAGCAGAACAAGAACCTAAGAACTTAGAGATGTATATGTTAATAGAACATTTAGCAACACAGATAGAATCAATAGAAAAAGAGATAGAAGCTAGTAGATATAATAAAGTAAACATAGACCACCTTAAAGAACAAATACTTTCAATACAAAAAGATATTGAAAAATTAAGAAATGGTAATCACTAATGGTAGAAATTGTTATAGCTTTAATAATGCACCTCAATGGAGATATAGTTGAGCATACTTACAAAGAAAAGATGTCAGCTTGTTTAAAATCTAAACGTATAGCACAGAGAGAAGTCAATCCTCAGTCTGTTAGGTTCTCTTGTAATAAAATAAAAGCAGAGACAGAGATATATATGGGTGCTAAAAAAATATTAAAAATAGTTTCAATGTCTAAGTAATGTATTCTTTGATTTGGTTTCAAGATGATCGTTGGCAGATATTCACAAATGAGATATGGGAGACAGAGAAAGAAGCTACAGAATACGGGGTAAGAAATAAATTTAAAAAGAAAGATAAATGGAAAGTTGTTTTATACGACAGAAAATATTATAAACGATCATGGCTATAGATTATAGAGGAGAAAAATTTTCAGGTTATAACAAACCAAAAAATGCTAGAACTAAAACTAAAAAGTTTGCAGTTCTTGCAAAGTCAGGAGATCAAGTAAAACTTATTAGGTATGGGGATGCCAATATGAAGATTAGAAAAAATAATAAAGCAGCTAGAAAAAGTTTCAGAGCCAGGCATAAGTGCGATACCAAGAAGAGCATTTTAAGTGCTGGCTATTGGAGCTGCAAGAGATGGTGAGAAAAAAAACTTGGGTTAAATCTAAAAAAGAACTTACAATTAAATGTGGCACTTGTTTAATGTGCGATAAACCTATGATGTCTAATGAAGGTGGTTGGATCATTAATGCTAACAAAGATTACTTTTGTGAAAAGCATAGAGCCAATGAACACAGTTGCTTCGATGAATATTTAAAACAATATAAAGAGTGGCAAAGACTACACCCCTAATTGATCTTTTAATTCTATAAATTCTTCGTGTATCGTTTTATCTGCACCCCAAAATCTTAATCCATTAGCTTTCATTCTTCTATGATGTATTACAGTTGAGTGATCTATCTTAAACATTCTACCTAGTTGAGATAAAGATATAGGATATTTTTCAATCATTAAATTAATAATAATACTTCTTGCTCTAACTAAAGATTCAAATCTTCTGCTGCCTAAAACTTCTTGTTTATTAACTTCGTATCTAATACAAACTTTATTAACTACAGCATCAAAAGATGCAGGATATATTTTTTTTATTCTAACAGATTTTTCAAGTTTTAAATCTTCTTTATGTTCTTCTAATTTTTCTTGTCTAACTTTTAATTTAAATAATTGATGCTCTACTTTATTTCTGTTGTGTTGTAGTGCCATACGATAACCATTTTTAAATCCAGTTTTGTATAACATGAGTTCTCTCAATGTTAGTTCCCTATACATTGGTGCTTTTAAAGCAGTTTTAAATTGTGTAAGTGTTTTCATTTGCGGTAGCATCCCCTCTAGTTGTTTGCACAACTTGTTGTTGTTTTAACTTATGTAATTAATGTCTATCTGTTTGACATTAATTGTTCTCTGCACTCAGACACTTTCAAATACAAGCTATAACTTTCAGCTTTTAATTTGTTTGCCTTTTGAATTGTTTGAACATACAGCTTACTTTTCTTTTGTTGCTTGTCCATCAACTCTTGCAGACGAATTTTCGTTTTGTTCATCATGCTCCTTCACTGTTGTGTGATCCCATTTAATTTCGTTGACCACTACTTCTACTAACTTACCTTCATTTGAAGGGTCGGCAGCTTTCTTTACGGAATCAAATATTTCTACATATTTAAAATTTGCATCTCCGTACTTAGTTCTTTTAAATGTTTTTGCCATAATGTCAATCGTAATCTCTTTCTAAGATAAACTCTAGGTTTTGTATTGCTTTTAGTATATCCTCTTTGCCGTTTTTATGTTCGTGTCTTGATACATATTTAATAACGCATCCCTCTGGAAACTGTAATCTATTTGCTACGATATACTCGATGGGTTGGATAGCCATATCTTGATAGTGCGATCCGCCTATTTGCTTTTCTAATTTTTTTTTATTCATAATTAAAGGGGTCTCTGTGGGGAGGAAAACAACTAATGAAAAAGTCAAGGGTGATGACTAAAACTCCCCACAAAGATGTCAAGGTTATTTAAAACCTAGACTTGTTATTATTACCATAAGCTACATTTTTAGCAAATGTCTTTTGTGGTGCAAAAGATGGTTGTCCACCACCACTACTACTTGCAGCACTTGGTGTGTTCGGTGTTAACTTAATAGTTATACCGCCAGTTGGTTGACCACTTTCGTCTTTAGTGTTCCATCCAGCTTGGCTCATCCAAGAACCACCTACTTTAACTCCTATGGTCCAGTTTTTTCCTTCTGGAGATTTAGGGTTTCTAGGTGCTACCCAATCTGGGTGTTTCTCTTCTGTTTTTTTATCGTTGGGTACTACGTTGACCCATATTGCTTCTTCCATTTTTTTCCTTTTGTTATCTGTAGCTTTATTGCTACACGTTATTACTTAATTGCAACTCTTTAGCATCAGCAACTTTTTTTATTTGTTGATATGCTTTAGAATTGTTTTTCATAAGATATTGAAGTTGACCTTTATACTTTTCAGCCAAGCTATAAAATTGTTTAGAATTTTTAGCTAACTTTATGTACTCCTTTATCTCTTCGGCATCCACTTTATCATCAAGATAAACTGGACTTGTTTCTTCCTTTACAGAAGAAATTTTATTAAATGATTTGGCTTGATAACCATC
>UEXM01003411.1_pt1 | contig 10142 bp, 9 predicted proteins | sample 1796661 | NCBI WGS metagenome assembly UEXM01 (sample SAMEA4772469, study PRJEB27181) | metagenome
ATTCTTTCATTTGGATTTTGTATGTCATCAAAAATATATTCCCAAGACATTTTTGCCCATTCAATATATGTTTGTGTTGAGGAAGATTCAAGTGGTTCTAGGAAAAATAATCTGTTTCCATTTTTAAAAACTCTACCGTCAACTACTGGTTCTTTTGCAACATAATTATGAAAATGAACATGCTTTGTTATTTCAACGTCAAACATATTTAAAAAATTCTTCTCTGCTTCTTCTTCAGATGTTATGCTATCGTTATAGCAATACCCAATACAATACCTATTTGAAGGTGAAGAATCTTTAGTTGGTATCACAAATGTCCATCCATCTGGAGTTGCAACATGACGACTCCATGGATTAATAGATGTATCCCATTTTGGTTTTGCTAAAATAGCAGCGTTAATTGGATTTCTAAGTTTGTGGTATTGTGAAAGATCTTCAGGTTTCCCTCTACAGTCAAACACATAATCAGCATCTACATTGTATGGATCAACTTCATCTTCTACTACTTTAAAGTTTCCAGAGTTTAAAATTAATTTTTGCATTTCCCATGGACAATAATGCATTGCCATTTTATCTGCAGGAAATGGGTGAAATACCTCATCATTTTTACTACCCCATCCCTCATATACAATTCCACTTTTAAAGGTTGCATGAATAGGGTTGTCATACCAATTAAAATCAGTTGCTGCCCATAACAAACCAGGTGCATCCAATAGAGTTGCTTGACCAACTCTTTCTGGTTGTATTTTTGGATTATAGATTAATTCTACTTCAATTCTGGGATCAGTTCTGGTATACCATGCATAATGCAGAGCAGTAAAACACCCACCGTTTCCTGCTCCTACCACAGATATTTTCATAATATGTTTTTAACTATTTATTTCCATAAAAAAAGACCCCCCATTGCTGGGAGGTCTGAAAGGACATGTGGGGCAACCGCTTCCGCAGCAACCACTTGAATCACATGAGGTTTTTAACAGCAACTCTTCTGTAGTAGCGGTTCTGGTTAACGGTAAGAGCACCGCTGCCTGCGGTGAGACCTTCAGCGAATGGGTTAGCAACAATACCGTAGCGGGTCTTGAAGCCAATCTTGGGCTGGAAGGTGTCTGCTCCAACTGCACGAACCATCTGAAGAGGAACGTATGGGCAATAGAAGAGACCAGCGTCATAAGGTGAAGTACCCTTATAACCAACAACGTAGTACTGGTTTCCACCGGAACCATTACCAGCGGTAAGGTTAGCAGCATAAGGATCGATGTATACACGATACTTACCTTGCAGAACACCAGCGAAGGTGTTACCGGTGTCATCAACGTTCAGGTTAGCGTTGAGTGCAGGGGTGTAGTCGAGAACGCCTGCCATGGTGAGGGCGGATGCAACGTCTGCAGAGCAGAGGATGATGTTGCCCTTCCCGCGACGAGTTCTTTGTGCGATCGCGTTAGCGTCACGCTCGATTTGGAACAGGAGACCTTTGAACTTCTCAACAGACCAACGTCCATTGGAGTCGATGTCAAGGTCGAAAGTACCTTGTGCAGCAACGTTTTGTGCAGCACCCATCTCAGCGGTCTTGTAGATGGTTCTGATAACTTCGCGGTTGATTTCAGCAAGAATCTCTGTGGAGAGAATGTTTGCCAACTCAGCCTCGGCGTTCAGACCATGGATCGCCTTGAGGTCCTGTGCCAGTTCCAAGGAGTACTCTGCTTTCAGAGCTCTGGACTTAGCGGTTACAGTGACTTTCTCGATCGAGAATGCCATCTGGTTGAATGCATCACCGCTGGTGCCGAGATCCTCAGCATCATCTGTACGCATACCACCACCGACGTTATACGCGGTAGATGAAGCAGCAGAGATTGGGTTGAGTGCAGAAGGGTTCGAACCGCGCTGAACGGTAGTACCCATACCAGCATTACCATCGGCAAATCCGTTGGTTGAGTTGAATGCTTCGTTCTGACCAGAGAACGCGGTATTAACTTCGTTGTAGAATGTCTCGTCGCCAGTCTGATTGTTATAGCGGGAGCGCATTGCGAAGATCAGTCCAGTAGGACCGGACATTGGCTGAACGCCTGCAAGGTCATATGCGACCAAGTTAGGCATTGCGCGTCTGATCAAGGAGATCAGTACGGGGTCGAAACCTTGCATTGCACCGGTTGTTGCAGCACCCATACCAGGGGTTGCGCCAGAACCAGTGTTGTTTGTAGGTTGTTCGGTCAGGAATGAACCCGACTCAGAGAAAGCCTGTTGCTCTCTCAGGAATTTTTCTTGGTTTTCTAACAGGACAGCGGTTACAGCTTTACGATGGGAATCTTTGATTTCCTCGCATCCTTCAGCATTTAGAAGGGGTGCCCACTTTTCCTGCAACTGTTCAGAATGGAACATTTGCTTTTTAAAGGGTAAGTTTACGTTTGATTTTTAATGTTAAATTCAGTTTTTGCTAGTAACTGAAAGTGCCTTCAGATAGTTTTGCATAGAACCAGTAACAGATTCTGGTGTAGAATCTACACCCTCTGAAAGGGTCTCAGTTTTAGCAGTTGGAGCTTTCTTTGCCGAGAAGTATGACTCCTTCAGCATCTCCAGTTTTTCACGATATTGTCCATCACTTTCAAACTCTACACTTTCGGAAAGTGAGGCGAGCTTCTCTTTCTGGGTCTGTGCAAGACCTTCAGAGACTTGATCTAAAATTCCTTCCGCAGTTGCCTCTGAAAGACGACCGTTAAGGGAAATATTTTTCTCAATCTGCTCGTTGAGTTTTGTCTCCATATCATCAAGTTTTTCTACCATGCTCTCAAATACATCATATTTTTCTTCAGGGATTGATACATAATGTTCTTCAAAGAGCGACTTCATTCCAGTGAGGAATGACTCAGACATTTCTGCCTTGAGAGCATTTTCAATAACAAGTGCGTTCTCAGTGAACCACTCGTCAGAAACATACTCAAGGTATGAATCTACGCGCTCTGACAAAGCAGTCTTCTCTTCAGCAATTGCTTCAGATACTGCCGTGTCAAATTTGGTTTTGTATTCTTCTTCAAGGGATTCCTTGATTTCAGAAACTTTTGCATTAATAGCAGTTTCAAAGATGGTTTTTGCCTTTTCTTTGAACGCTTCGGAAAGTTCTTCTTCCCCAAGAAGAGCATTAACATCTTCTTCGACGTTATACTCAGCGACGGTTTCAGCAGTTTCTTCTTCAGCAACAACCTCTTCTACAGTAGTTTCCTCTTCGGAAACAACCTCATCAGTGGTTGCTTCTGCTTCTGCAACTACTTCCTCGCCACTTACTTCCTCTTCTTCTTTCATGCCAGACATTGCATCAGCAGGTTTTGCGCCCTTGTTAACGACATCCCTTACTTGCTTAAGGGTTTTGCCTGGGACGTTCAACTTGTTTGAATCGTCGTCTGGTCTAGAATTTTCTGGGGTGGGACCTCCAAGATCTTCGTAAGGAGCGGCAACTGAAGTATCCATAGGATCTGCAGGTTTTGCGCCAGCATTTACAGCGGTCTTGGATTGCGGTGTCTTTACTTCCATTTCTTGTAAGTCTTTGTCACTAGACATTTGAACTCTCCGGATTTACCTGTATTAAATCTATATTTATTTATAAATTAGAAATGTTTATCAATATCTTAGAGATTATTGATAAAATCATTAAAGAGACTTAACTTATGCTCTTCTAATTTCTTTTGATTTGCTAATGCATTAATTTGTTGTTTGACTTGCTCTGCATACTTCTCACGAAGAATACCGCCATCCCAAACCCATTCCTTTCCTTCCATAATGCCTTCAACAAAAGCATCTGGTGCAGAGGGATCTGCAACAATATCAGCAGCAGTTGCTAACATGAAGTCATCACCTACAATATTGCATCCCTCTTTTGTCATTTTTAGAGATCCAATACCACGGGAAGAAACTCCGAGTTTTACACCTTCATCAATTAATGAAGATGCAATCTTACCCATTGGAGTGTTTAGGATCTTTGCTTTGCCAATAAAATTGGAACCTGACTCCTTCAGAGATACAATTTTGTGCGAAACTCTGTCAAGGTTGACGGTTGGACCATCGGGGTGTCCAAGTTCTCCAAGTGCTCTACCTGATTGAACATTTGATTCATTATAACGAGAAACTTCACGACGAAGTGTCTCCATAGGGTACATTCTACCATTACGGTTTTTGATGTTACCTTGAAGGAAAACTCCTTCGATATACAGAGATTTCTTGCCAGACTTTGTAGTCTCTACAAGAAATTTAACCGATTCGATTTCTTCTCTAATGAGTTTCATTTTTGTTCAGGATACTTGTACTTGTTGAATGTATGCTTTGCCAGTGCCAGATTCTGTTTTAACAGCAACTTTGATGGATCTTCTGAGTTCACCCAAAGATGTATTTAATTCTGCAGGTGCTCCAGTTGATGAATCATTATCAACTGTAATTCTTCTACCAAAAAATCCACCATTTCCTGCAGTTACATCAACGGCAAGAATAATTTTATGTGAAAAATCATATCCAGATTGTCCCGGAACAGTCAAAGTGACTGCTTCTCCAACACCAAATACTGAAGATTGCCCTTCAGGAAAATCAATAAGAGTGGGATTACCTGTTGTAATACCAGCAATTCTAGAAGAACTAACTGGTCCAATACTAATTTGTTCAGGTTCTCCAGCACCAACATAAAAGTTTGCATTAGTTGCTGTTGGATTAGTTCCAATCGCAACATAAACTCCTACAGTTTCTGCTAAAACTCTTATGGTATCAGACTGCTGACTAATAGCATTTGGAGTGGGTGCAGAAGTACCCGAAGTTGATATTGTAGTGTTAACGCCTACTGGTTTTAGCGATGACATTATTATTCCCTGAAGATCATTTATAAGTTATTTATAATTCAAACACCATCAGTTGTTTCCAACTGATCGTCAGTGACTTGTTCCTCATCAGATTGCTCTCCATTAAATAAAGAGTTTCCAATTTGAGGGCGAATACCTTCAATCTTTTCTGCAGATTTTGCATATAGAATTTCTTTAATCTTATCACTAACCTGGGATGGTGATTCATCAGTTGAAATCATATCTAAAAGATCATCCATTTGATTAAATTAATTTGAAACTATGGGTATTTATATTTCTCCACCCTTAGGCATTTCTGGTGCTTCTGTTGAAGACCCATCAACCTCGGGTTCCATCTGGGGTTTGCCCAAATCCATATTTGCCTGATCATCTTGGAAAGGCAATCCAGTTGCAGGATCAATGGTTGCAGGGTCAGGAATGATACCTTTTTTGATTTCATTTTCAATCAATTTATCCTGCTCAAGAATTTCAATATCAGTTTGACGCAAGATTTTACGTCTAATATAATCTTGTGAATAATATTTACCAACATATGGTTCTGCAGTTGCAACAAGAGACAGTCTCTCGTTCATCAATTCTGCTTCTTTTAGTTCTGAGAAGTGATTGTCATAGAGGAAATCATACTGAATATGCTCACTCATTGCCTCCCAATCTTCAGGAGTAATTATGTTCTTTAGGATCAATTGGGTCTTCAACATGTCATTAAACATGTTGGAAAATCTCTTTCTTAAACGTCCAACAAACTTGGTGAATTTGAGTTCATCTCTTAGGATCTCAGAAGATCTCCCCAAGTTAAACCCACTTTCTCCATCCATTCTTGATGATGGAACATTAAGGGACCTGAACAGTTTCTTTTTAAAGTATTCAATATCAGTGATTTCGCCCAAGTTTTGTCCGCCAGGGAGAGTGGTGATTTCGGTTCCTCTTCCACCTTCACGCCTGGGAAGCCAGAAGTCTTCAAGCATCGACATGTATTTTTTGTCATCACGAATCTCTCCAGTGTTTGCATCATATACAAGTTTGTTACGATAACGCATCATAACGTCACGCAAATATTGTTCTGCCTTTTGCTTAGGAAGATTACCAACATCAATGTAGAAAATTCTACGTTCTGGTGCTCTTGATAGTCTATAGATTACAAGACTATCTTCAATCATACGAAGTTGATTGAGCGATTTAATTGCTTTATGAAGATATGAAAGAGTATTACCTTTATTGCGATCTACGAGTCCAGATGTACAATATGTAATTGCATCTTTTGCAATTTTAATTCCCTGACCTGCCCCACTTTGCATTGGGTTGCCAGTTGCATATGATGATTTTGGATTATAGATGAAGTACTCTTGAATCTCTGGGAAATCATAATCCATAGGATTATCACTTCTTAGTTTTTGCAAAGGACTTAGTTTATCTTTGTCATTCTTTTTACTTTGACGTACATAACGCATTTTCATTGCGTCAATATACCTTAACTCTTGAATTCCTTCTTCGGGTTTCTTTAAGTCAATAATTTTGTGATAGTAAATTCTACCATCAATATACCAATTACGATAGATCTCATGTGCCTTTTTATCAAAATCTAAAAGGTCGAGAATATATTTAAATTCTTTGCGAATCTGTTTTTTGATACCATCACTAGCATTCAAGTTTGACAACTCGATTTCAATAGGACTATCATTACTATCAGATACAACTGCTTCATTTACAATATCTTCAATGGCACTATCACACTCTGGGTGTAGTGACATTTCACGATATCTTTTAATTAGATCAAACTCATTCTTGTAAACACCTTCAATATCTACATAAGATCCAAAAAAACCACTACTCATGTAGTGGTCAACCCCGTCCTCGTTGTTAGGAGGAACGGGGGAAACCGCTGACGGTGAGAGTGGTTCGTTGTCCTCAATAGAGAACCCAAATAATTTGGACGACATTATTAAATTCTAGAGAATTGCCTTCTCTTATTTATCAAACCAAATTAGCGCCGGTTGCATCAGCAACACCTTCGCCATCCTTAGTACCTGCATACCAGGACTGAACTGCAAAGTCAACAGTGAATTCTTCGATGGTGTCGCTAGAATCGTATGAAAGATCAATAGCAGAAACACTAACAGGGAAGATATCTTCAAAAGTGTATGTCTTCAATGGAGTTGCCGAAGTTAATCCATCAGATTGAGAATTTGCAGTTGACTCTCTACCTGAAGAATAACCTCTACCCATTTGCATAACAGTCGCGTTTGACATATATGATGCTGGATTGGTTGCACCAGATGCATTATCCAGTTTACCAATTGCATTCATCCATGCTTCAAAAGCATTTCTAATTTTGAAGTTTTCATCATTTAAAATAGTGACTGACCAGTTGTCAATAGTTCTGTCACCAGCAACCTTGAAGATTCTTCCTCTAAAAGGTACATCGATTGAAGCGATGTTAGAAGCAGGCATATTTGCTGCTTTACACATAAACGAAAAATTAGTTTTATTGTCAGAATCCCAATCAGAACCACCTGCAACACCAGCGGCGGCAATTGCTGCTGCTGGAAATGTTGATAGACTTACTTCAAATAGATTGGGACGTGCTCCGCCCCCCTTGAGGGCGGATTTGAAGTTAGAAATAGTACGTAAAGTTGACATTAGTAGAAACCTCCTTTTTTGTTATTAAAAATATCAAACTCTACCAGCAACTTCCTCAAAACTGACGCCAGTTCTAGTGGCGACAAAGGTGAGGGTTACGTAGTTGATTGATTTGGCAGGCTTCAGGAAGATGTCTGCTCTAAACTCATTGTTGTCAATGACATCAGGGGTATTGTTTGTTTCATCACAAACAACCAGGAATCCATAGAGACCTCTCTTTGATTCAATATCGCGGAGATATGGTGCTACAATGTTTCTGAAGTTTGCTCTAGTTAAATCATCATTAAGTTCAAAGAGTTGTGCTTGTGCTGCTCTTTCAAGTGCTTGCTCAATAGTGAGGAACAAACGACGAACATTAATTCTGTCGAATGCAGATTGATATGCAAGAGCAGTTTTATCACCAAAGAGTAAAGTTCCTTGTCCCGATTGGGTAATAAAGGAGTTAATTCTCTTAGGATACAGACGATCTCTTTGTGCTTTGGTTGGGTTATATGCAAGTTTAATTGCATTGTTGATAACACCACGTTGCTGACCAGCAGGAGAGAACCATGGGAAAGCAACCAAATTGGTACGAACCATCAAACCAGCAACGTCTGCATTAGCAGGAACGTATCTGAATTGATTATTGAACCTATCATATTGGTACTTATATCCAGAATCAAACGTTGCGTAGGAAGAGGATTGTAAAGGACCGAAGTAATTGATCAGATTAGTTGTCTGAGTTTCCGTATTGGATACGTTAACCAGATCTCCTCTGTGTGGACCAACAACTGCCATACAATCTTTTCTCTGATTTGCAACAGAGATTAGATAATTTGCTTTTGCTTGGGAGTCAGCTTTATTTGTACACCCAGGACCCATAATCAAGTAATCAACTTGAATTTCGTCCTTGTTAGCAAACTCACCATAGGAAGTGATGATATTAGAAAGTTCTGCTTTCATTCCTCCAGCAGCAGAGTAATCGACTCCACCATTGAGAGTGTACGAAAGATTTCCAACACCAGTGAAAGTTACTCCTTGCGAATTTAATCCCCAGAGACCGTCTCCAATTGTTACTGGAGTAAATCCTGCACTAAATCCTGTTGCTACAGGTTTGCTTGCATAGGTAGAGGTAACTGCTGCCTGTGAGATGTTGTATCCCGCGTATATATTTGCAGAGAAATCTGCAATATAATCTTTATAGTAAATTCTCTGTGGAGAATTCACTGCAGAGATAGCATCCTTTGCCTTCGATAATCCAATATGTTTCTCAATAATATTACCTTGTACTCCAGTTACATCTCCAGTATCATCTACAACGGCAACGTGAATTTCATCATGTCTACCTAATCTATCAGCTGAATACTGAGTGGTTTCTGGTTTTGGTGCCAGAGTTTTCCAGAAAACAGTAGAATTTGTAAGACCAAGAGTTTGTTGATCATACCAATCAGTGACAGAGGTAACTGTAACTGCAGCGCCAACTCCGATAGAAGCACTAACTCTGATTGCTCCAGCAGCATATGCAGATCCAACTGCACCTTCTGCATAATCAATGTTAGTTTCTGTTCCAGCAGTTGATACTCTAGAAACAACTTTAACAGTTGCTGTACTCTTTGTTCCGTCTGTTGAATTTGTGTTAACTCCAACAACAATACCCTTCAAATAACCAGTGAAGGTTTCTGTGGATCCAGATCCTGCAAGTGTAGCATTGATAGATGCAGTTACACCCATTCCAACAGTAACACCAGCGCCAACAAGACTGGTTGTGTTGATACCAAGAATTTGATCTGCTACACCGTCAATAACACAAACTTTGAGGTTGTTGCCCCAAGTTCCTGGATTCTTTGCTGCCCAAGTGTATAGAACAGCGTCACCAGAATGTGATTCTTGATAATTGTCGTAGTTTTTAATTTTTAAAGTCGTCGATGCTGCAGAAACAGCAGTATTCGCATTGTTTAGCGAAGTACCGTCTGTTCTACAAACTTTAAGGACTCCCCCGTAGGAAAGGAAGTTAGAAGCACTCATCCAATACTCATATTGGGTATCGGTCGATAATGGTTTCCCAAAAACGTTTATTAGATCTTGTTCAGTAGAAACGTTAATTGGATCATCGATTGGTCCAATTTTAAATGGTCCAGCAATAGCACCGATGTTATCCAGTACGTTATCAGCTCTTCCTACTGTTAGGTCAACCTCCCTGGTTAATACTCCAGGAGATAATTGAGGAGTCGCCATGTTTAATTTTCTCCGTAGACTCAGTTTATCTGAAAATATTTATTAAAAACTATGTTTTCAGTGGGGAAACAAGACGTGAACTACCAGTCTGGGTATGACCAGTCAACAAAAGATGTTTTACTTTTTCTATTATCTAAAATTCTACGGATTGTACACTCTTTACATTCATAAGAATATGAAGAAGGAACTGGACCCCTACTTTTTCTAGTTCTATAAAAACTTTCTACTAGATTTTTTATTTCATTGCAAGTTCTACATTTTCTATCTTGAAGCAAAAGATGCCCAAGTTTAATTTGACCGTCTATATCCATTATGATAGATAATCCCACATAAAAGATCGATCACCATACTCATCTGATTTAAACAACCTATCACCATCATTATCAGTAAAACATTCAGACTCTAATCCATCATCCATAAATCCAAATGTTGCCATGTACTTTTCGATTTGATTTTTTT
>UEXM01003413.1_pt1 | contig 10137 bp, 27 predicted proteins | sample 1796661 | NCBI WGS metagenome assembly UEXM01 (sample SAMEA4772469, study PRJEB27181) | metagenome
CCTCCGTCCATCATCTTTTTCTTTGGTCCGCAATTAGACATCTTACCCTCTTAGTTTGGCTGGAGCCGGGGATGAAGAACTCTTCGACGGTACAGAAAGCATCCAAATTAGGTATGCCAGATCCTGCAGTGCCGGTAGTCTCTAGTGTGATGTAATCTCCAGCCTCAAGCACGATAAATGCACCACCGTCAAACTGGACAAATTCACCTTGGCTCAAGTTCTTTCCACCGATGATAAAGTAGCTCGTGGACTTTGACGCACGGTACCATTGAACATTAACATCACTGGCGTTTGATGAAGCGTTTGTAAAGAATAGCAGATTCATGTGCGCCTTTGCGTTTGCGGGGCACGTGTACAAGGTGACAGGAGTGTCGTCAACGGATATTGCGATGATCTCCGATTTAGTACGGCTGTTCTTTACAACTGACATCTATTATTTCTTCTTAGCGCCGAGATGATCTACAACACTACCACCTGTAGCGTAGTTGTGCTGGTACATCTTACCGCCCTTACCTTTAGCCATTCCGCCATCCATCATCTTAGATGACTTCTCAGGCTTAGCTTCAGATGGATCATTCTCCATTGGCTGGTCATCAGTTCCCGATGGTACAGAGTAACCTGATCCGGGGATGTTGCGCAACTCAGCAAGTGCTTCCATGTAAGTACGTGATCCTTTCTTAGCGTTACGTAGCTTACGTTCAAAGTACTTAATCATTTCTGCGTCATTCATTATGCTTTACTCTTTCCGTTAGGTGGTACAGAGGCACCACAGTTAGCGTAGCCGCCTTTGTTCATCTTCATAGTTGCCTTACCACCGTATGCGTAGTTGCCACCTTTGAGGCACTTGCCTGCGGCTTTGCACTTACCGGGTGTAGTACAGGATGCACACGTCTTCATTACTTTTTCGCCTTCTTACCTTTAGCATTTAAATACGCACGTAGGGTCTTATGACCAGATGCCTTCAACTGTTCTGCAGTGACTGCGGCTTTCTGCTTACCATCTTTACCCACAAAGTATGACTTACCCATACGCTTCGCTTCTGCGATTGTACGAGGCTCTTTAGATTCAGTTGTTTTCTTAGGTGGTGTATATACAGCCTTACCGGGTGAGCCTCTTTCTTTTGTTTTAGGCTTTGGCTTGGCTGTTTCTTTAGCTTTAATCTGTGCTTGATTTTTCTTGGTCGCTTCAGTACGAGCCTTAGCACGATCCGCTTTACCTTGCTCAGTGTTTACACGGTCCATGACCTTTCGCTTCGCACTTGCAGTAGCCGCATCCTTCGCTGTGCCTTTAACATTTTTATTAATCGATGCACGGCTATACTTACCCGCACCAAATTTTTTCAGGAAGGTATCGGCCTTACGCTGAGCATTCTCCAATGTAGGCAATTGCTTTTCAAGAGCATCCATGAACGCAGAGGCCTTACGCTTCGCATTTTCTTCGTTAGGAATATTTCTATTAATGAAGCCACGAATCTTCTTCGCTACATCAATACGTGTTTGATCTTTCTTCTCAACCATGATTACCATTTCACCTTATGAGACCAGTACTTCGCTGATAGCTTACTGGAGGGTTTACCTTGTGCATTATGACGAGCATAATACGATTTCTTACGAGCTTTATCTTTTTCGGACGAAGGAGACTTACCTGCCCCCTTTACCCCTTGTTGACCGAAGCGGATGAACTTATACGTCTCGCCTTCTTTAGCCATCACCTTATGTGACTTCGTTGGATGGTCAGGATCTCTCTTGGGTTTGTTAACACCCTCAAGGCCCTCTTCCTTCATCTTGTTCTTAACTCTTTCAGGTACTGCCACTGTCAGTCCACCCGGCCTCTTTCATATATTCTTCAACTTGAAACAACGAAAGCTCACAGTCAAAGCGAGCTTCTAAGGCCTCCCGTACAAAGAATACATCTGAGTGTGGTATGTGGATGCTACTTAGGGGAGTGTTGTCACGAATACTATCATATACAGCCTCAATGAGGCCTTCTCTGGTTCGCATAGTTATATCTACAGCTTTATAATTGTCAAGGGGTAAATGTAGTAGTACAGAGATAGTGTACCACTGGGGGGTGTTTATCGGATTCTAGCACAGATACTTCTGTACTGCAAGTCTTTTATGTGTACATTTAAGTGTACAGTTAAATGTTTGCGATTTGACTGATTTTTCTTTAGTTTGTTTTTTCTTTTTTAGTGTTTTTCTTCTTTCTTAATGTTTCACATTAACAGTTATATCCACAAAGTAAACCATGTCAAGGGGAATGTACCACATAGACCAAAAAGTTCTATCAATATGTTTCTTATAACTTCTAGTAAGGACAGGATAGCGTGTTCATGTATAGTGGTTTACACTCCAAAATCCTAATCTGTGTATATGTACGTATATAGTAACGTACGCACCGGGGGTGGCGCTCGCCCGCCCCTGCATCTGCGCCCGGATATGCACACATATGTGCGCTACATGACGCATAATGCGTGATCACGTAGCGTGACGTAGCGTAAGTGCATGTAATTTCTACGAAATTTGATTTGAATCAAGTGTTATTCAATCATTTGCTACCCTAAAGGGTAAGTTCAAGGCATCGATTCTGTTACAAAGTAACAAACTCAGTAGGCAAGCATCTATTCCGAAACATATGCTAAAGCATATACTACCCCCTCTTCGCTGTCATACTTCGTATGGATTTTCATCTGGTCTGGGATCATCCTAGACCGAACACACTTTAGTGTGAAAAAAAAGTTGAAAAAAGTTCTGGACATTTGGTTCCAATGGTCGGCATAGTTGAAAGCGTCGAAACAACGACGACAACGAAATCACGATCAAATGGAGATCACGACATGACAAACTTAGCAAAAGACTTGACTAAAATGGCACAAAACCGTAAGCCTTCAGCTTCTAGTCGGAGAGCAGGAACAAAGCACAATGTCGTAGACATTGTTTCTGAGGAGAAGCGTCTCGATCTCTCTGAAAGAGAGACTTGGGCTGTGAAGCGTCACACAGCAATCCTGAATACTCAGGATAAGCAGTTACGAGATCTCGTAGAGATCGGCAAGGTCATCAAAGATGTTCGTTCACTCTATAAGAGTGACAATGAGTTCAAGACGGCGGTCGAAGACCGTGAGATTGGCAAGATTCCATATGATGGATCATATGGTCGGTACATCTTGATGTGTCTTGCAGACCTTTGGTCTGAGATTGAACCTAAGCTCGGCACTACTGGTTACACCAGTAAAAACCCAGAGTCGCTTGTCAAGGCACTGCGTACTGAAAAGCGCAAGAGTGGCGAAGCCACTGCGAAGCGTCCTGCGAAGAAGTCAAAGACTTCACAGAAGAAGACAGAGCTAAAGAAGACAATGACAAAAGCACAGCTTTTGCAATTGATTCAAGCCGGTCTTGATAACGATGTTATCACTTCTGAAGACATTCGGAAGCTCTACAAAAAGACTGTTAAGTAACAGTCTACCTACCTGACACACTAGGGAGCTTTATGCTCCCTTTTGTCGTTATGAGGTCTGGGATTGTCCTAGACCAATAAACAATACGGAGTATTGATATGAGTACTAATGTTCAAGTAAACGTCGAAGACGTTGGTGCGACCCGCTTTCATGGCGGATCACGGGGTGTCTGTGTCTGCTTGACTCGTAGAGTTGATGGGCAGTGGGAGCGTGAGCAAGTCTCTTTTACAAGAGACGAAGCCCGTGCTGTGGCTGAAACTTTGATGGCATTTGCCGAAGGCAATGAAGTCGAAGTCTTTGAATGAAATTCAACTGTCGGTCTGGGATTGTCCTAGACCATCTAACAATACGGAGTATTGAAAATGAATCTTGAAATGATTGGTGAGCTTGCAGAGCAAGCAGTAAACATGGCAAAAGAAAACGGCATCAACAATGTTGATGACATGGAAGCATTCCTACGGAATGTCATAGGCTATGCGTGTCACATCGCTGAAGGCGATGATCGTGTGTCTATCGTCGAGGGTTTAGACACTCATATGTTCCATATGATTCAGAATTTAAGCAAGTAAATACGGAGTATTGATATGAAATTCTTATTTGGTTTTCTAGGTATGGCGGGAGTGATCCTGCTATTCGGTGGCGTGGGCATCATAGATTCTTCACCGGTTGTGTTCTCTGCTGGCATAGGCTTCGCCAGATCTTTGATTGGCTTGCTGTGCGTAGCAGTGTTCGCCCTGTGTCCTGCGTATGTATCAATCCGGTCTGGGAATTCCTAGACCTACCATTTACCGGAGGTAATTTATGAGCTTTGTAATCTTTCAGATTCCATTTGAGTCCATGCAGAAACTGGGTGCGATGCGCTCACCATTCCTGTACGGAATGAGTAGTGCGTTCACGATCAAGGATGTGCGGGAGTTGCTTAAATCAGGCGACTATCAGCCTGTGTGCTATGCCCACGTGAACACTCTAAATGAAGTGTTTGAGGCATCCAATAGGCCGGTCGAGGATAAGCTTGAGCGCATTGAGCGGATGCACTCTGTGTCTGTGGGTGATGTGATCGTGGATGCGGAGACGGATGGCGCTGTCTGGGTAGTAGCGCCCGATGGCTTCGACGCACTAGGCGAGACGCTTGAGCAAGTGTATACGTCATAGGCGCAGGAGGAGTGTCGGTCTGGGAGATTCCTAGACCGGCATCTACCGTAGGTAAATATGGGGCTTGACATATGGTTCCAAAAGTATGTACTATGTAAATCGTCAACACAGCAGGAGGTTAGCCATGTCAGGTGGAGCAACATCAAAAGAATTCGCAGAGTGGACAGCGAAAGCGAAGACTCTGTCAGTGGATGCGCTACGGTATGTAGTGTGGGATTGCAAGCAGTCAATGTGTGCAATGCGTGGGCACAACCCAGAGCGGGAGTGCTACTACGCAGATCAGGCAATGACATTCGGGGATGAACTACGCAGGAGGTTGAAGTAATGAATGCACCAAAGATTGAGCAAGTAGGCGAGTGGGTTATCGGGTGGCGTGATGGCATGATCGGTGACGCAGGTTGGTCTATGTGGTGGGGGCATGAGTCCACGGATGAGGAGCTAGGCTGTGGAAATCTCATGCTGTCTGATGAGGGCTTGATCATCGACTATGACGGCTTCGGTGCGCCTACCGTTGAGGTGTGGGAGGCTGTGCTTGAGGCAGGCTATGGGCTTGATGATGACATGAAGTCTTATGTCATGCCTAAGATTAAAGCTAAGTATCTATAACTTTTAGTTATAACAGTCTGGTCTGGGATTGTCCTAGACCGGACACTTCAAAGGAGAATCTAAATGAAAGATAAACTAAATGTATTCGGTGGGTCAGACGATATCAAGATGGCATTGTACTCATCATGGGTAGAGTTTGAGGAGGCGTTACTCATGATCCAGAGGCAACAGGCAAGCATGAAGTACGACTATGCGGATCAGATTTCGCAGGAAGATTTCCTAGTTTTGTTAGCTAACAAACTAAATGATGCTAGAGAATCCATTAATCTTTTCGCCCCCAACTATCATCGTGACACGCTTGAAGGTTGGGCGCAAGGTGCGGCTGAGATGAGTCACCCATAGGAGGTATTGAGATGGTAGGTTTTGTACACATGACACCACTGCAACAGGCACAGGCATTGTACGTTGATGCGTACCGTGATGCGTGGGGCTGTGAGCCTGAGCACCTGTCGCCTGAGAAGTGGCAGGACATTCGGTATCTTGAGGCTAGCACTGAGGGTCTCATTGATGTTGCAATTGATCGTAAATACAGGGAGCAAGAGGTGCGTTATGAATAATCAAGTAGAAGTATACCGCAACCTGCACAATGGCAGGCTGTCCATTCGTGATGCGAAGACCAAGCTTGTAGTAGGCCATGCGGATCGTGTCAAGCTAGTAGATGTGACATTCCATGTGTCACAGGCAGGCCGTGAGCGTGTACTCCGTGAGAAGCGCAAGAATGTCCATGCCGTAGTGCGTGGGTATATGGTCAGTGCACTGTTTGGCGAGGGCTACAAAGACAGGAGTCTGCTTGAGTATGCAGGGTATGGTGACCCAACTAAGGTTCGTGTGTATCATGAGGTCGAGCCTATCAGGTACAACCCATATGAGGCGGGAGCATTCATGTATGAGGATAAGGTTGTGACTAAAACTGAGGCAGTAACTATTGGGATTGGAGGCATCCTGCCGTCCTATGTCGAATAGGTCTGGGATAATCCTAGACCGACAGGGGTTGACATATGGTTCCAAAAGTCTGCATACTATAAAACGTCGAGCAACAGACAGCATCAAATGGAGGTGCAACATGGGTAAATTATTAAGTACAGATGGTGGCAACACCAAGGTTCGCAAGTCTAGCAAGACTAAGTTCAAAGCTAAGGTGATACGTATCGCATCACTCAGCATGATGCCTAACAACACACTGTGTCCATCCCGTGGTATCGCAGGGTGTGAGAAGCCTTGCCTGTTTACGTCTGGTCGTGGTGTCATGGCTAACGTAGCCGAAGGCCGCAAGCGTAAGACTGACTGGTTCATGTCGGATCGTGATGGATTCATTGTACAGCTACGCAAGGAGATGCACTCATTCATCCGTACTTGTGATCGTCAGAGTGTCATGCCTGTGTTCCGCTTGAATACGATCAGCGATGTGCAGTGGGAGAATCATCTTGAATTGCAGGATGAGTTCGGTGGTGCATTCTTCTACGACTACACCAAGTTAGGTGGGCGTTTACACAAGCCTATGCCGGACAACTACAAGCTGATGTTCAGCTACTCGCCAATGCCTGCGTACCAGAAGCAAGTCACGCTTGCACTAGGTACTGATGTGCCTATCGCTGTGGTGGGGCGTGGCGAAATGCCTGAGACTTTCTTGGGCAGACCATGTATCAATGGCGATGACTCTGACATCGTCAACGTACAGTCCGGGCGTACAGTCGTGTGGCTCAAGGCTAAGGGTGATGCTAAGGGTACAGCGGGAGATGGCTTTGTTGTTGACACAGATAATCTTATTGCAGTAGCGTAGATAAACATGAGGTCTGGGATAATCCTAGACCGAAAGGAGAAATAAACAATGAGTCCATACAAAATAGGACAAGAGTATGACATTGGGCTGATAGGAACGGACATGGAAGGTGATGGGTTCGTTCGTATCGGAGAATCATTCGCTGGACGCAACGACATATTGCAAATTGATCTGTTAGGCGATTGGATTAGTGACTTACAGAACTATCGTGATCAGCTTATTGAAGACAGGAGAGGGTATGACAAGTAAGACAATAGACATGACTCCATCGTGGAGCACAGCAATGGACATCATCATCATGATCTTTGAGAGTGGTGACGATGAGGGTAAGGCACTTGCCAAGCAGGAGTTGCGTGACCTTGGTAAGCAGTTAGATGAAATGAAGGAGAATGACGATGACTAAGCAAGAGGTATCTGTGCAGGTTGATCGTATCATTGGGGTTATCAGTGAAGGATATGAGTTGCTGAATAACACAGGTGACTACGAGTCTGAGCAATTGGACAAGGCAACATGCAAAGCGCAGGATATACTTGAGATTCTTCAGTACCTAAAGAAGCATGAGCTTGACACTTAATTTTTATTCCTTATAATTGTAAACACAATATTATCACTTAGCTAATGGAGCAAGTAACTATGAGCGTATATCAAGACTTTAACGGAATCCCTACACTTTCTGAAGTAGCACCATCACTGGTGTTTGAACCTAAGCGTGAGGCACTGCGTCACAATGGACTGCTTGTGAAGGGCAAGTTTGCAATCATCAACCCTACCATCGGTGACATCGATCCACTGACTGGTCTGCCCAAGGGCGAGGTCATGCAGGCTGTAGGCAAGAACCATGTGGCTAACCCGTACCCTGTCATGTGGGATTCCATACGTGAGGGCGTTGAGTTGTCTGGTCTGGACACATCACAGATCAAGATCAAGTTCCTTATCGCACCGGACGGTGGTTCGTATTCGGCTGACATCATCTTCAAGCAGTATGAGTTTGAGCCTGCTGTGGGTGACGTACACTCAATGCGTTTCCGTATCTACGCTTCACATGACATGACGTTCAAGCATCACATCCAGTGTGGCCTGTTCCGCTACTGGTGTAGCAATGGGCAAGCGTCTATCGCTGAGAAGCTAGAGGTGTCAGCTAAGAACACACGGTCTGCTGACCCGGAGAAGCTAGGCCGTATCGTGGCTGACTTCCCTGCCCGCCTTGAGGCTGAAGCTGAACTGTACAAAGACATGATGGCAACATCATTGTCCAAGGATCATGCTATGGAGTTCATCCGTGATCGGGTAGCCACCTACCGCACAACATCTGGGGCTATCAAGATCAATGAGAAGACAGTCGAGGAAAGCGCACGTATCTGGAATATGTACGGCAACCTTGGCGACACAGGCTACCGTTTGTTTAATGTTATCACTCACATGGGCACACACGTGACTGGCCGTGAGGGTACTAACATGGCACGGAAGCAAGCTCTGATTGAGCAGAAGTCGCAGGCTCTCGTTGATACGACTGAGTTCAGGCAACTTGTAGGGCTTGCCGCTTAACTTAAATGACGGTCGGTCTGGGATTGTCCTAGACCGGCCATAATGAGGAGAAATATATTATGTACTACAGTGATAAAGAACTATTAGAGATGGTTGAAAGTCTTCAGGTTAGAACTAAGCTTGAGCGAGAGAAGAAGTATGATGTCGCTAACATGCTTCGTGATCGTATTGCTATGAAGGACAAGCACCGTGAGCACATCACTGCTCGTCTCAATGAGGCGGCGAACATGCTTGGGCACAACCTGATATCGGAGTGTATGCAGAATGACTGATCTACATGAGCAAGCTGAAGAGCGTAAGCGTAGCGACACATCACTGATCAACTTCATGCACAACCACAAGGTATCTGTGCGTTGGGTTGGCCGGTCATGGACAGCTTCAACTGAGGACTACATGGGTGTGGGTAGTAGCATTCGCTCTGCCCTACTCAATCTTGAAAGGAGTATGTATGGTAGATAACGTGGGATGGGAGGTGCACTGCCTAGCATGTGACCACGTGTACCCTGAGACATGGCCGTTAGCTCGGTCGTGTCCTGCTTGTGACAACAGGGACATGGAGAACACAGTGTACCTACAGAGTGAGGACAGCACTGATGGCATTTAAATCTGGGGTAGAGCATTACAGGACTAAGCTCACTGAGGATGACGTGCGTTTGATTCGTGAGCTAAAGGCGGAGGCTATCCCTATACGGCAGATAGCACAGAAGTTTGAGGTGTCGCACCATGCGATACATCAGATCACTACACACAAAACATGGAAACACGTGAGGTAATCATGTATCACACTCGCCCTATCAAAACATATGACATGCTCACCGCCCTGATCGACAGGGTAGGTAAACACTTGTCTGATCCTGATGCACAGTATGATGACATGCTAAGCAATACAAGTAAGGATGAACTGAAAGAGTTGCTTGTGTCGCTAATCAAATTCAATGAAACATTTTTGGAGGGGCGAGATGCCTAAAGTAAAATCGTTTAGTGGCCTAATGGATAAGTACATTAACTCTAATGAATTCAATGCGTTAGTAGACACAACTAAATCTCAATATAAGTATTGGCTACGCCTAGCTCAGGAGGCTTTGCCTTCTCGTGTGCATTACGATGCAATCACTGGGGCTGTCGCCAACAAAGTTATAGATAAGATTGCAGAGGAGAAGGGTAAAGTTCTGGCGAACCGGGTGCTTGCTGTGTGTCGTAGAATGTATAGCTACGCCATTCGGATGGACATGGCTGACGATAATCCTTGGCGTAAGGTCAGGTCATTGCGGGAAGAGGTGAGGCGTGTCGTGTGGACAAAGGATCAAGTAATTGAATTCTTAAACGTGGCGTACTCTGAGTGGGACACACGCTCGATTGGACTCATTGCACAGATGTGTTATGAGTGGTGCCAGCGTGTCGGTGACATGCGTACCCTGACATGGGATGCAATTAACTTTGAGGATAAGTACGTCAAGCTGATCCAGTCTAAGCGAAGAGCGCAGGTCAAGTAGCCTATCAGTGACAACCTTTTCTCTATGCTCAAAGAGCAGAACGGAGCCTTGGATTTTCAACCAGTCGTTGCACCTAACGTAGTATATAACATGAAGGTATACAACA
>UEXM01003414.1_pt1 | contig 10135 bp, 5 predicted proteins | sample 1796661 | NCBI WGS metagenome assembly UEXM01 (sample SAMEA4772469, study PRJEB27181) | metagenome
GCACGTGATGGTAGTAACACTGATAAAAAGGCTTTAGTAGGTAGACAAAAAATTGCAGCAGCAAATTCAAATACTGCCACTAGACACATATTGCAGAGTGGTTTGTTTTTAACAGCTGAATTAGCAGAATGTAGATCACTTAGAATATCTGATATAATAGAGTACTCCCCAACAAGAGATGCTTTTATACAAAAAATAGGTGGTCACAACGTAGCTACATTAGCTGAGATGGGTAGTTTACATTTATATGACTTTGGTATATTCATAGAATTAACACCAGATGATGAGCAGAAACAGATGCTTGAAAATAATATTCAAATAGCATTGTCTAAAAATGGTATAGAACTAGAGGACGCTATAGATGTTCGAGAAATTAAAAATATAAAGCTTGCTAATCAAGTATTAAAAATACGAAGAAAAAAGAAAGCTCAACAAGATCAGTTAATACAACAGCAAAATATTCAAGCTCAAGCACAAGCAAACGCACAAGCGCAGCAAGTTGCAGCACAAGCTGAAGTTCAGAAAAATCAAGCGTTATCTCAAAGTAAAATACAAGTAGAGCAAAATATGATGCAAATGGAAATGCAGAAAATGCAGCAAGAAGCTATGCTCAAAAAAGAACTTATGAATCACGAGTTTCAGTTAAACATGCAAATTAAACAAATGGAGACTGAAATACTAAAAGAACGAGAATCACAAAAAGAAGATCGTAAAGATGAAAGAACTAAAATTCAAGCTTCACAACAGTCTGAATTAATAGATCAAAGAAAAAAAGAAACTCCACCTAAAAACTTCGAGTCATCGGGTAATGATATAATGGGTGGTGGTTTTGGATTGAATGCTTTTGATCCAAGATAATTACAACTATACAATTTTATAATATTTTATTATGGCTAAAAAAAAGAAAGTCGAAGCGGTCGAAGAGATCGTTGACGTAAAACAAGAAGAGGTTGTTGAAGAAACACCTCAAGTAGAAGAACCTAAGGTTAAAAACGAAGTTCTTGAAGATGGTACTATTAAGGTAGATCTAAGAGAAAACAGTGAAACTAATGAAGAGGTAGATGATGATGTTGTAAAGGTAGAAATACCATCTAACACTACAGAAGAAACTACAGAAGAGATCGCAGAAGAACCTGTGGCAGAAGAACCAGTTGAAGAGATGGTTGCTTTAGAAGAAGTAACAGAGGAAGAGGTAGTTGAAAAGCTTGAAGAGGACATAGAAGAAGCTATTGAAAAAGCTGAAGAAGAAGGCATTAAGCTTCCTGAAAACATTCAGAAGGTGGTTGACTTTATGGACGAAACTGGAGGAACTTTAGAAGATTACGTTGAATTAAATAAAGATTACTCAAAAATGAGTGATAATGATTTATTGAGCGAGTACTTCAAACAAACTAAACCTCACCTAACTGACGAGGAAAGATCTTTCGTAATGGAAGACCTTTACTCTTATGATGAGGATATCGACGAAGAGCGAGATATAAAAAGAAAGAAATTGGCATTAAAAGAGCAAGTTGCGAATGCTAAAAACCACCTAGACGGGTTAAAGTCTAAATATTACGATGAAATCAAAGCTGGTTCTAGGTTGAACCCTGAACAACAAAAGGCTATGGATTTTTTCAACCGTTACAACAAAAATCAGACGGTAGCTGAAGACAACACTAAGTTCTTTAAAAGAAAGACTAATGAAGTTTTCTCTGATGAATTCAAAGGTTTTGAATACAATGTAGGAGATAAGAGATTTAGACTTAATGTTAAAGATACAGACAGTGTTAAAGAAAACCAAATGGACATTGGAAATTTTGTAAACAAGTTCCTTAACAAAGAAACTAGTAAAATTGAAGATGCTAAAGGTTATCACAAGTCTTTATTTACTGCAATGAACCCTGATGTAGTAGCTAATCATTTCTACCAACAAGGAAAAGCAGACGCATTAAAAGAAAGTATGTCAAAAGCGAAGAATGTCGACATGTCGCCAAGAGGTACTTTAGCAGCAGAAACTAATCCTAACAGTATGAAAGTTAGAGCTATATCTGGTGAGTCATCTTCTGATTTTAAAATTAAAATTGGTCAAAATCGACCAGCAAACAAAATTACTTAAACTTTTAAAATTAAAAAAACAAAATTATGGCTTTAGCAGGAACTGGCGCTGAGTTAAATCACATAACTCCACGCCCAACAAAATCCCTATGGGGAGACAATTACCTTTCTTTTGACTCAGCGTCAGGAGGAGGAACATTTGCAGCTCAATTCTTACCAGAAATCTACGAGAAAGAAGTTGAAAGATACGGAAAACGTACTATCAACGGATTCTTAAGAATGGTTGGTGCTGAGATGCCTTTAGCTTCAGATCAAGTTATTTGGTCAGAGCAAGGAAGATTACACGTTGCATACGATGACGCTCTTTCAGGAGAAGCAGTTAACGTACTAGATGCAAGTGCAAACACAGTTACTGTTCCAAGTGGACACTTGATTAAGAATCACGACACAATTATTGTGTCAAACGCTGATAGCTCAAAAGTGCTTAAGTGTATCGTTACTAATAACGCTACTGCTGCTACTACTATCACCGTTGCTCCTTATACACAGTCTCACTTAGATAACACTAACTCTGGACCTATAACATTCACAGATGGTGAGAATGTTAAATTATTCGTATACGGTACTGAGTACAAGAAAGGATCTTCTGGAATCGCAGGTTCTATAGATGCTTCTTTCACTCAATTCTCTAACCGACCAGTTATCATGCGTGACAGATACCAAGTTAATGGTTCTGATACTGCTCAAATTGGATGGGTTGAAGTAACTACTGAAAACGGAGCTTCTGGATACTTATGGTACATGAAGTCTGAGCACGAAGCTCGACTACGCTTTGAAGACCAAATCGAAATGATGATGGTTGAAGGTGAAAAAGCAGGAGCCAACTTCCAAGGATCTGGCAATTTCGCTATTCAAGGTACTGAAGGTTTATTTGCTGCTGTAACTTCAAGAGGTATTGTTTATAACGATACTGATTTTGATACAGTTGATACTTCAGGTGTTACTGACCAATTAGCTGCAGGAGCTCATACTGGTCTTGACACTTTCGATACTATCTTACAAGAGCTTGATAAGCAAGGTGCTATTGAGGAAAACATGATGTTCTTAAATAGAGCTACAACTCTAGAAATTGACAAAATGTTAGCTGCTCAAAATAACTACGGTGTTGGTGGTACTTCTTATGGAGTATTTAACAACTCTGAGGATATGGCTCTTAACTTAGGTTTCTCTGGTTTTAGACGAGGTTCTTATGACTTCTACAAGTCTGACTGGAAATACTTAAATGATGCTACTACTAGAGGACTAGTTGGAGACATCGAAGGTATTATGGTGCCAGCTGGTACTTCTACCGTTTACGATCAGTCTTTAGGTAAGAACATCGCTAGACCTTTCTTACACGTACGCTACCGAGCTTCTGAAGCTGATGACAGAAAAATGAAATCTTGGATCACTGGATCTGTAGGTGGAAACTTTACATCTGATGCAGACGAAATGGTAGTAAACTTCTTGTCAGAAAGATGTTTATGTGTTCAAGCTGCGAACAACTTCGTATTGTTCAAATCATAACAACAATTAATGTAAATACTTACCCTCGTGTTAATGACGAGGGTAATATTTACCTTTTAACTTTTTAAATTATATTATATCATGGAATTTACAAAACCCGAAAATTGGGAAATAAAAGATAGAGTTTACATACTCTCAGAAGAAATGTCGCCTGTAGCGGCAACTATATCTTCAAGACATTCAAGAAGAAAGCCATTAATGTGGTTTGATGAAAAATTAGGTTACCAAAGAGAACTTAGGTACGCAACTAACCACCCTTCTCCTTTTAAAGACGAACAAAAAGGAACTGCCACACTTGGGCATATCGTTTTTAGAAATGGTCAATTAAATGTTCCTAAGGAAAACCAAGCGTTGCAGCTTTTGCTTTCAGTATATCACCCAAGAGCAAATAAGATGTACAAAGAGTTTATGCCTGAAAAAATAGCGGACAATCAAGTAGATTGGATAGAGCTAGAAATTGAAGCATTAAACTTAGCACAGAACTTAGAAATAGACGCAGCCGAAGCAATACTAAGAGTAGAGCAAGGATCTAAGGTATCTAAGATGAGTTCTAAGGAAATAAAAAGAGATATACTAGTGTATGCTAGAAATTATCCTCAAGCTTTCATAGAACTAGCGCAGGACGATAATGTTCAACTAAGAAACATTGGAGTTAAAGCCGTTGAGGCAAACATTATAAAACTAGCTGACAACAACAGAACGTTTAAGTGGGCTAGTAACGGTAGAAAATTATTTACCGTACCATTTGAAGAACAACCCTATTCTGCATTAGCCGCGTGGTTTAAAACAGATGAAGGTGTTGAAGTATTCAATGCTATTGAAAAGAAACTAAATTAATAGTCACTTATAGGATGTGGTCATCTGTATAGGTGGCCACAAACTATATAAAAAGAAATTATGGCAGTAAATATAAATACAGTTTATCTAAGAGTTTTAGCTATAGCTAATAAAGAGCAAAGAGGCTATATAACTCCGCAAGAATTTAATACGCTTGCTAATCAAGCTCAACTAGATATATTCGAGCAGTATTTTTATGATCTTAATCAGTTTTTAAGATTACCAGGCAATGACACAATTCATGCTGATCCTGTCGATATGCTTGAAGAAAAAATAGAAATATTTGACAAGTTTAACCAAACTGTTGCAATGTCATCTGGCGGCGTTGGCGATCTAACAAATAGCAACGCAAATAAAATATACAGACTAGGTGCTGTGTATAACCAAACATCTATTAATGGTGTAACAACTATTGTAGAGGCAGAGCATTTAAATAAAAATGAACTTAGGCAGTATCTAAACTCGCCATTAACTTCACCTACGGTAAAAAGACCGGTATATATTAAAACAACGGAAACAGCAATACAAATATTTCCTACGTCTATAACTGCTAACGTTACTTGTAATTTTATAGCTAAACCATCAGATGTTTACTGGGGTTACAATATAATTAACGATGAAGCACTTTACAATCCAACAACATCTATAAACTTTGAACTTCACGAGTCAGAAGAAACTGATATAGTTTTTAAAATACTAGCTATGGCCGGTATAACTATAAAAGATCCGCAGCTATATCAAATAGCAGCTACGGAAGAAGCTAAAGATAATCAACAAGAAAAACAATAAAAAATGGCATTATTTCAGGGAACACAGCAGCAATACTACGACAACAGTCAGACGTTTACAGGAAATGGTTCGTTAACAGCTTTTACATTGACATTTAGTCCTTCGCCAACTCTAGAATCTGAGTTTGAAATATTTATAAATGGGGTAGAGCAGAATAGTAATACCTATTCTTATAATAGTAATGTAATAACTTTTGCCTCTGCTCCGGCTAACGGTTCGTTAATACTTGTGAAACAGCTACTAGCTAGCGAACAACTCGGCAACTACCAATACATAAGTATAGACGACTTAGTAAATAACTTTAGAGTAGCTTACGTTGGAGAAGGAAAAATAATATCTAAAGTAAAAACTCCTGATATAAATTTTCATGCTCAAAGAGCAATACAAGAGTTTAGTTATGATACTTTAAAGTCTGAAAAATCACAAGAAATAGAGATACCTCCATCGCTAAAGATGCAGCTTCCACATGATTACGTTAACTACGTACAATTTTCTTGGAAAGACAACGCAGGTGTTGAAAGAATAATATATCCAGCCAGAAAAACTAGTAATCCCACTGCATTATTGCAAGATGAAAACTACAACTACACATTTGACAATGATAATACATTGTTAAAGGCAGAAGAATCTGAAACTTGGAAAGCTTTTAAAGCGAACTCTGATAATGATAATACTGTAGAGAACGTAAGTGGACCAGATACTGACGCCACGTTAGCTGAAGGTAGAAGATACGGTCTAATGCCCGAAAATGCTCAGTTTAATGGAGTTTTTTTCATAGACAATTCAAGTGGTTATGTTTTTTTTAGCTCTGACATTAATGGTAAAATAGTTACAATAAAATACATAAGCGATAGCTTGGGCGCTGAAGGCGAGATGAGAGTACATAAGTTTGCAGAAGAAGCGGTTTATAAACATATTGCACATGCAGTGCTTGCATCTAAAATCAATACACCAGAATATATAGTAGCTAGATTTAAAAAAGAAAGAAGAGCGGCTATTAGACAGGCAAAACTAAGATTATCTAATCTAAAAATAGAAGAAATAAATCTTATAATGAAAAACAAATCTAAAATAATTAAACATTAAGCATGGCAGAATTGAAACGAACGTTTAGCAAAGGAGCTATGAATAAAGACCTCGATGAGAGACTTTTGCCTAATGGTCAATATAGAGATGCATTAAATGTTCAAGTATCTACGTCAGAAGGTGCAGACGTTGGAACTTTACAAAACATATTAGGTAATAAATTACCGTATACCGCTAGCATAGCTTCTAATTTAGGTAGCAATGCTATTTGTATAGGATCTATAAGAAAAGATGATACGGAGTGCATATATTGGTTTGCAGTTAGTGACACAAAAAGCTTAGTAATAGAATATAATCAATCGCAAAACACTGTTACTCCAATATTAGTAGACACTAAAAGAGTTTTAAATTTTAGTAGAAAGAACTTAATAACTGGTGTAGAGATATTAGATGATTTTTTAATTTGGACTGACGACACATCAGAGCCAAAAATTATAAAAATAACTGATTGGAAAAGTTACACTAACAATGCATGGACACATACACAAGTTGGTGGCGGTAACTTTGAGGAAAAGCATTGTACTGTTATAAAAGAAGGGCCAAAATTAGCTCCTACGTTAAAAATGAGTAAAACAACTAGAGAAGGTCCTATCTCTGCAACTTTAATTGGTAAATCATTTACATTTCAAAATGACGACGGTGATTTTGAAGCTGTACCTGTTGGAGCATATACTAATCAAAACGGCGACAATGTTGCAGACTCCGCTTTAAATAGACCTTTAGCTAATCCTGTGAATAGCGAAGTTATATTTTCTGGTTCTACGCCAGACTTTAAAGAAGGAGATAAACTCAAAATAACTTTACTTGACGACCAAGGAGAAGAGGCTAATGATGAAGTTTTTGTTGTAGCTTCAGTAGAGCAAGCTTTCAAAGCTTATCCAAAAATATTTAAAATAAGCATAGATGCTGTCGATTCTAACATTCAAGAAAACGTAAGAAACTGGAAAGTTGAATTAATACAAAAGCCAGCGCTTTTTGAAACAAAATTTGTTAGATTTGCTTATAGATACAAGTACAAAGACGGAGAGTATTCTACTATATCTCCTTTTAGCCAAGTTGCGTTTATTGGAGATGAATTTGACTATAACCCTAAAAAAGGTTATAATTTAGGCATGGTTAATCAGCTAAGAAAGCTAGAGGTTAGAGATTGGGCAGCTAACGTGCCATACAACGTAGTTGAAGTAGATATACTTTATAAAGATTCTGTTTCTAATAACATATATGTAGTAAAAAGTATAAAAACAAGCGATGATGAGTTTACAGATTCCGGAACTTTTGCAGATCCATATACAGGTAGACTTAACATAGCTTCTGAATTAATATACAAGACGTTACCGTCAAACCAAATACTTAGGCCATATGACAATGTTCCTAAAAGAGCAAAAGCCCTATCTGTATCGGGCAATAGATTAATGTTTGGTAACTATGTAGAGAACTACAATATATCAAGTGAAGGTAAAGAAATAACAGTAAAGTTTGCCTTGACTACAACTAGTTCTGAATACTCTACCACTACTGCGATACCTTCTGTAAAATCACAAAGAACATACCAAGTAGGTGTAGTATATAGAGACAAGTATGGCAGAGAGACGCCTGTGTTAACAGACACCACTGGGTCAGTTGCTCTAAATAAAGGATACGCTATAAGTAGAAATCATTTTAGAGTTAGAATTACTAGCCCAATTCCAGATTGGGTAGACACATTTAAGTACTATATAAGAGAAGTGTCTCAACCATATTACAACTTAGCTATGGATCGACACTACTCAGCTGAAGATGGCAATACCTGGATAGCATTTCCTTCGTCAGAAAGAAACAAATTACAAGATGATTCTTTTATAACGTTAAAAAAAGAGCATGACACTGATAAGTTTGTTTCTAATGAAGCTAAATATAAAGTGCTAGCTATAGACAACGAAGCCCCTGACTTCATAAAGCAAGAATTAGTTTCTAAAGGTACATTGAAAAGATCTTTAGTAGGAGCTGGTTCTGGTAGTATATTTCACTCTTCAAGTGGATATCCTCTTTCGTCTGGTAGCTATATAGATATAAAGTACGGAGACTGGGTTAGGATATATGGAGGAACTGGTACTGAAATATTATCAGCTACACCTGTGCATCAATTAAATGATTTAGTATTGGTTATATCTGATGAGAACAATAAAACTAAAAAATACGAAATTGCAAATATACAGTATCTTTCAGAAGTACCAGAACAAGCATACAGAGTAAATCTAGAAAAAAGGTTAGATGCTGAAGACGTTGCGTTTATAGAACCTTACAGCGCTTCAGAGGAAAAGCTTTTTATAGAAATTTTTCAAAAAGTTACTAAAGCAAAGCCCGAGTTTCAAGGCAGATTTTTTGCTAAAATACAAAGAGACTCTATACTAGACGAAGCCATTCTTTTAGCACAGTCTGATAGTGAACTTAGAATAACACAAAATATATCTACTATTGCTGCAGGAAGCTTGCGTAGAGAAGATGGTAAGTTTTGGAAAAAATTTGACTCAAGATGGTATTGGGATTATTTTTGGTACGACGAGCATCTTGCATCGTATGGACCACTTGTTGGTGAAAGAACTCAATCTTTTCCTGGTGGATTAAGGCAAAACTCTCCAGGGTGGGGTATTAATTCAGGCGGAGATATTATAGAAATTGCATTTAATAACTTTGGTTTTGGTGCAAATAATTTTGGAGAGGCAGGTGCCAACTGGGATAACTTTGGGCGAGGTGATGTAAATCCTGAATTTAGGGGGTTTGTTAGAAGCCTAGAGACAATTGGTACAAAATTTAGATTTACAGATGATCCTAATAAAGACGAAAACGTGTACACAATAAAGTCTTTTGCTAGAACACATGCTATAGCATACAATAATGGTAAAAATAATCGCGATAAAAGAGGAATATGGGCAACTGAAAGAGTCATAAGGTGGACTCTAAAATTAGACAAAGCTATTGTTTGGTCTCCAAAAGACAACACAAAGACATATACAAATAGCTCACCAGGATCTGGCACATTCCCTGGGTTCACTGGTACAGTGCAACTTGTTTCTAACCTTGAAATACTACAAACTTTTTTTGAAGACGAAGGGTTCACCTCTGAAAACCCAGCTGTTTTTGAAACAGAACCAAAAGAAGTGGCAGAGCTAGATATATATTATGAAGCTAGCGATGCATACGAAAAAGCTGCGCACGGATCTACTCAAAGATTATTCTATAGTAATTGCTATAGCTTTGGCAACGGTGTTGAGTCAGACAGAATAAGAGATGATTTTAATGCTCCTACGATAGGCAAGGGTGTTAGGGCATCAACAGTTCTTGAAGAACAATACAAAGAGGTTCACAAAAAGTCTGACATAATATTTTCCGGTATATATAATTCGACTTCTAGCGTTAATAGATTAAATCAGTTTATACAAGCAGAGCAAATAACAAAAGCTATAAACCCAGCCTACGGATCTATACAGCTTATGCAGTTTAGGTTAGGTAAGCTAGATGTTTATTTAGAAGATAATATAATTAGTATACTATCTAACAAGGATGCATTGTTTAATGCAGACGGTAGTAAAAACGTAGTTTCAAGCACTAATGTGTTAGGATCTACACAGCCTTATGCTGGAGACTTTGGTATAAGCACTAATCCAGAGTCATATGCTAGGTACGGAAACAGAGCATATTTTTCTGATAAAAACAGAGGCGTGATATTAAGGCTTTCTGGTAATGGATTAGAGCCAATATCAAGGTATGGATTAGAAGATTATTTTAGAGATAAACTAGCGGACGCAGAGCAAGCTATAGGTAGTTATGATGAGAATAAAAA
>UEXM01003416.1_pt1 | contig 10130 bp, 16 predicted proteins | sample 1796661 | NCBI WGS metagenome assembly UEXM01 (sample SAMEA4772469, study PRJEB27181) | metagenome
CAATAATGGAGAAAAGATTAAGTTTGTCTATCTTAAGATGCCTAATCCTATCAAGGAAAATGTAATCGCGTATGCAAACGATCTTCCTAAAGAGCTTGACTTACATAAGTTTATAGACTATAATAAGCAGTATGATAAAGCTTTTGTTGACCCTATCAAGCATTTACTTGACGCGCTTGAGTGGGAAGTAGAGCCTACTGCTACGCTAGAGGATTTCTTTGCTTAATGTATAGTATGACTATATTCAAGTCTCCACGTTGGTGGGAGCGAGAGAATAGATATGTATATGATAACAAGACTCATCGTCGTATGGACTTTGAGTCCTGGGATAAGTTTGTTAACTTTTTACGCAAGTTAAGTGAAAGGAAATTAAATGGTAAGCAAGATGCAGAGCTTATTTCGCCAGCTGTATTTAAACCTAACACTACTAGGGGCAACGCAAACGTACTTGCTTGGGCTCGGTGGGCTGCTGTTGATGTTGACGATACTACGTTTGATGGAAACCTAGAAGATGAGCTTCGTAAACGATTCGGGCATTGGAGTTTTGTGTGTTATTCTACTGCTAGCAGCAGTGATACTTTACCGAAGTTTAGATTGGTATTCCAACTTAGTAGCGAGGTTGAGGTTGATAAAATACGACACTTTTGGTTCGCACTTAACTCTGAACTCAACGATCTCGGAGATCCGCAGACTAAAGATCTTGCAAGGATGTATTATATTCCTGCAATTTACTCTGGCGCTAATAATTTCTTTTTCGTTAATGATGGTGAGCCATTGGATATTAACTACGTATTGGCTAGGTGGCCGTACGATGATAGACGTAATGCTAAATCGTTTTTAGATAAGCTACCTGACGCTTGGAGAGAGCAAGTAGTAGAGTATCGTAAAGGTAAGCTAGATAATACTAGTTATATTTGGACTTCATATAAAGATTGTCCATTTGTAAATAAAAATCTATTTAAAGAGTATATTAGTATGTCTTTTATGGACGGAACAGGACGTTATAGAATGATCTATAAGTTAATGATTTCTGTCGCTGCTAATGCTATAGAGAAGCAGTATCCAATAACTGCAAATCAGATAGTAGATCTTATAAGAGAAGTAGATAGAGAAACTGCTAACCTCTATGAGAAAAGACCTTTAGAATTAGAAGCTAATAATGCATTAGAGTATGCATATAAAAACGGAGTTTTATAATGCTACCTGACCAAATGGAAGCAGAAAAAAATAGAAAGATTATCGTCTCTCAAGCTAGAGTTATTGATCAATTACAGACTAACGTAAAGGAATTACAAGAGCAATTAGGATATGCTAATATACGTATCAAAGAATTAATGGAGAATAAATTATGATAGCAGGTAAAGTATGGGGCACTACAAAGCTAGTTGAAGCAAATGGTGCTTTAGAATTTCATCGCATTGAAATGAAAAAGGGGGGAGTATGTTCTAAACACCTTCACCGTTATAAGTGGAATGGTTTTTATGTAGAGTCTGGGATCATGTTAATTAGAACATGGCAACGTGATTACGATCTTGTTGACGAAACTATTGTAGAAGCTGGTGAGTACCATAAAGTTAAGCCAGGCCTGTATCATCAGTTTGAATGTATTGAATCTGGAGTTGCATTTGAACTATACTGGGCTGAATTTAACCATAATGATATAGAACGAGAAAATGTAGGATATCATATAGATGAGGATGAAGAAGAAACTATACATCTGACACCATCTACAATGTATGATGAAACCGATTTTGCAGGTGGTAGTACACTATACTCTTCAGATGGAACATCTATTACTATTGATCGAGACGAAGATGGACCTTATATAAAGACATGATTATAGGTATTACTTTTAGTACATTCGATTTATTACACGCTGGGCATATTGCAATGCTTAGAGAAGCTAAAACCGTATGTGATTATCTTATATGCGGATTACAAGTCGATCCATCTTTAGAGCGCAAAGAAAAAAATACTCCAGCTCAAACTTTAGTAGAGAGATGGACTCAGCTACAAGCTGTAAAATATGTAGATGAAATAATTCCATATCAAACGGAAAAAGATGTAGAAGACATCTTGCAATTATTTCAAATAGATATTAGAATAATAGGAGAGGAGTATAAGAAAGCTGGCCGATATACTGGCCGAGCTACTTGCACTGCTCGAGGTATTGAAATATACTATAATAAAAGGGATCATAGGTTCTCTACATCAGACTTAAGAGATAGAGTTTATGGTGAAGAACTTAAAAAACAAATATTAGGAGATATGAATAATGAGTGAACCTGAACTAATGCCAGTTGCTAAGCGCAGAGAGCAGAAATTTAAACTAGGTATTATAGGTTATGGATATGTAGGTAAAGCAGTAGATTATATCTTCTCCACCCCTACAGTAGAAAAAATGACTATAGATCCTAAGTATAATGAAAATACTTTAAAAGATTTATGTGACTGGAATCCTTCTTGTGTCTTTATTTGCTTACCTACTCCATCTAAAGAAGACGGTAGTGTTGATAGTAAAGATATAGATGAAGCAGTAATGCGATTAGTAAATCAGACAGATGCATTTATTGTTATTAAGTCTACTGTTACTCCAGATATTATTGACCGCTTATCTAGAATTGATGGTCGTATTGTATATGAACCTGAGTTCCTAACCGAAGCTAATGCTAAAATGGATATGCTGCAGCGTCGTTATAGAGTTGTAGGAGTTCAACAACAGGAAGCAAGTCAGCATTTAGAAGGACTTTATAACTATTTTAGTATTGCAGATCCAGCTCAAGTAATTCCAATGTCACCTGTTGAAGCATCGTTCTTCAAGTATACTATGAATAACTTTCTTGCTATGAAGGTTACGTTTCTTAATCAACTAAAAGCAGTTATGGATGAGTATGGTGGTAGTTATAATCAACTATCACGAGTGCTACCAATGGATGGGCGTATGGGTCACTCTCATATGAAAATTCCTGGTCATGATGGTAAAGAAGGATTTGGTGGTGCTTGTCTACCTAAAGACCTTACAGCGTTTATCTCCTTTATAGAGAATAAGACAAAGGTTGATCCAGCTTTACTTAAGACAGTAAGAACAGTTAATGATGCAATTAGAAGTGAATATGATCTAGACGATCGGGAGAAAGAACAAAATGTCAATTATGGACAAACTGAAGAAGAACAGCAAGATAAAGACGACGGAAGTTCTGAGTCAAAGTAAATTCTTTACTGAAACGGATATGACGCCTACAGCTGTACCTATGGTGAATGTAGCGTTATCTGGCTCTGTAGATGGTGGAGTGACTCCAGGACTCACTGTTCTTGCTGGTCCTTCTAAACATTTTAAGACATCATTTGCATTACTAATGGCTGGTGCTTATCTTGATCGTCATCCTGATGCTGTAATGCTCTTCTACGATTCAGAGTTTGGTTCTCCTCAATCATACTTTGAGCAGTTTGGTATTGATACATCTCGTATTCTACATACTCCTATTGCTAATGTAGAAGAGCTCAAGTTTGACCTAATTGCGCAGCTCGAGGCTATTGAACGCTCTGATAATGTAATTGTTGTTATTGACTCTATTGGTAATCTAGCTTCTAAGAAAGAGTTAGATGATGCTATGAATGAAAAGTCAGTAGCAGATATGTCACGTGCGAAGGCTCTTAAAGGGTTATTTCGTATGTGTACTCCTTATCTTACTATGCGTAATATTCCTATGATTGCGGTTAATCATACCTATCAAGAGATTGGTTTATTCCCTAAAGCTATTGTAGGTGGTGGTACAGGTATCTATTATAGTGCAGATAATATCTGGATCTTAGGACGTCAGCAAGATAAAAAAGGTACAGAGATTCAAGGGTACCATTTTGTTATTAATGTAGAGAAAAGTCGTTATGTTAAAGAAAAGTCAAAGATTCCTATTACAGTATCTTGGGATGGTGGTGTCCGTAAGTATTCAGGGTTGCTCGATTGTGCTCTTGCTGGTGGTTATGTTACTAAGCCTTCTAATGGCTGGTATGCTGCAGTTAATCAAAATACTGGAGTTGTTGGATCTAAAGTACGGTACGATGTCACGCTTAGTAAGTCCTTCTGGGATCCAATCTTTGATAACACAGATTTTAAAGACTTCCTAAAAAAGCAGTATAGTATTGGTCACCAATCTTTAGTAAGTATGGATGAGATAGTTGAAGATTAAAGACAATCCCTGGCCTCATTTTATAGTAGATGACTTCTTTGAAGATGAGGATTATAATAGATTAGTATCTTTAGCTAAACCAATATATGAACATATTCCTTTAAAGAAGAAAATAGTACAGAATGTAACAACTGATTATTATACTAAAACTTATGGACCTAAAGCTTTAAGATATCTTGATCTATTACAAGCTTGGAAAGTAGAATATTATAACCGATTTCAGTTAGACATCCAAGCAGTAAATGATGGAGAACCTTCTTCAGAATTTATTCATGTAGATCGCAAAGATAAATTACTCTCTATAGTAGTGTATGGTTATCCTATAAAGCATGTAGGAACATACATAGGTTCTACTAGAGATAATTTAACTCCTGTAAAATGGAAACCTAATAGAGCGTTAATTTTTTCGAGAGGCGCGAATACTTGGCATAAGTTTCCTACTGACGGGCTAGGTCCTAGAATTACTTTTAACATTAACCTTTATACGGATTTTTTTAATGAGTGAAAAACTAGAAGAAAATGTACATTATGAACTTGTTCCAGGCAATACTGATCATTGGGATATAAGAGTATTAAAAGGAGATTATATCGAGACCGTATTTAACTTTGGTGCAATTAAAGTAACGGAAAATGACGAGTTAAGATATAATACAGAGATAAAACATTCTACCTTTGATGAGGATTATAGCTATGATTCGGATTTAGAGTGGCATAATCTTACAGGTAATATATTAATTAACATTATAGAACAATCTATAGAAAATAAGAATAACTCTTGACCTCTATAGATATTTTTAATATAATATATGTTACATAAAGATGAGGTAAAAAGTTGAGTAATATCGAACAAGTTGTATTGAAGCATCTGCTTTTAGATGAATCATATACACGTAAAGTTCTCCCGTTTATTAAGCCAGAATATTTTCAAGGAGTTTATAATCAATTATTTAAAGAAGTAGCTAAGTTTGTTGCTAAGTACAATAAGTTACCTACTATGGATGCTTTTAAGATTGAAATAGACCAAAGCGATAAGTTTAACAACGATCAGTATATCGCCGCGATGGAGATTCTTCCTAACGTTTTTGATAGTACCTCACATGATGCTGATAGTGATTGGTTACTAGACACTACGGAGAAATGGTGTCAGGATAGAGCGATACACAATGCTATAATAGAATCAATATCAATTATAGATGGAAAGCATAAAGATTTAACTAAAAATGCTTTACCTGATCTGCTTACAAAAGCTCTTGGAGTATCATTCGATACAGCTATCGGCCATGATTATATTGAAAACGTAGATGAGAGATATGACTTTTATCATGAGCAAGAAGAACGAATCCCTTTTGACTTAGAGTATCTTAATCGAATCACTAAAGGAGGATTACCTAATAAAACTCTTAATATTGCATTAGCTGGTACTGGAGTTGGTAAGTCTCTCTTTATGTGTCATGTCGCTAGCTCTGCTTTGACTCAAGGAAAGAACGTGCTATATATTACATTGGAAATGGCTGAAGAGCGCATTGCTGAACGTATAGATGCTAACCTACTTGATGTTCCTATTGATCAACTAGAAAATCTATCTAAGCAAATGCTTAAGACTAAGATTGATCAAATTGCAGAGAAAACTAGCGGTAAGTTAATTGTAAAAGAATATCCAACCGGATCTGCTCATACAGGTCATTTTAGAGCTTTACTTAACGAATTAAAACTTAAACGTAACTTTGTACCTGATGTAATTTTTATTGATTATTTAAATATATGTTCATCTAGTAGAATGAAAGGAATGGGAGGTGCAATCAACTCATACTCCTACATTAAAGCAATTGCTGAAGAGATACGAGGTCTTGCGGTGGAGTTTGACGTACCGATCGTATCTGCAACACAAACGACTCGTTCTGGTTTTACTTCGTCGGATCCTGGGCTTGAGGACACGAGCGAGTCTTTTGGATTACCCGCTACCGCAGACCTCATGTTCGCACTTATATCATCAGAAGAATTAGAAAGTTTAGGTCAAGTAATGGTAAAGCAATTGAAAAACCGTTATAATGATCCTAGTAAGCATAAACGATTTGTATTAGGTATAGATAGATCTAAGATGAGACTATTTGATGCTGATAATGCTGAAGAAGGAGTAGTAGATGATACTCCAGCATTTGACAAGTCTCAAGTTAATGAACGATTTAAAGATTTTAAAATGGAGTAATAAATGGCTGTAATTCGTAATAATAAAAAAACAAGTATTGGTAAACGTAATGTTAAAATGTCTTCTATGAATAAACATAAAAAGCGATCTTATAAAAAGTCGCGAGGCCAAGGATAATGTATGCGCGTCTCATATCATATAGCCAGCCCGTTCGTCATGTTCATTCCGGAGAACCGGGCATCATGGGCCTCGAAAACATCCAAGATCTCATCGCTTATTGCGCCCGTGTCTCCAATCCATCGAACCAAGCTAACACAAAGACAACGGCCAAATTACTCGACTACCTTATCAAACACAAACACTGGTCGCCATTCGAAATGGCTTCCGCATGCTTTGAAATTGAAACAACTCGTGACATCGCAAGACAGTTATTAAGACATAGGTCTTTCTCTTTTCAAGAGTTTAGTCAGCGATATGCAGATGTTCGTGATTTAGATGACTCTCTAGTTATCCGTAAAGCTAGATTACAAGATACTAAAAACCGTCAGAATAGTATTATTACTGATGATACTAATTTGCACATTAATTGGGAACAACATCAGCGTAACGTTTGGAGCGCTGCAATGAAAGCATACGAATGGGCAATCGAAAATGGAATCGCAAAAGAACAAGCAAGAGCGGTATTACCAGAAGGTAATACGTCTACTAAACTCTATGTTAATGGTACTATTCGCTCCTGGATACATTATGTTGAGTTACGTTCGGCACATGGAACCCAGAAAGAACATATTGAACTGGCGAGGGAGATAGCAAAAGCTATTGCTCTTATTTACCCTAAGATCGAAGAGATGTAATGACAGAGTTAGTTTTACGTAATAAAGAAATTATAAAGAAACTAGATTATGTAAAAGATACTGTTTACTCTTCTAAAGCTATGGATAGTGAATATGTAAAGTCAAAACTTATTTATCATAAAGGTTTTGATGAAGACAAACTACAAGAATATCTTGGAGAAGATTATCTTTACAAGCATATGAATGATTTGGAACATAAAGGTTTTCCAGTAGAGCATCGCTCGTTTCCAGTAGGGCATGGAATAAAAGATTGTTCTAAGCTTAAAGAAGTAAAAGAGTATGGCCAACACGATTTTGTAAATGAGTTAGGCGCTACATCAGATGCTGTCTTTTTATTTTACCCTCCTGGAGGATTTGTAGGTTGGCATAATAATGCCAACAATTCAGGTCATCAGTTTATCTTTACTCACTCAACAACTGGTAATGGATATTTTCAGTATTACGATCAAACTAAGAAAGATATAATAGTTACTAAAGATCAACCCGGTTGGAGAGTACATCATCATCACTTTGGAAAAGAAGATAAAGACCATTGCTGGCATTCAGCATATGCTGGTGAGAATCGTATTACTATGTGTGTACTATTTAGATGGTGGGATCGTCTTGAAAAGAAAGATCAAATAATAGAAATGAAAGATTTACTTATCGAAGAAATAGAATCGGAGGACTAATATGCACGGACGTCAAAGGAAAATATCTACATACTACTCAGATCACGGAGAAGGATATGCAGAAGTGTGGATGGACTTCAAAGAAGAGCTTGCCTTTATTAAATATTTCGACGATAATGATAGTAAGTTCTTTGAAGAAGATTTTCCTAACAAAGCTATACGCTATGTAGAAGATGCAGCAGAGAACTGGGCTTTAGGAATTTAAAAATTAGAAGGAAAAAATATACAGTATGGCTTATTATAGTACAAAGCGTTATGGACATAATATTGGATTAAGCGCTTGCTTTCGTCAACCACATGCAAATCATTCTCATTGTAGGTTCTTGCATGGCTACAGTCTAGCATTTAAGTTTACCTTTGGATGTAAAGAATTAGATGAACGTAACTGGGTAGTAGATTTTGGAGGACTCAAGCCTCTTAAAAAATGGCTTGAAGAAACATTTGATCATAAAGTTGTGCTTGATAGACAAGATCCAATGCTCTATAAATTTGCTGAACTAGAGAACGCAGGTCTAGCAGAATTAACGATACTAGATGGAGTTGGGGTTGAAAAGTTTGCTGAGCATGCTTGGAATAAAGCTCAGTTGATTGTAGATGAAATGACAGACGGTCGTTGTTGGGTTACTGAAGTAGAATGTGCTGAACACGGAGCTAATTCAGCATTATATTATGCCTAGATGCAAAGGGCATAAATTGTCCTTTATAAAATTAAAAAGTGGAGACTTTAAGGCTCGCGATACATTTTGTGGTGTTTCTAGCTTTGGTGAAACATGGTATTGCTCAGAACAATGTAGGGATGAGCAACCAAAACTAAAATATGACTATGCTGACGAGGAAATAAGTAATGACTGAAAAGAAATATACATACTCTGAAATATTCCATTCTATTCAGGGTGAAGGACACTATACAGGTGTACCAACTGCTTGGATTAGATTCTTTTTATGTAATCTACAATGTGATGGCTTTGGTCAGACTCATCCTACTAAACCTGAGACCTACGAATTACCATATGCTGACTTCGATGCTCACTCAGTTAATAGAGTAGAGGATTTACCTGTATGGTCTAAAGGTTGTGATTCTTCTTATACTTGGTCTAAAAAGTTTAAGCATCTTATGGGTCAAGCTACAGGAGCAGAGTTAGCTCTGAAGCTTACAGATTGTATGAAGAATGAACATAACCCAGAAGGTTGGTTTCGACATCCGCTATCTCTACAACATAATCATCTATGCATTACAGGTGGTGAACCGTTAATGAAGCATGCCCAAAATGCTTTTATTGACATTTATAATACATTAAGAGATGCACCAGGCGGTCCTATGAGAGATACTCATTTCTATAGTTCGGATAATCTACCTGCATCAGTTACTTGGGAAACTAATGGAACCCAGAAGCTATCTAATGACTTTAAAGATGTTGTAGACTCTCCTCTATTTAAACCTGAAGCTTTCTTCTCTGTATCTCCTAAGCTATGGACTGTAGCAGGTGAAAAGAGAGAGAAGGCTATCAAGCCTGATGTTGTAAAGGAATATTATGATGTGTCTAACAACGGCCAGTTAAAGTTTGTTGTAGGTCAGACAGAAGAAGAATGGCAAGAGCTTGATGAAGTAGTTAATTTATTTAGAGAAGCAGGTGTAGATTATCCTGTATGGATTATGCCTACAGGGGCAAGAGAAGAGGAGCAGCATGCTACTGCAGGTGATGTAGCTCGTATGGCATTTGAACGAGGATATAACGTCTCTGGTCGTATGCATGTCTATCTATTTGGAAACGCTATTGGCACATAAAGACTTTTTTGATGCTATAGATCAATCAGTTTTAAACCTTTATCCAAAGAAAGCTATACCTGTGCTTAGTATGGGCAGCGGGACGGATAGTGGAGTAATAGCTGCTTCTTTGTGGTCTCAAAATTTAGACTTTAAGTTAGTATGTTTTCAAGCCAATGAAGATATACCTATTTTAAACAAAAGAATACAACTAGTAGATAAAGATACATTTACAGTTAAACCTCAACCTAAAGATAAATTAGAACAAATTTATAATGAGATGGAATCTATAGGATACAAGAAAGGAGAAGGTACAGGGATAGGAGCTGGATTGGCTCATTTTATGCTCTCTAAATATATTACTAGTCCATTCATGTTCTCAGGACTAGGTACTGATGAACTATATACAGGAGATATAACTCTTTTATTTCGTTTTCTAAAACGAGCTCATATGTCTTATGATTGGTTTGAAATTGATGTACAATACCCTTTACTTACTACTGAAGT
>UEXM01003417.1_pt1 | contig 10130 bp, 7 predicted proteins | sample 1796661 | NCBI WGS metagenome assembly UEXM01 (sample SAMEA4772469, study PRJEB27181) | metagenome
AACGGCTACCGCCGTTACGGAAATACGGATTTACGGCTGTTGAACTTTGCTCTGAAGGCCCGCTCCCTGGGCTTCACGCTCGCTGACATCCAGGCACTGGCGGACGCTTCCCGGGAGGGTGAAACACCCTGCGGTCAGGTTCGCACGCTGATCGAAACGCGCCTGGAGCAGGTAGAGAGACAAATTGCCGAGCTGCAATCTCTGAGTCTGCGCATGCGCAGCGCCATGGAGCAATGGCAGGGCAGTCCGGATTGTCGGCTGGATGATGGCCGGGTCTGCGGGTTAATCGATACTTTCGTCGATGCCCCGGACCCGGCCGGATAGATCAGCCTTTCTGGCTGACTTTCTCGGTGCCTTTGCCCTTGTCTGCGGCAGCTTTTTCTGCGGCAGCTTCGGCCCGCGCCTCGGTGCGGGCTTCTTCCTTGGCCGCATCTTCCTTGATCAGGCCCAGCACGTGCCAGCCTGCCTGGGGCGCGGGCTGCCTTTCTTCCCTGAACACATAGATACGATCGCGGGTATCGATGGCGAAAAGCGGCCATACCCGGCGGTGCGGGGTTTGCTGGTAGGCGGTGAAATCGAACTCTTCAGTGAGCCGGGTCTTGCGGATTTCCGCGCCCTGACTTAGCAGGCTGGCCAGGCGAGCATAGGTCATCTCGGCACCGAACAGGGTGGCACCACGGTGTTCCGGGGCCACTTCATGCTTCACTTCCTTGTCGCTTCTCTGCGTTGGCAGGCTGAAAATATTCGGTTCGCCGAATTCCAGGCGATAGCGCATGGTGGCCATGGTGTTCAGCTCACGGCGCGGGCTCAGCCCGAGCAATTTTCCGTAGCCCACCAGGTCCATGTATTGGTCCGCATGCTGGGAAACCGGGTTGCCATAAAACGTACTCAGGCCTTCCATTCGGGCCAGTCGAATGGATTCCCAGCTCGAGTCCGTGACCATCACCGGGAACTGGTTTTTCTGCAGGGCAGAACCAATCGCTCGGGCTACCGGGTTGGCCCCTACAATCAGGAACCCCCGCGGTGCCGGCTCGGCGACCTTCAATAAACGTGCCAGAGGTCTGGCGGTGAGACTCTGCAGTGCCACGGTGCCGATGATGACCATGAACGTCAGAGGTACCAGCATTTCGGCTCCCTCCACACCATTTTGCAGCAACCGTTCGGCAAACAGGGCGGAAATGGCCGCTGCCACGATACCGCGGGGGGCAATCCAGGCGAGCAGGGATTTTTCCCGCCAATTAAGGTTGGAGCCCAGTGTGGCGACCAATACGGACGCCGGGCGGGCGATTAGTTGAATAATCGCCAGCACCACCAGTGCCATCAAACCGAGTTGCTCGAGTTCCTGCATTTCCAGACGTGCCGCCAGAACGATAAACAGCCCGGAGATCAGAATGACAGAGAGGTTCTCCTTGAAGTGGAGAATATCATTGGTGCGAACCCCCTTGAGGTTCGCCAGCACGATGCCGGTAACGGTAACGGCTACCAGGCCGGATTCCTCGCTGAGCGCATTCGCCAGCACGAATTCGCCGATGACCAGCGACAGCACCAGGAAGCTGCGCAGATATTCTGGTACCAGATGGCGGCGCAGCAGCGCTGCCAGGCCCATGGCGACCACTGCACCGATGGCGGCGCCGACGGTGATCGTCTGGAAAAACAGCCACAGGGTATGCAGTAACGCACCTTCCTGCCCGCTGGCCACCACCAGCTCATAGGCCAGTACCGCAAAAATGGCACCCAGCGGATCGATAACGATGCCTTCCCAGCGCAGCAAGCGGGCCACGCTGCTGACCGGGCGTACGCTGCGCAGAAGCGGAACAATGACGGTAGGGCCGGTGACGACCACCAGGGCACCAAACAACAGGGCAAGGTCAAACGACAGTTTGAGTAGCCACCAGGCAGACACGGCCACGATTGACCAGGTTACCAGCGCCCCCCAGGTCACCAGTCGGCGAACGGTTTTCTCCAGGCCGCGAATCTCATCGAAGCGCAGGGTCATGGCCCCTTCAAAGAGAATGATCGATACCGCCAGTGATACGCCGGGGAGTAGCAGATCACCCAGCAATTCTTTGGGTTGCAGTACCCCGGTCAGTGGCCCCAGTGCCAGGCCAGTCAGTAGCAGCGGCAGAATGGCGGGTAGCTTGATACGCCAGGACACCCACTGACACAGGAAGGCCACAACGGTGATGATGGCCAATTGGTACGCAATCTCTAAATTCATGCAGTTTCCGTTTGGTAATGACGGGTGGCTGGGCAGAAAGTGTCAGCAGAGCAAGCAGGGTCAGCCCCGGAAGGTTGAATCACGGGCACAGACGAGGACCAATTCTGGTCCGTTGATAGTGTTGTCATCGCGGTTACCCATTGCGTTTCTGGAATCCCCATGGGCAGGGGCGCTTTCATTAACCCGCCAAAGCGGCTAATGGTCACAGGACAACACGATGGCCGCAACCCGTTTTTCATAACAGGAACTGAATCCGGTTCATAAATTCACTGAAGCTCAGCGTCACATGCGTTACCATCCCGATCTCACTGCCTCACTGGACATTCCATGCAAGCCCAAATTTCCCCTCGTCGATTGGCGATTCTACTCGGCACCCTGGTCGCACTGGGGCCTCTCGCCATTGATACCTATCTACCGGCACTGTTGGCGATGTCCGAGCACTTTGCCGTGCCGATCCACGATGTGGAAATTTCGGTGAGTGTATATGTACTCGGCGTGGCACTGGGCCAGTGGTTGGGCGGCCCGTTGTCGGATCACTTTGGTCGCAAGCCGGTCGCTTATATAGGGTTGCTGCTTTTCATTGCCGGCAGCTTGATCATTCCTTTCAGTAATGACATCCAGATGCTTTACCTGCTGCGTTTCCTCCAGGCCGTAGGGGGAGGTGCATCCGTAGTGATTGCCGCCGCCTCGGTACGGGACCATTTCACCGGCCAGCAGGCCGCCGGGGTTCTCACCAGTATTGGCCTGGTCATGCTGATTGCGCCGCTGGTGGCGCCGGCGGTGGGTGTGGCACTGCTCAATCTTGCCGGCTGGCAGAGCATTTTCTTCATGCTGGCCGGATACGGGATGATGTTGATGCTGCTGGTTCGCTTCCCGCTGCCCACGGTTCCCCGGCGGCAGGACAATGAGACGTTGTGGCACCGATTGTTCAACGCTTATGGGAGAGTGCTGCGCAATCGCCCGGCGATGGGCTTTATTCTTGCCAATGCGCTGGCATTTTCCGCCCTGTTTGTCTTCATTACCGATGCTGCCTTTCTCTACATGGATCATTTCGGCATCAGCCCCGACCAGTTCCCGCTGTATTTCGGTGCCAATGTGGTGACGATGCTCGGGCTCAATCGCCTGAATGTTGTGTTACTGCGCCGTTATGCCAGCGCAGACATCATGCGTGCAGGGCTAATCTTGCAGGCCCTGGCCGGGGTGGCATTGCTGGTACTGACGCTGACAGACAACCTGGTTCTGTGGGCGGTGGTGCCACTGATTATGGTCACTGCAGGTATGGTGGCGCTGGTGATTCCCAACGGTATTGCCAGTTTCCTCAGCCTGTTTGATCGCGACAGCGGTGCGGCTACCGGCCTGAACGGTACGCTGCAATTTCTGCTGGCCGGGCTGATCGGCACGGTATTGGGCGCCTGGCATGACGGCACGCCGGTGCCGATGACACTGTTGATGGCCGGCAGCAGCATTACCGCACTAGCGGCCTTCCTGTGGTTGAGGAAAGGGGCGGAACGTTAGAAACGGTCTCGCGGTAACCGTATCAACCGTAGGGTGGATTAGCCTAAGGCGTAATCCACCTTCCTGCGATTCGACGTCTGCTGCAGTGAATTTTGTGGATTACGCCTTGGGCTAATCCACCCTACGAAGTCACCGTGTTATCTGCGTCAGACTTTCCCGCTACGGGACGCTGGCTGCAAGGGTGGCGCCAGCCGCGCTGCCAGCACCAGCAACGCAGTGACGCCCCAGGGCAGCAGTAACCACAGGCTCAACGGCAACTCGCCGTCGAACAGTTTCTGACCCAGTGGAAACAGGGCCGCAAAGTGAATCAGATTGGCCAGCAGGGCGGCGCCACCAATCAGGAACAGGGCCTGCAGAGCGGCGGTGCGCCGCAGCAGGCTCTGGCGGGCGCCAATCACCACCAGCAGCCGGTTATCCTTGCGCATCTGGTCAGCGGTTGCCAGCAGGGCAGCAGCCAGCACCAGCAGGGCCGCCAGCATCAGCATCAGTCCCACAAAGAAAGCGGCGCGACTGGCCTGGGCAACGATGTCCTCCAGGGTGGCAAGGATAGCGTTCACGTCCAGTAGACTGATCTGGGGAAACTGTTGCACCAGGCTCGCCAGCTCTGTGCTTTTCTCGGGGGGCAGATAAAAACTGGTGATCCAGGTGCGACTTTGGGCTTCCAGCGTGCCCGGGGAAAACATGAAGTAGAAGTTAGGCGCAAAACTTTCCCAGTCCACGTCCCGCAGGCCGACAATTTCGGCTTCAATAGGCGTGGACGCCCCGGTAAAGATCAACTGGTCACCCAGCTTCAACCCCAGTGACTCCGCCAACTCACTTTCCACGGTGACCTCGCCGGCCCCCTCGACCCAGCGGCCTTCCAGCAGCTCGTTGCTGTCAGGCAGGGTATCCGCCTCGGTGAGTGACAGATCCCGGTTCAATGCCCGGTCGCCCCGGTCCTGCTCCTTGGTCACGGCATCACGCACAGGCTCGCCGTTAATAGCGGTAAGCCGGGCGCGAACCACAGGATAAAGAGGCTGGCTGTCGCTGTTGTGCTGTGCCAGCCAGTCATTAAAAGGCGTCAGGTCCTGGTCAAACAGGTTGATGACAAAATAGTTGGGTGCATTGTCGGGCAGGGTAGAGCGCCAGTCGCTCAGTAACTGCCTGCCGGTCTGGATCGACATGGACAATACCGCCAGTGACACCACCAGCGCTGCCAGCAGGGGCAGCGTGGTTGTTTTGCGACGGCTCAGGCGGCGCAGGGCCAGACGGGTAGCCAGCGGCATCCTGCCGCTGACCCGGTCCAATAGCGACACCAGGGGCCACAGCAGCAGGGGTAGCCCCACCGCGATGGCAAAAGTCAGCAGCAGCAGGGGCCACAGACTGGTCAGTGAACCACTCATCACGGCGGCCAGCGGGATCGGGGTGAGCAGGGCAATTAGCAGGGTCCAGCGCTGACGGCCCGGCTGGCTTTCACGCTGTTGCAGCAAGGCGGTGGCTGGCAGGCCCAGATGCGCCCACAGCGTGGGGGCAGCAAACCCAAGCCACAGCAGCACCGGGCCAATCAGGCCCAATACCGGTGCAGCAACGGGAAAGGTCATGCCTCCCCCCATTAGTGTGATCAGATACAGGCCCAGCGCACTGGCCAGGGCAATACCGCTGAGCGTGGGGATCAACAGGGCAAGGGCGTCGCCGCCCAGCAAGCGGCGGACAATGGCTGCCTGGCTGGCGCCCACGGTTTTCATTACGGCACAGAGCGTTTGCTGGTGACGGGCACGGTGGCTCGAGGTCAGGTAGATGGCCGCCGCGCAAAGCAACACCACCAGCATTACCGCCAGCTGCGACCAGAGGAAAAGTTGCTCCACCGGCCCACGACTGCGCAACTCGGTATTGGCCACGGTTTCCAGTTCCTGGTCCGGCCGCAGCCCCGGGGTCAGGCGACTCTCCAGCTGCTGGCGAGTGGCATCATCGGCAGCCACCAGAATGTTATGGCGGTAGCGACTGCCCTCACCGAGTATTGCTGCCTGTTGCAGATCATCAATATGGATCAGGGCCCGCGGGTTCATGCTGTAGAAGCCGGCTTGTTGATCCGGCTCCTGAACGATGACCTTATCGATCAGCAGGCTGCGTTCGCCAAGGGTAATGAACTCGCCGGTCTGTAAGCCCAGGCGATCCAGCCCGGTGCCGGCAATCCAGACATGACCGGGCTGTGGGCCATGATCCACCGGGTACGGATCCGCAAAGCGGCTGTCACTGATCTGGATCTCGCCATAGAGCGGGAAGCCGGACGACACCGCCCGTATGCTGGCCAGCAGAAAGCTGTCGTTGTTTACCAGCACACTGGAAAATTTCACGCTTTCCGTGTGACGGGTCTCTGCCAGTTGCTGGCGTTGTGCCGGTTCCGGAAAACGGGAGCCTTCCAGAATCAGGTCCGCGCCTAGGGCAACGGCGGTACGCTGGTTGAATCGTTGGTCGACAGTGTCGCGCAGGATCAGCATGGCGGTCATGGCAAAGGCTGCCACCAGCACCGCCAGTGCCTGAACGCGAAATGCGGGGGAGCGCCAGGCCTTAAACACCAAGACGGCCCTCCACCAGGGACATGGCTCGGCTGCAGCGCCCGGCCAGGGTTTGGTCATGGGTGACCAGCACCAGGGCGGTGCCCTGTTCCTGATTCAGGGAAAACAGCAAGTCTGCCACATGCTCACCATTGGCATAATCCAGGCTGCCGGTGGGCTCATCGGCAAACAGCAGGGAAGGGGACACCGCGAAGGCCCGTGCCAGCGCAACGCGTTGCTGTTCCCCGCCAGATAGTTGGGCCGGGAAGTGATGATGGCGTTTGCCCAGCCCCACCTGGTCGAGCCAGTGGCGGGCGGTGTCGCGGGCCTTGGCGCGGCCCAGGATTTCCAGCGGCAGCATGACGTTTTCCTGGGCGGTGAGATCGGCCACCAGCTGGAAATGCTGAAATACAAAGCCGCATTGCTCACCGCGCAGGCGGGCCCGTTGATCTTCGCTGCCACTACTGAACGGCTTGTCTCCCAGCAGTACCTCACCGCTGGTGGGCACATCCAGGCCGGCGAGCAGAGACAATAGGGTGGATTTGCCGGAGCCGGATGGCCCGGTAATGGCCAGACTGTCACCGGCATTCACTGCCAGCGTGATATCCTGCAATAGATCCAGCCCGCCCTCTGGTCCCTGTACACGTTTGCCAAGATTTCGGGCGCTTAATACGGGAGATGTTGTGTTCATGATTCGGCTTCTTTTAGTGGCAATTCTGGCCATGGCGGCGATGTCCGTGCAGGCCAGGGGCTTACTGGTGCTGGGCGATAGTATCAGTGCTGCCTATGGGATTGAAAAATCCGCAGGGTGGGTCGCCCTGCTGGAGAGGGAACTGGAACAGCGCTGCCGTGATTTCCCCGTGATCAATGCGTCGGTCAGCGGTGAAACCACCGCCGGCGGCAATGGCCGGCTGGCAGCATTGCTGGAAAATCATGCGCCGCAAATCGTGATCATCGAGCTGGGCGGCAATGATGGCCTGCGCGGACTGTCCCCCATCGCCATGGGCAACAATCTGGCACAGATGATCGAAAAAAGCCGTGCCGCAGACGCCACACCGGTATTGCTCGGCATGCGTATTCCCCCCAATTACGGGCAACAGTATACCCGTCTGTTCGAACAACAGTTCCGTCAGGTATCTGACGACAAAAAAGTGCCGTTGTTCCCGTTTTTCCTGGAGGGCGTGGTGGAGCAGGGCTGGATGCAGAAAGATGGCATTCATCCCACCGGGGAAGCCCAGCCCTTGTTGAAGGCCCATGCCGCTTCTGTGCTTGAGCCTTTATTGCCGGCTCAGTGCGATGAAGCCGCAGGAGGTGACGATGTTTGAATTGACGCCGCCCTGGCAGGACGTACTCAATTACTGGTTTGAGGATGGTCTGAGCCAGGACTGGCCGCAGGCATCGGTAACGCGCAAATGGTTTCGCGCCAGTGCGGGTGATGATGCAGAGATTGAGCATCGCTTCGGCGCTTATGTGGAGGCGGCGGTACAGCAGGAACTGGTGGACTGGGAACGTCAGCCTCAGTCACGGCTGGCATTGATTCTACTGCTGGACCAGTTCACCCGGCACATCTACCGTAGCCAGCCGCAGGCCTTTGCTGGCGATCACCGGGCTGCAACGCTGGCGGTGGAAGGTGTCTCCAGGCAGATGCACAGCAAGCTGCCGCTGTGTGGACAGGTATTCTTTCTGATGCCATTGATGCACGCCGAAGATGAAGATCTGCAGGATCTCTGCCTGAAAAGCATGACGGACTTGCTGGAGCGTGCACCCGCTTCCTGTCGCGATTCAGTACGCAGCAGCGTCAACGCTGCCAGCCAGCACAGGGAACTGATTGCCCGTTTCGGTCGCTTCCCCCATCGCAACAGGGCCCTGGGTCGTGAAAGCACCGCCGAAGAACTCGCCTATCTGGAAAAGACAGGTAGCTTCGGGCAGTGACTGTAGGAGCCATGCTTGCATGGCGAACCATTGGCGCTTTTCAGATCAATCAGCGTCATCATGAGGGATGGCTCCCACGACAAGATCAGCTGCGGGGCTTCTTGCGGATATAGAGCGTCTTGTTGATTTTGGCCACTGTCTCGCCGTCATCGTTGACGATGGTCACCGGCCAACAAGGCAGGTATTTGTTGCCGTCGGCAGTGTGCTGATGGATTGCTTCCAGCATGGTATCGGTCAGCAGGAAACGGGCATGAACCCGCCCGGTGCCCGGCTTGATGAAATCAATCTCGGCAGCCTTGTCCCAGACGATATAATCCCGCCCCAGCACGTTCATGACCATGAGCATGTAGAACGGATCGACCATGGAATAGAGGCTGCCGCCAAAATGGGTGCCCACGTAATTGCGGTTGTACCAGTGCAATCCCATGGACACCTTGAGCTCGCGAAAGTCCTCCGCCAGATAATCTACCCGCACACCCGCACCCAGGTAGGGACCGTAAAGATTCAGAAACCAGCGCAGCCCTCTCGGGGTGCGGGCAAACCGGGTTAGCAGATTACTCACTGCCCGGCTCCAATACTGCCAGGGCCTGAAGCAGGCGATTGCGCACGGCGACACAGACCGGCTGATCGTGATCCTTCAAAAGCCGAGCCATTTCATCCAGAGCAGAAAATTGTTGCTGTTTCATGGCCGACGGCAGCTTTTCCAGTTGCCACTGAAGGCGGCGCTGGCGCTCGGCTTCAGGACTGGGTACGCCAGCCAGCGCCTCGAAGGCAACCGCCAGTGTCAGTGATTCCTCGCCGCACTCATTCACTTCAGAAAGGCTTTCCGCGGTCTGCTGCAGAGCTTGCCAGTGCTCCCATTCAGACAGGCGGTCGAGCCTTTCCCGGGCGCGCCGACGCAGCTGCTGAGCCTGGCGACTCAGGGACTGGGGCAGGGCGGAGCTGTTGAACAGTTCAAGCGCGTTCAGCGCTTCTTTCAAAGCATGGGCTCCCTCCCTTGAGAAAGGCGCATCCAGGCAGCTTTCCAGTTGCGTGACCGCATCTCGCGCTTCCTGTGAGCGAACTTCCTGTTCCGCTTTGCGTTCGGCATGCTGACGGTTGCGCTCGGCAAACAGAGCGTCCATGGCTTTTTTGAATTTTTTCTGACCGGCGCGATGCTGCGCCGGCGGCAACCAGGGCGTGTCACGCCATTGCTTCTGCAATTGCTGCGCCTGCCGGGTCGCTTCGCCCACATCATCCAGTGTGGCCAGGTTTTTTGCCTGGGTGATCAGGGCTTGTCGAGAGGTTTCGGCGCCCTCGATATACTCCTTGAGCCTTTCGTCCAGGCCGGACAGTATCGCGGAGAAGCGTTTCTGCACCTCACGAGCGTGAGTAAAACGCACCGGTTGAATCGCTTTCCAGTCTTTGGGTGCCTGTTGGCGGATTTGCCAGATGCCTTGCCAGTCGGCCTGGCTCCAGTCCTGTGCGGCAACAAATTGCTCAAGCTGCTCGCAAAGCTGGCGGCGTTTTTCCAGATTGCTCTGGCGTAGCGCATCCTGCTCGGCAAAATGGGCCTGGCACGGCTCATAGGCGCGATCGGAGGCGGCCTTGAAGCGATCCCAGAGGGCCTGATCCTCGTCCTGGTCGGAGCTCATCAAGGCGCGCCATTCATCGTGAAGTGCCTGGATGGCGGAAGCCAGTTGCGGCGCATCCATGCTGCTGCCAGCCAGGGCTTCCATGGATTCGCACAGCGACACCTTTTTTGGCTCGGCAGCAAAGCGATGCCAGTCCTGCAGTTCGGCGCGGCGGGCTTCGAGTTTTTTCAGCTGGCTGGCCAGGGCCGCATCGCCCTGTTCGTCGATGATGGCCTGGGCCTTGTGCCAGAGGCGATTGGCGTGGCGCAGATTGCCCTCTCGCAGCTCCCGTTTCAGTGCAACCAGTAGCCCCTGATG
>UEXM01003419.1_pt1 | contig 10129 bp, 10 predicted proteins | sample 1796661 | NCBI WGS metagenome assembly UEXM01 (sample SAMEA4772469, study PRJEB27181) | metagenome
CCTTCAATGTCTTTAACACTTTTTGTTCCATTTGAAATATTACAAGTTAAAAACGATCTAGCTTCTTTAAAGTCTTTGCTTTCTGTTTCGCTTATATTAAAATTAGAGCTTTCTAATACACCATAACCTGTTGGTCTATTAAAAATTTTAAGAGGCACGTGGTATACAGTTCTATTATAATATTGATTTTCAGGTGGAGATATAGCTACATCATGAAATGCTACATCGTCCCAATAAAACTTCATGTATTCATCTGTTTTACCACCACTCCAATTCCACCATGTTATTTTAGCACCGTCTTTTGCTTTTTGTTTTACAAAATATCTAAAACTAGGATGTAAATCAGGATCAGCGTATGTATCCATTAATATTGCATTATATCCTTTACGTTCATTAAGTAAACTCATCCATTTATCTTCTACCACGATTACATTAGGTTTATCTGCGGCCCAAGCTCTTAGTTTAGGTATTATTTGAGGATGTGTTTCGCATATCGTGTGAGTACCTGGGTTTCTAGCTTGTATAGCGTCGGATAATATACCCATGCCAAAACCACACTCTAAAACATCTGCACCTGCATCAACACATACTTCAGCAGCTTTTTGCATAATTGGTATTTCCCAATCCATCATAACCTCCCATATTTCGTCAGTAGCGGGGTTAGTCCATACTATGTCTCCATTTTCACGAAAAGTTAAATCAGCTGCATGATAATTTTTTTGCGTATCCGATGTTTTATAATTTATGCTCATTTCATTTATTTTATTGACAACCTCTACCACATCCACCGCCGCCACCGCCGCTAGTAAATGTTGATCTAAACGTGTTGTAAGTTGTTGTAGTGTTGTATTGTGTAATAGTGGTTGTTTGAGTACTTCTATTTGTTGACCTACTCGTATTATATTCTGTAACTGTAGTAGTGTTAAACACGGTTGTTGTGTTAAACGTTGTAGTTGTATTAAACAAAGTATTTGTGTTAAACGTAGTCGTGGTACTAGTGCTAAATATTGTTGAGGTAGACGAACTATACCCACCAGCACCATCACTTCTCCACATCCATACGTCTATTTTTGTATCACCTGCTTCTAAGAGAAACGTGTTATAACTTGGAAACTTAACTGTGTCAGGAAATATATTTTCTCCTATATCAAATTCAAAATAATTTAAAGTAGAATTATATGATCCACCAGTAACTTTAAAAGAAATACTTTTATTAACAATATCGGCAGATAAAAGGAATCTAGCAAAATTTCCACCACCAGCATTAACAAAATTCATTATATTTAAAAATGCGTTATAAAGGTTGTCACCTGTATCATCTTGTTCATGTATATATACTTTATCAGCATTTTCTGGTAATGAAGCGTTAAATCTAACTTCAGCTGCAGCAATGTTACTTCCACCAGTAGGACTTTGGTTTTGTTTGTATAAATAACCTGCACCAGCCGCGCTACTCTCTCCTTGACTTACATCCCACACAACATAGTTAACGTTGGTGCTTTTAGTGGTGTTAAACGTTGTGGTTGTACTATATGTTGTAGTTGTATTATATGTTGTTGTAGTGTTATACACAGTGTTTGTGCTTGTGTTAAAAACAGTACTTGTTGACCTAGTAGTGTTAAATTGAGTTGAGGTTTCAAAAGTCGTTAAAGTAGTAGTGTTAAATACGGTACTTGTAGATCTAGTAGTATTATACGTTGTAGTAGTAAGTGTATTAGTACTTGTGTTATAAAGTGTAGTTGTTGACCTAGTAGTTTCAAACGTAGTGGTAGTATTAAATGTTGTTAATGTTGTTGTATTAAAAACAGTACTTGTTGACCTAGAAGTGCTAACAGTTGTTTGCGTGCCAAACGTTGTGGTGGTACTAGTATTAAATGTTGTTGTTGTATTTTTACTAGTATTAAACGTCGTTGTTGTGTTAAAGGTAGTTAAAGTAGTAGTATTAAATGTTGTATTAGTACTTCTAGTCGTATTATACGCGGTTTGAGTAGATCTAGTAGTAGCATAACTGGTATTTCTACTAGTTGACGTAGACTTACTCGTATTAAACGTAGTTGTAGTGTTAAACGTAGTTAAGGTTGTTGTGTTAAACACCGTAGTAGTAGATTTACTTGTAGCAAACGTTGTTTGGGTGGTCTTCGTAGTGTTGAAAGTTGTAGTTGTGTTTCTACTAGTCGAAACAGTTGTTTCTCTAGTTGTGTTATATGTAGTAGTCGTACTAGTATTAAATACGGTACTTGTAGATCTAGTAGTATTATACGTAGTGGTAGTGTTTTTACTCGTATTAAATGTAGTGGTAGTGTTTCTACTAGTTGATATTGTCGTTTGTCTAGTAGTATTATACGTAGTGGTAGTGCTAGTATTAAACACAGTACTTGTAGACCTTGTTGTATTAAAAGTCGTTGTAGTGTTTTTACTAGTATTAAACGTAGTCGTTGTAGATCTAGATGTAGATACAGTTGTAGACCTACTGGTTTCAAAAGTAGTTGTTGTACTGGTGTTAAATACCGTGCTAGTAGATCTAGTAGTATTATACGTAGTAGTAGTGTTCTTACTAGTGTTGAAAGTAGTGGTTGTAGACCTACTAGTTGAGACAGTAGTTGACCTATTAGTCTCAAATGTTGTTGTAGTGCTAGTATTGAATACTGTAGATGTAGACTTACTAGTATTAAAAGTAGTTGTTGTAGATCTTGATGTACTTACTGTAGTTTCTCTACTTGTATTGAATGTGGTGGTTGTACTAGTGTTAAAAACTGTAGATGTAGATCTACTAGTAGCAAATGTTGTTTGAGTTGATCTAGATGTGCTTATTGTGGTTTCTCTACTTGTATTAAAGGTTGTCGTGGTACTTGTATTAAATACAGTACTAGTACTCCTTGTAGTGTTAAAAGTAGTTTCTGTGGTTTTTGTAGTATTAAATGTTGTAGTCGTGCTTCTACTGGTTGATACAGTAGTAGACCTATTAGTTTCAAACGTAGTAGTAGTACTTGTGTTAAATGTTGTAGTCGTACTTTTGCTAGTTTCAAACGTGGTAGTTGTACTTCTAGTTGTGTTATACGCTGTATTAGTACTTCTACTTGTTGAAATTGTAGTTTGCCTATTAGTATTAAAGGTAGTTGTTGTACTAGTATTAAAAACTGTTGAAGTAGACTTACTTGTTTCAAAGGTAGTTGTAGTACTTTTTGAAGTATTAAAAGTAGTTGTAGTTGATCTACTAGTAGAAACAGTTGTCTCTCTAGTTGTATTAAAAGTTGTTGTAGTACTAGTATTGAAAACAGTCGAGGTTGACTTACTAGTTTCAAAGGTTGTGGTTGTAGATGTGCTAGTATTAAACTCTGTGCTAGTTGATCTACTAGTTGATACAGTAGTTGCTCTAGAAGTTTCAAAGGTAGTTGTGGTACTAGTATTGAATACTGTACTTGTACTTTTACTAGTCTCAAACGTAGTAGTTGTGTTAGTACTTGTATTGAAAGTAGTAGTGGTATTCTTACTTGTGTTAAAAGTAGTAGTTGTGGATTTGCTAGTAGCCGTCGATTTAGAAGTACTAACTGTTGTGCTCCTGCTAGTCGCGGTATTCCAGAAATCTATTTTATTCCATAACCACTTCATTAAATTAGATTTTATTGAGGATAACTACCAAAGTCTCCTACATAGTTTATTAATACTTTGTTTGATGCTGCAACAAAATAAGTTAATACTGCTATTTTGTTTGCCGTTGTGTCAAATGATATAGCCACGCCGCCAGGTGTGTAAGCTGTAGCAGGCAAAGCTGCCCAACCTAAAGACCCTACACTAGCTGGATTTGTTATAACTATAGTACCTGATTTACCAACAACAGCCGCACCTAAATTACTAAACGCTATTGTGTTTGTAGCGTTTTGTGCAGATATATTATAATTGTTTGTTGACTGGCTGAAATCTACAGTGTGGGTATTACCACTATGCGTTATAGCTGTAAATGGTGCACTCTGGAAAGCTAAGTTACCGTTTATAAATGTATCATGCAAAAACTGTATTGCCATATATTTTATTTAAAATAATACAGACGGCGCCGAAGCACCGCCTATATTTTAGTTATGTATTAAGAGCTAGGATATGTAATATCTGATCCAGCACCTATATTATCTCCAATTATTTCCTGAATAACAACTATAATGTCGTTACTAGGTGCATGAGAGAAAGTAATTTGTAATGTGTTAGCATTTGTTCTATCAATATCAGCAAACACATCTAAAAATGTAGTTCCATCATATAACTTAACAATTAAGTTATTTGAGCTCATACCGTGAGCAATGTTACATTTAAATACGTTGCTTATTAATTCACTAACATCTATTGTTGCAGTTTTTTGTACAACCTTAATTCTGTTATCAATAACTGTATTAAGTGCTGTTCCAGCGACAGTAATCGCGTCAGCTTCTAATGTTCCATCAATATCTGCATCACCAGAAATATCTAATGAACCTGCATCTAATTCTCCAGTTAAGTATAATGTATCTTCACTAGCATCCCACAACATGTATTTACTAGCTGTAGCGCCAAAGAATTTAACATCATAACCCGTGTCATCAACACCAACACTTAATGTTCCGTCTAATTGTACATTACCATCAATATCAACAGCATCTAAATTAGTTGTGCCATCAATATCAACGTTACCTGATACATCAAGATTAGTAAATATTGAAGTGCTTGTAGCTGTAATTCTTCCTGATATGTTTAAAGCGTGTGAAAAGTCAAACTCATCATTTCCAGCGTTCCATGTCATTGCAGCATCAGTAGTAGCATTAACGGCATCTTGAATAGTAATACCTGCTCCATCCGCTGTTGAACTAGAATCGCCTGATGATTTGTTTAATGTTATATTTTTATCTTCAACATCTAATGTTGCAACATTGGCAGAAATTGTATCACCTGACACTGTTAAGTCACCAGTTACAACTAAGTCACCTGATGTTGTTATTGTAACATCTGTAGCATCACCAATTGTAAGACTGTTTGTAACTTGAGGAAGTCTAGCTTCTAAGTTTGCAACAGTAACATCTACATCAGTGTTAGCTGTCATATCATCTACAACAAGATCTATAGTTCCATCATCATCTTCATAGGTTGCTGAAATTCTTGTTTCTGTATTACTAGTAAACATTGCTCCAACAGTATCTTGTATAAATTCTGCTATTGCAACGCCTCCAATTGTTAAAGCATCTGTTTCTAATGTTCCATCAAAATCACCGTCAACAGCATCTATATTACCTTTAAAGATTGTAGCGCTAACAGTACCAGTACTTGGATTATAAGTTAAATCCCCATCAGCTTCTAAACCTCGGCTACCAGCACCTCCAGCACCTTCAATAAATGTTATTTGGTTTTCTTCGTTTGTGTTTTCATTATCTGTAATAGTTACGTGATCTGCTGTACCAGTAGTGTCTTGGTTAAGCGTATCAACCGCGATAACACTATTAGTTGCTGTTAATCCAGTTCCTGCAAATAAAGTTGCAAGAGCTGCAACTGTAGTTAACTGCTCTGTAGATCCATCTGAATCTAAGGTTAAAATTTTATCACCGTTTGTTGGTGTTACATCTGATAATCCATTTGATAAATCTAATTCAAATGTAAGATCAATAGGGTCAGCATCTGAGCCAACACCCGAATCAGTAAAGTTTATTTGTAAACCTTGTCCATCTATAAATTTAAGTTCTAAAGCATTTGTAATACTTTTTTCTGTTCCATCGCCGTCTTCTAGTACCCAAGAACTCATTGTTCCTGATGCCGTTCCTAATGTCTGCCATGCGGAGCCATTGTAAAATTTTAAAACGTTAGTATCGAAGATCAGCTTACCCGTAACATTTCCGGCATTGCCTTCAGTAGAGTGATCTACGACAAAATCGTTTAATTTATAATCGTTAAGGTTTATATTACCCTTAACGTTTAAATGATTTAAAATTGGTATTGCCATAGTTGTTTTATTATTTTTATATAGTTAAGTATGCGAACCCAGAATACTCGGCTGCAAAGAAAATTTTTATTGTATTTTTGTCAATATATTTGACTTGTCCAAACGCTGAAACATTTACATGTGTTCCATCATCTAGGTTAACAGTAACGCTTGGTAAATAACTACTTAACTCAAAGTTATGAATAATTGTCCACTCATTGCTATCTGTGTTTTGGTGGTGCTTGTGACTAGATCCTGACTCTACAACAAAGTTAGAAACTTGTTGCATAGAGTAATTTCTAGTAGCGCCAGAAGAGTCTGATCCTAAAAGTTTGTCTCCAGCCGTTACGGCCTGGTCCTGTGGTAAATTTGAAATTTTAGGCATACTACTTTTTTCTTATTTTTTCAATACTACGTCCACCGAAATAAGATCCGATGACTGTTATTAAGATTATCTGAAGAAGATCTGTCCATTTTTCTTCTACGTTAAACGCTAAAGATCCACTGTCTATAAATACCATGAGCACGGTCGCCACTATTAGGAATATAAGAACGAGAGGGCGAACTGAACGCGTTAACCAGTTGCCGTGCTCTAAATCTGCTTTCCACCTTTCGGTGACATTTTTTTGCATTTGAGACTCAGCTTCAATAAATATCTGAGTCATTTCTTTTTCAAAATTTGCTTTCTCGTCTTTTGTTCTTATAAATCGATCAGCAACGCCAGCTAATTTATCTACAACATTACCACCAGCATCACCAAATAATTTTGCTAATATCTTACTCATTAGTCTTTTCTTTGTCTCCAATTAGTTTCATAACCTTCAGTACCTGGTGTAGAAGATTCTACTTCTTGTTGTTCTGTAATTGTACGTGCTTTTTGAGTTAAACCAAGTGCACCTATTATTTGTTGAAGTTTATCGGGGTCATTAGTATACAAATCAAGTAGTTTATGAAAAGGAGTTGATATACCGTAACCTCTCGCGTCATTAGGACCAATTTTCATAATACCTCTTAACTCTTGGTCAATTCTACGGTTAATATTACCAACACCAGCTCTTAATAGTTGTTTTTCTCTATCTGACATGTTTTCTAGTAATTGATTCTTTACAGCTTCTTGTATATTACCCATCATATCGCCTAAACCACCTATCACTTTTTGACCTTCATCACTATCAATCCATTGACTAGTTTTATTGTTTCTAAAATCTATTTTACCTCCATCAACAGCAACATCTATTTGCAACCTATTGTCTTCACCTCTTGTTCCGTCTATTTCAAACTGGTTTTCAAATCCTTCAAAGAAGTTTTCTTTTCTTTCAACTTCTTTAATTTCTGTCATAGATCCACCTAACGTATCGTCTTTTATTTCTTTTTCAACCTGAATTTTCTCTTGCTTAACATCATCACCTTCCATTTGTTCAAGCTTGAATTTTTCATATTCTTTTACGTCAGTACCTTTAAAACCTTTTTTCTTTGCAAAACCAGAGTCTAATTCTTTTTGTAAAGCATCATAGATACCTTCATCTTTTTCCCCAACAAATTCTTTTTCACCAAGTATTTCACCATACATTTTTCTACCACCCTCACCTTCTACTGTAGTAATGTTTTGTATTTCATCAGGATCTATTGCGTGCTCAACTTTTTTACCAGTAGCATCTGTTTCGTGCATTTCAGGATAATAACCAGGCATACCTTTCATAAAGTTTACTGCTTTATCTGAAAAGTTAGAAGGTGTGTTTTTACTGCCACGCTCTTTTATTCTTAGAGCATTCATGACGAATTTATCTTTACCACTGAATATTCCCATGATATTCTATTTATTATATTTCTTAGGCTTGCCTACTATTATGTCTTTTTGATCTTTCACCTTTTGGCTTCTTAAATCTAATCTTCCAATAGATTTACCACCACCTAAGTCAATAGAGTTTGATGTTTTTATCATAGGCATTTCTTTAGCTTTATGAGTTCCATCTGCGTTTTTATGATCCATTGGAGAATACATCTTTGCGTTATATCCATCTTTTCTAGCTGATACAACATCTGCTTGTGTGATACCTGGGCCAGTTCCTTTTTGATCTTCAAATTTCATTGGCATCATTTTCAACGCACTATATTTCATGACTTCAGATCCTCTGAAGTTTCCTGGATTAACATCACTGTGTTTACCAGGGTACATTTTGTACGGTTCTTTATTTGGCATAATTTTTTATTTTAATTGTTATCGATCTATATCTTTAACCATATCATCGATAGCTTTATTAAATACTTTATCGGTATATGATTTATTGTTAAAAAATATACTTCGCTCACTAGTTGGTAAGTCTTCCTGACCTAATAGTATACGGTATATTCTGCTAATTAATTGCGAACATTTAAATGAAGTTTTAAAAATAGAAAATTTAATTGAAGTGCGGTTGCGATGTCTCCATACCTCGATCCAGCCTTGTGAGCGTAATCGTTCCCATCGCTGTTTATCCCATGACATTGTGTATACGCCATCGATAAACTCTTGTCGTGTAAATCTGTCTTTACAATCTAAATATATCAAAAGTTCAAGATCTGCATCTGTTAAACCGTAAGTTTTACAGGCCCATTTTCTAACGAGCCTGTAATACTTAAACAGTTTCATTTCACGCAAATCTTGCGCGTCGATTCTCATTTACTATGCAGCTAATGTGATAGAATCAACAGCTGTAATACCAGAACTTGCTAAATAAGCAGAGTTCTCGTCATCAGCTAGTACTAAGAATTTTTCACCGTATGCATCAGCAATCTCTTTTACGATTACTTTGATAGCAGCTTTTTCATCAGCACCAACAGATAAAATAATTTTATCATGTTCGTCAGCAGTAGCATCTTGACCTGTGTCAACTAATGGAGAAAAGTATAAATTAACTTTTCCAGCATTATCTACTTCGATACCTTTGAAAGCCTCTACGGGATATGTAACACTATCATTAGCAGCGTTACAAATGTAAATAAACTTCTTCATAATTTTTGATAATTTTAAAGGTTAAACAATAATTTCAGCACGACTATATTAAATTGTAATTGTTAACTATTCAACTATCACTACATCTCCGTGCTTTATTACATAGAAGTAGCTACCGTTAAATTCGATTCCGTGCCCAGCGTTTTTATCATACCATACTATATCATTTTCTTTGATACCGTTGATTTGATCACCAACACTGATCACTTTGCCTTTTAAAAATCTAACATCATCAGCCTGTGACTCAGTTAGTATTAAACCGTTATTAGGTTTAGGCTTTTCTTTTATTTTATCTACTACTAAAAAACTATTGATCGCTTTCATTTATTCTCATATTAGAAATTACACAATCAGCTGATATAATAGTTGTAACTACTGACACAGCATTTTTTAGCGCCGATTTTGTAACCAAAACCGGATCGATGATTCCAGACTTAATCATATTAACCTTCTTACCGGTTACTACGTTTATACCTTGACCTTTAACTAGTTTGCTAGGTTTTTCAATACCTGCGTTATCTAGTATTGTATTAAAAGGTGTTTGTATTGCCTGTAATAATAGTTCTTCTCCAACATTCTTAGGTTTTATATTGTTACTAGCATTAAGTAACGCTATACCACCTCCAGGTACGATGCCTTCTTGTAAAGCTGCTTTAGTAGCATATATCGCATCTTCGATCCTGTCCTTCTTCTCTTTTAGCTCTACCTTGCTATCAGCTCCCACAAAAACTATGCCGACTGATCCATTTAGTATTGCTAATCTCTCTTGTTGTTTCTTTTTTAGAAAAGGATTTTTAGTTTCCTTACCTATTATATCTTTTACTTGTTTTATGCGATCTTTAAGGTTTTTACCAGATTTATTTACAGTAAACACTGTATGTTTATCATCTGTCACAGTTTTAACTGCTTCACCTAAACAATCTATATCAATAAGATCAAAATCATCACCAAGCTCTTCATTAATAACTTTAGCACCTGTTACTATGGCTAAATCTTCAGTGCTGTCCTGTTTAGTAGGACCAAAGCCAGGTAAGTCAATAAAGTTTACTTTAATGTTACCTTTTACTTTATTTGCTAATAATGCTGCTTTAGGTTGTTGTTCTAACTCACCAACTATAAGTAAAGATTTATTTTTCTTTATACAATGCTCTAATATAGGCTGTATCTTACGTACGTTAGGTATTGGCGACGATGTTATTAAT
>UEXM01003420.1_pt1 | contig 10127 bp, 11 predicted proteins | sample 1796661 | NCBI WGS metagenome assembly UEXM01 (sample SAMEA4772469, study PRJEB27181) | metagenome
AAGTTAAGTACCTTTATATGAAAGAAATTTTGCATTCTTTAATGATGTTATAAAACACATGCAAACACTTTTAATAAATATATTTGATTACGTGCGAAGTACTTACATACCTCGTTCAACTAAGTCTGCATATACCACCTCTTCATCATTTTAGTTATAAAGAAAGGAAAATAAAATGACGCAAATACCTCAAGGTAATAATATGTTTTGGGATGTGCAGTCTGTAATTACTGTAGGTTCTAGTGCAGCCCAATCAAATGTTTCAAATTATAATGTAGCTACAATGCATTTAAATGGAGAAGCATATGTTAATTTTAGTAGCTCAAGTACTGCTGCAGTAAGCACAGCAAATGATATTAAATTAGCTGCAGGTCTTCACTCATTAACTGTTCCAAAACAAGTAGGAAATAATCAATATTTAAATTACGCTCGTGTTGGTGGTACTGATGTAACTATGCGTTTAGTATTATCGTAAGGAGAATAGAATGGGAATTTTATCAGGACTTATAAGTGAAAATGTTGATAGGCACACTCAAGATATTATAACTCTTACTGCAACAGCTTCAATAACTACAGCCGATCATTCAGGAAGAACACTTCTGATGGGTGAGGTAGGCGGTGATGCTGCTGCTACTTTTACACTTCCAGCAGCCACAGGAACAGGAAGTGTTTTTAGATTTGTTGTTTCTGTAGTTAATACTTCAAACTACTTAATTAAAGTAGCAGATGCAACAGATACTATAGATGGTCAAATTGTAATTACTGATGCAGATGGAACAGACGCTGCTTCATTTGTAACTGCTGCTACTTCAGATACCATCACACTTAATGGCACAACTACCGGTGGTGGTGCTATTGGTGATTATGTTGAATTGATAGATATAGCATCTAATCAATATACAGTTAGTGGCATGGTAACATGTGCTGCTGGCTCAAATATTGCAACTATGTTTAGTGCTACTGTATCATAATATATGTATATTAATCTTAGCTAAGAAAGGAATATAAAATGGCAAGTTTTAAATTGACACAAGGGATATCTCGTGTTCCTGAAGATGTCTTTGTTGAAGATGGCATGACTGTCACTTCAGGAGGTTTAACAGTTACTGCAGGTGGTGTTACAGTCACTGCAGGAACTACTACTTTAGGAGGCTCGTTTGTTCGTGATGTAGTAACACTTACTGCAACGGCTACTATTACACAAGCAGACCATGCAGGACGTATTTTACTTATGGGTGAAGTAGGTGGTGACGCTGCTGCTACTTTTACTCTTCCAGCAGCTACTGGCTCTGGCGATGAATACAAATTTATTGTATCTGTTGTCAATACCTCTAACTATATAATTAAAGTTGCAGATGCTACTGATACCATTGATGGTTCAGTAGTTGTGACTAATGATAGTACAGATGGTGGTACGGCTTCTCTTATTTCATGGCCTACCCTAGCTGCTTCAGATACTATTACTCTTGATGGTACTACTACTGGTGGTGTTCAAATAGGTGATTATGTTCTACTGACCGACATTGCTACAAACCAGTATACAGTTAGTGGACTGCTTAATGCTTCTGGAACTGAAGCTACACCATTTAGTGCTTCTGTATCTTAATGAAAATGATTAATGCTGTTGCTGCAAAATGCGGTAATGAAAATTGCAAATGTGAGAACTATAAATGTTCTCAAGAGGATTCTTGTGTCTGTAATGAAGGACCAAATGAATGGCAATAAGACTAAAAAATGCAGCAGCAGCATTATCTAGCACTAACCTTACTTCAGTATATACTTGCCCTTCAAATTTTACGGCAAGAATAAGAGAAGCATGGATAACAAATGTAGATGGATCAAGTGCAGCTAACATAACTTTAAAATGGACAGATACTTCTGCAAGTGCTACGTATGATTTACTTAGCACTTTTAGTGTAGCTGCAGATAATTATTTACAACTCTCTGATACAAATATTATATTAGAAGCAGGAGATATTTTTAAAGCACAAGCTTCTGCTGCAGATGATCTTACTGTATCTTTATTTATTGAAGAAGAACTTAATGTTACAGGATAAATTTTAATGCCAGATACTTCCGCTATATCTCCAGTTACAGTTTCTTTAGGAGGAGGTCTTATTTTAGATAAAGATGACTTTTCTATTCCTCCCGGAGCAGCAGTAACTTTACAAAATTTTGAACCAAGTATAAAAGGAGGTTATAGAAGACTTACAGGAAGTAGTAAGTTTGATAGCAACCAAGTAAATAGTACAAATGCAATTTTAGGCGTTAAGGTCTTTAACAGTGGAGTATTAGCAACTTCAGGAAATGTGGTTAAATTTAGCACAGGAAGCGGTTGGTCTTCAAGCATTGCTACAAGAACCTCTGCTGGTCGTTATAAATTTGATGACTTTAACTTTACAAATGCTCAAAAAATAGTAATGGTAGATGATGTAAATCAAGCTGCTACCTATGATGGCACTACATATACTTTACTAAGTAGCACTGGTGCTCCTACTGATCCAGCTTCTGTAGCAGTATTTAGAGAACACATATTTTTTGCAGGTATGAGTAGCAATCCACAAGAAATTGTATTTACTGCTCCTTTTCTTGAAAATGATTTTACTACTGCAAATGGAGCAGGATCTATAAAAGTTGATACAAGCATAGTAGAATTAAAAGTATTTAGAGATGCTTTATTTATTTTTGGTAAAGACAAAATATATAGACTTACAGGAACAAGCGTAGCAGATTGGCAAGTAGTTCCTGTAACACGAACATTGGGGTGTGCTGATGGATTTTCTGTTCAAGAAATAGGTGGTGATCTTTTATTTTTATCTCCAGATGGATTAAGAACAATTGCTGCTACTGCTAGAATTGGTGACGTAGAGTTAGGCACTGTATCTAAACCAATACAACCAAGAATTGAAGATATTGGTTTTGATAATGTTTCTTCTGTAATTGTTCGAGGAAAAAGTCAATACAGATTATTTTATCCAAAGACAGGAGGAACTGTAGAAAATAGTAATGGTATTCTTGCTACATTAAAAAGAACACAAGAGGGAGCTATTGGATTTGAGTATGCAGATATAGTAGGTATAAAACCTTCTTCGATGGATTCTGGATTTATTAGTAATACAGAATATATTATTGAAGGAGGATATGATGGGTATGTGCGTAGGCAAGAAAGTGGTGATACTTTTGATGGATCAAATGTTATAGCTGTGTATCGTTCTCCTGATTTATCTCTTGGAGACACTGGCATAAGAAAGCTTATGCAACGAGTTATTTTAAATTATGAAGTTGAAGGAACTATAGCGGCAGAACTTAGAGTTAGATATGATTCAGATGATAGAGATGTGCCTCAACCTGCAAAATTTGACATTACTTCTCCCGGAGGAATAGCAATTTTTGGTAGTTCTTCTTCTACATATAACAACGCAACATATGGATCAAGTGGTGCTCCTATATTTAGACGAGCTATAGAAGGGTCAGGTTTTTTAATTGCTGTTAAATTAAATCATAATAGTTCTAATAATCCTTTTACTTTACATTCATATCAATTAGAGTTTACAACTGGAGGACGTAGATAATGGGTTCAACGTATACAAGACAAAGTAGCACAGAAATTGTAGATGGAGAGGTTATTCAAGCATCAGATTTTAATAATGAGTTTGAACAACTTGTATCTGCTTTTGCTGTATCTACTGGACATAGCCATGATGGGACAACTGCTGAAGGTGGTCCTGTAACCAAACTTTTAGGTACGGCTATTACGATAGGAGATGGCACTGCTGGAACAGATATTGCAGTAACTTTTGATGGTGAAACAAGTGATGGTGTTTTAACTTGGATGGAAGATGAAGATCATTTTAAGTTTTCTGATGATATAGTAATAGACAGCACTAAAAGACTGTATTTAAATGATGAAGGTGGAGAATATATTTACGGTGACGGAACAGATTTATACTTAGTATCTGGTGCAGACATTAATATACCTGCAAACATAGGTATGACTTTTGGTGATGATGGTGAAAAAATAGAGGGTGATGGCACAGACTTAACCATTAGTGGTAATAATATTAATCTTACTGCTACGGCTGATGTAAATATACCTTCTGGTGTAGGCGTAACTTTTGCTACAACTGAAAAAATAGAATCTGATGGAACTGATTTATCTATTACTGTAGGTAGTGGTGGAGATGTTAATATTCCTGCTGATATTGGTGTAACCTTTGGTGATGATGGTGAAAAGATAGAAGGTGATGGAACTGATTTAACTATAACTGGTAATAACATTAATCTTACTGCTACAGCAGATGTAGTAATTCCTGCTAACGTAGGCATTACTTTTGGCTCTGGTGAAAAAATAGAAGGTGATAGTACTGATCTAACAGTAACTTCTGGAGCAGATATTAATTTAACAGCTACAAGTGATGTAAACATTCCTTCTGGAGTAGGAGTAACTTTTGGTGATGACGGTGAAAAGATAGAAGGCGATGGCACTAATTTAACTATTGCTACTTCAAATAATGTTACAGTTGATGCTGCAGCAGATATTATTCTTGATGCAGGTGGAGCAGATGTAACATTGAAAGATGATGGAACTACTTTTGGAAGCTTGACAAACAGTAGTGGTGAGCTTGTAATTAAGTCTGGTTCTACACCTACTACTGCATTAACATTTAGTGGTGCTAATGTAACTGGTGCAGGTACATATACTGGTGGTGGCACAATGACTACTGGTGGTAATATTGTGATACCTGATGGGGGTAATATAGGAGCAGCTTCTGATACAGATGCTATATCTATTGCTTCTACTGGTGTAGTAACTTTTTCTCAAAGTCCAGTATTTCCCGATGGTGGTGTTCCTCTTGCTGATCTAGACATAGATGGTGCTACAGATATTGGTGCAGACTTAACTACTTCTGATTTAATTATCGTAGATGATGGAGCAGGTGGAACTAATAGAAAAGCTGCTTTGTCTAGAATTAATACTTTAGTCCAAACTGCTGGTGGGTTTCCTTTAACTGCATTAGACATTGATGGAGGCACTGATATAGGTGAAGCCATAGTTGATGCTGATTTATTTATTATTGATAATGGAGCAGGTGGCACTAATAGAAAAGTTGCAGCCTCTAGAATTAAAACCTATATAGGCTCAGATTTTTCTAATCCAGCTTCTGCAGATGGAGATTCTCTTGGTACAGCATCTTTAGAGTGGAGTGATTTATATCTTGCTGATGGGGGTATAATTTACTTTGGTAATGATCAAGAGATTACACTTACACATGCTGCTGATGATGGACTTGTTCTTAAACATGTAGGCACAGGAGATGGTAAAGAACCTTCTCTTACTTTTCAAGCAGGTGACAATGATATTGCCGTTAATGATGTGCTTGGTTCTATTTTCTTTCAAGCACCAGATGAAGGAGCAGGAACAGATGCTGTATTAGTTGCTGCTGGTATCGAAGCGGTATCAGAAGGAAACTTTGCAGCAGACAATAATGCTACAAAATTAAGTTTTAAAACGGCTGCTAGTGAAGCTGCCTCTGAAAAAATGTCTTTAAGTTCTGCAGGTTTACTTACAGTTTCAGATGATATTGTATTTAAAGATGGTGGAACAATTGGTGTATCTTCAGCTACAGATGCAATGACAGTTTCTTCCGCAGGTATTGTAACTTTTAAAGATGATATTGTAATTAAAGATGGTGGCACAATAGGTTCAACTTCTGCTGCTACGGCAATGACAGTAGCATCTACTGGTATAGTTACATTTGTAGACGATATCTTAATTAAAGACGGTGGCACAATAGGTTCAGCCTCTTCTACTAGTGCTATAACGGTAGCATCTACTGGCATAGTAACATTTGTAGATGACATTCTAATTAAAGATGGTGGAACAATAGGTTCTGCATCTTCTACTAGTGCTATAACAGTTGCTTCTACTGGTATAGTAACATTTGTAGACGATATCTTAATTAAAGATGGTGGAACAATAGGTTCTGCATCTTCTACTGGAGCAATAACAGTTGCTTCTACTGGTATTGTTACCTTTGTCGATGACATTTTAATTAAAGATGGTGGCACAATAGGAGCAGCTTCTTCTACTGGAGCAATAACAATAGCTTCTAGTGGCATAGTAACCTTTGTGGATGATATAGTTATAAAAGATGCAGGAACAATTGGTAGTGCTAGTGATACAGATGCTATTTCTATATCCTCTGGAGGTGTAGTTAATATATCAGCTACTACAGCAAATACTAGTGCATCTGATGGTGCATTGACAGTAGCAGGAGGAGCAGGTATAGCTGCTGATTTATCTGTAGGAGATGATCTAAGACTTATTTCAGATAGTGCTGTATTAAATTTTGGTGCAGATTCTGATGTTACCTTAACTCATGCTGCTGATGCAAGTCTTACTTTAGCTGGATCTACAGCAGCACAACTTATAATGTCTACAGGTTCTATACTACCTAATACAAATACTGATACCTCTAATTCAGGAAGTGTAACTTTAGATTTTAAAACGCATCAAAACCATGTATTAACTTTTACCGGAAATGTGACTTTAGCAAATCCAACTACAGAAACAGCAGGGCAAAGCGGGATTATAACGTGTATTCAAGATGGCACTGGATCTCGAACTTTAAGTTTAGGCACCGACTACGAAACGGCTGAAGGGGCTGGTATAACTTTGAGTACAGCAGCCAATGCCGTAGACGTAATACCATATTTTGTTAAGGCTAGTGGAAGTATTCAACTTGGTGCAGTACAGAAAGCCTTTTCATAATGGTGGCTAATGAACAATGGTTTGCTAACCCTAGCTCAAGGCATGAAATTGATAATTCTTGCTTATATAACATAGGGGATAATCCGAAACTTAGTCGGACGATGGCAGAGGGAGATCGTAGACAAGCAACATTTAGCTTTTGGATAAAACGGTCTGGTCTTGGAACATTACAAAGTCTTTTCGAGTCAGGTGGAGCCTTTGAAGTTATTAGATTCACTGCTGCAGATCAATTAATAGTTAGAAATAACAACAACGATGTTACTACAAATCGCGTTTTTCGGGATGTCGGATCATGGTACCACATCGTAGTCACACTAGACAATGATCAAGGCACAGCTAGTAATCGAACAAGAATTTTTGTAAATGGGGTAGAAGAAACATCTTTTGCTTCAGCCGCATATCCGGCATCGGGAGATTTCACAGATCTGAACGACAATGGTAAACTATTTCAATTCGGAGCCGCAAACACACACACCACTCCGACTAATGAGATTGATGGATATTTTGCTGAGTTTAATTATTTAGACGGAACGGCTGTTACTAACACTAGTCTTTTTGCAGAAACTAATTCCAATGGCATTTATGTTCCTATAAAGACCTCTTTAACTTACGGAACAAATGGAATGCAACTACTGTTTGGTGACTCATCTGCGTTGGGTGATGACACAAGTGGAGAAGGAAATGATCTCACTAGCGGTGGTTTGACCGCAGCAGATCAGGTGAGCGATTCACCAACAAATAATGCTGCTATTTTAAATATTTTAGACCAAAATGGAACTGGAAATATTGGTACTTTTAGTGAAGGAAATACAAAATTAGTTACTTCTGCAAACGATACATTGGTTGGTGGTAGTATACCAGTTATAGAAGATGGATGTTATTGGGAAGCAAAAGTTACAAGTGCTGGAACTGAAATGTTTGGTTTGTGGGTTGCTAGTACAACACCTCTTAGAGCAGCATCAACATCCTCACCTCATTCTGATGATGCAAGTTGTGTTTTAAGAATTGACGAGCCAGCATTTTATAATGAGGGTAGTGCTACAAGTTATACTGCTGGAACAATCAGTGATGATGACATTTTACAATTAGCTTATAAAAATGGCAAACTTTGGTATGGAAGAAATAACACTTACGAAAAATCAGGAGATCCTGCAGGAGACTCTGGTGAATTTTTTACTATTGCAAACTCAAGTTCAAAAGTTATTATTCCTGTATTTGGAAGAAGTGGTGGAACAAACGTAACGTATGAAGTTCGTTTTCGATCTGAAGAATGGGAGTATTCTGCACCTACAGGATTTAAAGAATTAAATGTTAACTCTCTTTCTAGTCCAGCTATATCTGATGCATCTGAGTATTTTCAAACAACTATATATACAGGAGATGGGTCTACACAAGCTGTTACGCATGATGGAAATAGTGACCTACAACCAGACTTAACTTGGATTAAAAATAGAGATGCTACTGATAGTCATATTTTAACAGACTCAGTTAGAGGAGTAACAAAAATTATTTCAGCAGACGCAAATAGTGCTCAAGCAACTGATACTGATACTTTAACTACTTTTGGTTCAGATGGTTTTACTGTTGGAGCAGATGATAAAGTAAATACAAATACGGAAAAGTATGTTTCTTGGAATTTTAAAGAATCAGCTACCTCTGGATTTGACATAGTTTCATACACAGGAAATGCTACGGCAAGAACTATTTCTCATTCTCTAGGTGCTGTTCCTCAAGTAATGATGGTTAAAAATTTAGCAGATTCAGATAATTGGTGTGTGTATCATGCTTCAATGGCAAGCGATCCACAAACAGATTTTTTAAGTTTAAATACGAATAGTAACATAACTGATGACAATACGGTTTGGAATGATACAGCACCTACTAGTTCTGTATTTACAGTTGGCACAAGTAGTTTAACAAATGGTAACACTGAAGCCATGATTGCATATTTGTTCACAGAAGTAGCTGGATTTAGTCGTTTTGGAAAATTTATTGGAAACGGTAACGATAATGGTCCTTTTGTTCACACAGGACATTCTCCATCTTTTATTATTATTAAAGAACTTGCCAGTGACGATTGGGTAATTTATGATACAAAAAGAAATCCACGAAATGTTAGTCAATCAACTTTACGTGTTGATACTAGTGCAGTAGAGTTTACAAACGCTACAAGAGCTATAGACATTTTGAGCAATGGCTTTAAACTAAGAACATCTAATGCTACAATAAATTCATCAGGCAGTTTTATTTTTATGAGTTGGGCAGATGCGCCTTTTAAATTAGCTAATGCGAGGTAATTAAATGTGGAAATACAAAAATAGAAGTATTAAAGTGGGAAGATCCTTCAAAGACGATGATGGAGTTGTTCATCCACCTAACTGGAACATATGGTCTGCTGAAGAAAAAAAGGCTATGCAAATAACTGAAGTTGTAGAAGAAACTCCTCCTGATTCACGTTTGTATACTTGGTCAATGAACGCAGATGGTAGTATTAATAAAAAAGCTAAAAGTTTAACAGACGTTAATGAAGTTGATGATGATGGAGAAGCAGTTTTAGATTCTGATGGTAATCAGTTAGTTACTCTTGGAATTAGAAGTAATTTAAAAAATGAAATTCAAAGACAGCAATATGCACTGCTTGCTTTAACAGATTGGGTTGTTATACGAAAGGCAGACAATGGAACTGCTATTCCAAGTAACATACAAACATATAGAAACAATGTTCGTAGTAAGGCTACCGAAATGGAAACAGCAATTGACAATGCTGCTAATGTAGATGCCGTAGCTAATCTTTTTGTTTCTTATGATGCAGAAGGAAATAAATCTGGAATACTTTATGATTGGCCTGATGATCCAAATGCTTAATAAAATGCAAAAAATGTATAGGGGTAATTACTAATGGTAATGGAGTTGTGGGTTGGAATAGTTTTAATGTTTGGCTCTCCAGAAAGCAAATATTCAAATTCAATTCATTCAATAAGTAGTCCACCTTTTGCTACCATACAACTATGTCAAAAATCATTACGTAATGAAGGCATGGAAATTTATTTTAAAAAACTTGCTCCTCAAGGTTGGGTTTTAAGAAGTCTCTATTGCATACCTCTGTTAGAAGATTTTGAAATAGATTTAATAGGAGAAACGGCTAAAAAATAAATTAATTCACGCACTTGGAGAACTTTTATAGGAATACAACATGTCAAAACAAGAAGTAAATCCACAAACTTTTATTAGTGTGTTAATTGAACAAAGAAATGAAGCACTTAATAAACTTGCTATTTCTGCAGCATATGTCATAGAACTTGAACAACAGTTGAAAGAACTTCAAAATGCTAATGAAAATAAAGATGATTAAAAT
>UEXM01003421.1_pt1 | contig 10126 bp, 10 predicted proteins | sample 1796661 | NCBI WGS metagenome assembly UEXM01 (sample SAMEA4772469, study PRJEB27181) | metagenome
CCTACCCTCACAAAGTCAACATAAAAGATTTATTTTCTTTTTCCTTGCTTCTTAACTTAAACGGGCTATATTATGAAAGTATTTCATTTTTCCCTTGCTTTTCTCGTTAAATGGGTTATATTATGAAAGTATTTGAGATTTTACTTGACATTGACCCTATAGGGGTGATAAGTTCCGAGGTATGTTTGTTATTACCCATTCCCCATAAAATAAATAAAAACAAAGTCTTGCCCCACTGCCCCGAAAAAAAGTCCAAAAGAAAGTCCAAAACACTTGTATCAAAACAAGAAAGTCCGTATAATATACCATAATGAATTGCTGGCATTGTAATACAGAATTAATTTGGGGTGGAGACCACGATGATGAAGATGGAGAAGGAAATCAAGTAATAGTTACCAATTTTTCCTGCCCCAAGTGTGAATCATTCGTATTAATTTATTACCCAATAAAAGAAAAACAAAAGAAATGAGTGTTAATCTACCTGACAAATTAAAGCCTGCTATGGGGATTGCCATAGATATGATGGTTACTGACCCAGAGGCTAAAATTAAGGATGTAGCCGAGGAATCTGGGGTTGCAGTATCAACTTTGAACAGATGGATGAAAGACCCGGAGTTCGTAGAGGTCTTTTACCAAAAGTATATGGTAACCTTTGGAGCTAAACTGCCTAAAATATTAAATAGTATGATTCGTGAGGCGGAGGCTGGGAATGTACAGGCTGGTAGGTTGGTTTTAGAACATTCAGGTAAACTTATTAAGCGTGTAGAGGTAGCTAACCACAAAAGTCCCTTTGAGAAGTTTCTTACAACGCAGGATACTCAAGAAGTAGAGGTGTTAGATGCAGATTATGAGGTTATGCCCCAACGTCCTATAGTGCCAGACAAGCCCGTTACAAAAACAGAGCTAACACAAAAGCAAAGAGCCTTAGATAGAAAAAATAAAAAACGTAGAGAGGCTAGGCATTGGAGAGAGAGGGCTGAGAAAATAGGTTTTTCAGCACCAAAAAAGGGAAGACAAACCCCAGCACAAAGAAAGGCTTGGCAGGAACAAATAATAAAACGAGAAAAAGAACTTAATCTACCTTCTTCTGATAAGTAAATACGTCAAAAGACTTACATTCAGGGCAATTCTGCTCTCTTTCAATACTTACCCCTAAGACTTCCCAAGTCCACTTACAAGACATACATAAACACGTTAATAACGTGAACTTCTTCATATAATCTAGGCTTTACCCCATTTTTCTAGCTCTGCTGAGTGCTTTACTAGCTCAGAAAGCAAGTCTTCGTCAAGCTCTTGTTGGGAATTTTCTACCATATGGGTAATTGGGGCAAGTGTCTCTGCTAAAAAGCCTAAGAGCCTGTTATTCATTAAAGCAAGCTCTTCTATGTCTCTTAAGCGTTTATCTATGTTTTTTATGGACGTTTCTTGCTCTGTCAAACATTCAAGTAACAACTTTAGTAAATAATCTTCCATCATTCCACCTTATATTTACCATAATGTAATTACACTTATCCCAATGATGCAACATCAACCTTTGAACGTAGTGCTTTATTTACATTTTCCATAAACTTTTTATCTAGCTTTTGTTTACTGTCTTTCGTAGTGCCTATGAATTCCTTTACATTTGTTCCTGAGACTGGCGGTTTTACTATTGTAAAGTCCCCTTGATTGTGACCCCAGCCATATTTTTTAATAGTAAGTGTATTTTTACTACTTTTTAAGCCTTTGTACATATTACCAGTGTTGTAAAGTGCTTGTTGCCCTGCACGATATGACTTACTTCCGAGCTTTAATGACTTACCATTAGCTCCAATCCCTTTGTCTATGTTATCTCGTGTTCCTTGAACTGTGTCTTTAGCATAGCCAGATGTATAATCTTCAATTATATTATCAAGTTTTCCTGAAAGTTTGCCAAAGTCAAAGTTTACAGATATGTCTATTTTCATTCTTCAGGTTCACTTGGCTTTTCAGGCATAAACTCTTGTTCATTAATAGATTTGTTTTCATCTATTATTACCTGTGCCTGTTCTACAGTAAGGTCTTTGTTTTCCCTTACCATTATTTTTGCCCTTGTCATTAGATTGTTTTCAATATCAAACGTATCTTTCATTATTTGGTCTGCTACTGTCTTAGGGTATTCAACTTCTTGGAAATCAACGCCAAATTCTTCAGGTAAAGCAACTCCATTGTAATCGGCTATAGCCCGTTCAACATTGTAAAAGTCCTGTTCGTACATTCTCCAGAGAGCTATGTCATCATAGTAGTCTTCTTTACGTTCCATATCCTTAATCATTAATGAAATACCACTAGGCACTTCTCCACCAGACTCTGCCCATTGAATCCATAAGTGGTTGTTGGATGCTACAAGCTCTATTTGGAACTTGATATTGTCTATTGCTTCCTGTATATTTCCACTTGGGCTTGTTATATTGTATGCTCCATCTTCTCCCATATCTAGGATAGTGTTTGAACCGGCTCTTAACATACTTTGGTCTGCTCTAAGTCCTGTAACCCACGGCTGACCAAACATATTAAACCTCATACCTAAATTCATTTCAGTTAAGGCAATGTTTACTTGCTCATTACAGTTTACTACATCACTAGCACCTTCAACAAAAAAAGAATCTAATTGGTCTTCTCTATGAGTAAAAACAAAAGGCAATACCCCGTAAGGGTTCTCAAACTCTTCAACCATTTTTCCTTCTTCGTCCATCATACCATACTTTTCATTATCCCAATACTCCCACTGTAAGTTGTCAGCGTTTGACAAGTCAGAAGTGCTGTTAAGTAACGGATAAAGAATAGCAGTAGGCTTAAATGGGTTATCGTCAAAGTATGTTTCAAAATAATAGATAGGTCGATAGTCAAATGTCTCATTTACCCAGTGTACACGATTAGCGATAGTGCCAACAAGACGAGTCATTCTTTCAGAGTGTTTCATACGAACATCTTTTGTTGGGGTAAGTTGCATATATCTTTCACTGGCATCGCCTACATTCCTACTTGCCCCTAAACTATATATTCTACTAATCTTATTAATAAATTTTCTTGTAAAGTTTGTAACACTTGGTGGAATCTCTTGAAACGCATCTCCACTAAAGTAATTACTTATATACTGTTCTGTTGATACGCCAGAGTAGTAATCAAGATGCTTTCTTATCTCATTACGTCTTGCGTGAGACATCATTAGTTTTGTCTCTAGTAATTTATCCTTTAACATTTTTTGAATCATCTTTGTATCCTTTTCATTTCTTGATTCCTCATTGGGAAGCGATTAAGTATAAAATACCTAAAGGCATCATTTCCGTGGTCGTGGTATCCATCTTTTAAAGGCTCTTCCTTTATTGGTTTGCCTTCCTCTGTTTCTGGATACCTATATTCTTCAAAATCTTCTACAACATCAACGCATCTTTTATCAACGTGGATTCTTCTAACCCCATCAGCACTTTCAAAGAAACCTCTAGTGTAAGCTACACTATTTACTATATTTCTACTGATTCTGTCCCTAGTTGATAATATTCTAATGCCACTTCTTCTAAATATTTCCATATCGCCTTTACCAGACTGCCCTTGAACATTAGAACCAGCAGGGTCTCCATAGTAAGACATAATAGGGTATCCTTTTGTCTTAATCATTTTGATTAAATCTTCTGTTTTTATATCTTTTTTATGCAAAATGCAATCAAATATTCTAATATGCTCTGTATCTCCATCCCAGTATGTCTGAATAAATAAAACTGCTGGCATACGATAGCCAAAGTCAATTGTTGCATATGTAGGCAGTTCAGGTTCGTAAGGAAAGTCTCCTGTGTCTAGTTCTCTGTTAAAATTCCACACTTTACCCTCAAATACAGAAAATTCAGCACCAAATTCCTGACCAAACAGTTCTTTTGACATATTTCTCTTTCTTTCTATGATAGCAGGGTCATTAATACCCATAGGAAACTCATATTGATTAACCCAAGAAGGAGAAGTGTGGCTTTCCCACAATGGGTCTTCTGCTCCAAGTTTAAATAGGTCATATATCCAGTTTCTTCCTTCCGGAGTTGTAATAAAGATAACTTTTCCTTTTCTTCCTGCTACTGTTGGAGATAAATACATATCCCAAATCTTTTTGTTCATCTTGGCAACTTCGTCTATTACAAGTAGGTCAAGACCTTCCCCTACAAGACTTGAAGGATTATCTGCTGACATTCCCTCTACGATAGTACCCCATTTAAAACGAATGTACATATCTTTTTCTGATGCCTTGTCTACATCGTCAGGATGACCTATAACCATTCGTTGCCAAATCTCACGAAATATTAAACGAGCTTTTTTGTAGGACATACCTACTACCCAAATACGTTTATTGGGTTGAGATGCTACATAAGTGGCTTCCATAGCACTTGCCCAAGTTTTGCCAAATCTTCTTCCACATACGACTACTTGAAATCTAGCATCCTGCTTTTCAGGGAAATGCAAAGGCAATTGACCATTGTGCGGTTGATAACCTAAATATTCAAACCACTTTCTTTTAAATTCGTAATTTTTCTCTTGCATTAGATTACTTGACTAACTTACATTATAGCGTAACTTTAATGCAAGACAAAATCTTGCATATTTAATAACTCACTGAAGAGGTAAAAATGTCTGAAGAACAGAGCATCGAGCCAGATGTAAAACAGGAAGAAGTCACAAAAGACGATAACAATGTACCAATTTCAAGATTAAATGAGGTTATTTCAGAAAGAAATAAACTTCGTGAGTCTCTTGAATCTTTTAAAACACAAGAGGAAGAAGGTAGAAGAGCAAAACTTCAAGAAGAAGAAAAGTGGCAAGAATTAAATGCTGAACTTGTAAAACAAATTGACTCCTATAAGCCTTTTAAGGAAAAATGGGAATCAATGGATGTTAAACTTCGAGAGGTAGCTTTATCTCAACTTCCTGAATCGAAACGTGAAAAATTTGCCAATGTCGAAACAGAAGTGCTTCTTAGTATCGTGGAAGAGTTTGCAGAAGTAGAAAAACTCAACCCACCTGACAGAAAAGGAACAATCCCAACTAAACAAACTACGGATTGGACTAATATGTCTGGTGAAGAACGAAGAAGTAACTGGAATACGATATTGGAGTCATATATGAAAAGGTAAATTAAATGGCTAAACATTATCAAGGTAGTCCCGTTACTACAACTACAGACCAACATTTCATTCCTGAAATTTGGGCTGATGGAATCTACAAGTTCTTTGAAAGAAAAACAGTCTTTCGTGGATTAGTAGATGATTATTCTGCTTTAGTGGCAGGAAAAGGCTATGGAGATGCAATTAACATCCCTGAAATGAGTCTTGTAAGTGCTTCAGACAAAAGTGCCGGTTCAGATGTATCTTACGATGCAACTGCAACCACAACAACTCAGTTAGCAATCAATAAGCACAAATATGTCGCAAAATTATTTGAAGATGTGGCTTTAATCCAATCTGAGGCTGATTTAGTAGAAAAATACAGCAGGATGATGGGTGAGGCTCTTGCTCGTCAAGTAGATGCTGATATTTGGGCAGAGTTAGATGGCTTAAATAGCTCTCAAGCTCTTTCTGCTGATGACACTCTGACTGCGGCTGTTTTTGAATCAGCTTTAGCTACTCTAGGTGAGGCAGATGTGCCTTATATGGATGGAGAGTGTGCAATGGTTGTTAATCCAACTTTGTTTGCAGACATTTTAAATCCTTCTGCTGGTATCGCTCAATACTTCATCAGAAATGATGCAGTTGGCGAAGGCAACAGAGGACTTCGTTCTGGAATGGTCGGCTCACTATACGGCATTGACGTTTATATGTCAAATACTGTAAGTACAGCAGGCACAAGTTCAACAATACCGGGTGCTATATTCCACAAAAGTGCGGCAGTTTTTGCTTCACAGCAGGAAGTTAGAGTTCAATCAGAATATTCTGTTGATGCTCTTGGTACTAAAGTTGTTGCAGATTTACTATATGGTTGCAAAATCATAGACGATTCTGATAACAAAAAAGGTGTTAAGTTTACTAACGTAGACTAATGATATTGGGGGGTGGTTTATACTGCCCCCCATACACTTGGAGATATTATGCAATATTGGAAAAAACCTAGCTTGGGCAAAATTGAAAGACTTGAAGAAGATATTTTAAAAAAGCATCCTGAAAAACTCGAAGCATTAAAAGAAAAAGGCTATAAAAGAGTAATGGGAGAATCTGATTGGAGTTTATACAAAGCACCTAGCACTGCAAAAAAAGCAGTTAAAAAATTAAAGAAAAAACTTAAAAAATCATAACGACATAGCACAGTCTCGTTCACGCTATTGTCAGGCTTAGAGAGGAAGGAAAATGGCAGACCTACACACAAATTCCGTACAGGAAGCACTTAATGCAACAACTGGTGGTACTTGGACAGTATCAACAGCAGGAACAGCAGGAAGTTCAGCAGACGTTGCAAACACATCACATAAATTATTACATTCTAGCACAGCAACTTTTGGTGTTTATTCAGCAGTTGAAATATATTACAATTTTACGACATCAGAAACCAATGTTAATGCTAGTAATGATTTACTAATACCAGCAAATACACAGTTTTTTATTACAGTCCCCAGAGGATTAGGGAATACTGTATATTTTAACTTTAACTCTACTAGCACAACTACTGGTGCAGTAAGAATGGTGGAGATTTAATATGTTTGGTTCAATGGGGCAAACCAATGTCAAGAATCTTGGCAATGGTGGAACAATGGATGGTGATGTTACAATCACAGGAGATTTAACTGTATCTGGTGGAATTGGACTTTCGCTATCAGAGGTAATCGAAGGCACATCAACAATAGATGTCACCAATACAGAAGCCTTTCTGGTACGCAAGAATGGTGATGGTGGTGACATATTTACAGTTGATACAAATACGCCATTAGTAAAAATGGGTGGTAATCTTACTTTTACGCACGATGTTGCTACTATATCATCCACTACTGGATTACTACAGTTTAGGATACTTGAGACTGGTCAGGATATGTTATTCGATGCTGGTGGAGATTTTAAGTTTAGAGATACGGATGATAGTAATGCAACTCGATTGACTATTGCATCTGGTACTGGTAATGCTACTTTTGCTGGTAATATCAGAACTGGAACATCAGTTGAAACTGCAAATACAAACTTTGATAATTTAGTTATTGAAGGTTCGTCCCATACTGGCATATCAATATTTTCTGGAGTTGGTGGTAGTGATTCAGATGGTGGTATTTACTTTGGAGATGATGCAAGTAACAATCGTGGTCAAATAAAATATGCTCACGGCAGTAATTCAATGTCTTTTACGACAGATGACACTACTGCACTTACTTTAGGCTCCGACCAATCGGCTACTTTCACACAATCTGTAGATGGTGATGCTTATATAGCACTTGACAATGTTGCTGGTGCTGGTTCATCGGTAAATGAGACATCCGCCTTACGTCTTAATTTAGGAGATGGTTCAACTCTTAGAGGTGGTGCAAAGATAACTGCTAAAAAAGAGGCAGATTATTCTACTGGTGCAAATATGGATGCATCCTTGATGTTTTCTGTTTTGCAAAACAATGCATATAATGATGCTATGCATCTTAAATCTTCTGGTAATCTTGGTTTGGGCGTTTCTGAACCCGGTGAAAAATTAGCAGTTGCTGATGGTAATATAGAAGCAATAATGACCACTGCTGGAGCTGGTTTAAGAATAATAGTAGATAGAGTAGATACAAGTGACTATGCTGGTTTTGAAGCAAGAACTGGTGGTAGTCAAAAATGGTTTATTGGATTAAGAGAAACTTCTGATGACAATTTACATTTTTATGACCCTAATGGTACAGCTGGAGATAGACTCGTACTTGACTCCAACTCCCGAATCTCATTATCTAATAATGATGGTGGTAACACAGGAAATACTATATTTGGAAAATCTGCTTGGAATCATCCCGGAGATAACGATGCTTCTGACTATAATACGATTGTCGGAGAATTGGCTATGGGGACTGGCACAATCGATGCGGCTTCAAATAATACAGGCATAGGATATAAGGCTTTAACTACTTTAACTACTGGTGATTCCAATACTGCGATTGGCTCTAATAGCGGACACACTTTATCAACTGGCATACGAAATACTTTCATTGGTAATTCAGCTGGCTATACTACAGTAGATGTAGACAATGCTGTTTTTATAGGATATAATGCGGGAGCTGGGGATAACATTACCGATGCGGCTGATGGTACAATAGCGATTGGAGTAAGTGCTTTACTTTCATTGACCTCTGGTGTGAAAAATACTGCTGTGGGGTATCGGAGTTTGTTATCTTGTATTAGTGGTGGACACAATACTGTAGTTGGCTATGATGCGGGAGAATTTATTACAACAGGAAACTCAAATACTTTTGTAGGTGCAGTCGCAGGTCAAGGAATTACAGGTGCAAAATTAACTGGAAATGGGAATACTGCTATCGGTAAGGATGCTGGTTTGTTATTACAGGGAGCCGCCGCAAATAACATTTTTGTTGGAGCTGGGGCGGGAGACACCGTAACAACAGGAACAACGAACGTTGTAATAGGTGCAGATGCTTCTACAGATGATGCTACTGCAACTAATCAAATAGTAATAGGTGCAAATGCAACAGGAAAAGGTTCTAACACAGTAACACTTGGTGATTCAAATGTAACTGATGTTTATATGAATTACAATGGTAGTGCTAATATTGTAGCTGGTCAAATGGAAATTGAAGATACAGCAATAAATAAAACTACAAGCTATACTGGTTTAAAAAATTCTCATACTAAAACAACTGGTGCTACTGATAGTAGCGATGATATGATTGGACTTCAAACATCAATGACGTTTAATGATGCTGATGCTGGTTTTTCAAATCTTATGGGTATATACTCTGAGACTCACGCACAATCCGCTGGTGGGGAAAATACAACTGGGTATGGTCTTTATAACCGACTTCAAATGTCAGGTTCAACAGATGTTAATACTTTATATGGTGAGTACGGCTCTGTAGATGTAAATGCTGGAACAGTTGATGGCGATATTTATGGCAAGTTTCTTGATGTTGACATTGAAAGTGGATGCACTATAGGTAATGATGTATTTGGCTTTAGAATGGATATAGATGCTGATACTAATCCTTCTGGGGGAGTCACTTCTTTTTATATGAGATTAGATGGAAATGGTGACAAATTTATTGATACTACTGATGTTGTTAATAGTACAGATAGATTTGAAGTTTTAGTAACTGGTGTGGTAAATGCTGAAGGAACAATAAATGCCTCTCAATCAATGGACTATGCAGAATACTTTGAAAGTAAAGATGGTAAAGAAATTGCAGTAGGTACAACAGTTAAACTTGATGGGAATAAAATAGTTGCTTGTTCTGATGGCGATACTCCATTAGGAGTTATAAGACCTAAATCTGGAAATCAAATAGTTGGTGGTGGTCAAATGTTTCATTGGGAAGGTATGTTTATGAAAGATGATTATGGTGCAAATATTTGGGAAGATTATACTAAGGTACAATGGACTGAAGAAATCACACTTGAAGAATATAATAAAAGAGGAAAAGATGAAACTGGTGGAGTATTAGGTGGTTCAGTTAAAGATTCAAAGGTCAAAGGTAGTGAAGCAATTAAAGCAAAAGATGCTGTTCTAGATGAGGATGGAAAAGAGATAAAACCAGCAGTAGATGCGGTAGATGCTGTTCCAGACAAATATTATAGAAAGCATAAATATCATAGTGATAGACTTCCAGATGGAGTTACTGCACCTAAAGATGCTAAAGTAATTAAAATGGATAAACAAAGGCAAAAATTAAATCCTGACTACGATGTAAGTAAATCATATCAGTCAAGAGAAAAAAGAACTGGATGGCACATAGTTGGTTTACTTGGTCAAATACCAATAACTAAAGGTCAGCCAGTTGCATCACATTGGATTAAAATGAATGACGTTTCAGATAAAGTTGAAATGTATTTTGTAAAATAATTAACTAACACAAGGAGTCAATAATGGCTAAAGAAAAAAGAGAAAAGCCAGTTATTAATCTTGATGGTAAAGAATATATCATTGAGGACTTAACTGACGAACAGAAGATGAT
>UEXM01003423.1_pt1 | contig 10118 bp, 6 predicted proteins | sample 1796661 | NCBI WGS metagenome assembly UEXM01 (sample SAMEA4772469, study PRJEB27181) | metagenome
GGTAGGATTTAACCCAAGTAGTACAATGTTAGCTAGTTCATCAAGTGCCTTACGATGGGAAAACACGACAGGATCAACTAAAGCTGTTTATGTGCGTGGTGGTATTTCAGGCACCGGCGGTGTTGGGCGTTTAATGACGTTTCATTATTAAGGACAAAATATGCCAAATTTACCCCTTCGTAACCTAGGTGACGTAGGCGTAATCACTGATCAGGCAGCTTTCAACTTACCAATCAATTCGTACACCCGAGCTAAGAACGTGCGTTTCGACCAGGGCAACATCACAAGATCCCCAGCCTTTAGAGACATCAAGGATGTCACGTCGTTTACACCGGTGTTTATCAACGGCCTCTACAGCGCATCAGGCTACGACAGTGTCCTGATTGTCGATGACCAATACAACGTCCACACAATGACAAACCACACGATCACTGCAGACTACCAGTCCAACGCCACTCAATCGAGTGCGCCGGTCGTCACAGCGACGTCCCTGGCTAACGTCCAGTATCTCAATAGAGAAGACAGTAGTCCCCTCTATAAGACGCCATCGATGAATGCATTTGCACCCCTGGTAAACTGGCCTACTGGTTTTCGTGCGAAGACACTGAGAAGCTTTGGTGACTTTCTGATTGCTATGAATACCCAAGAAGGTGTCGTCGAGTTTCCAACACGTATACGCTTCAGTAACATTGCTTTAGCAAACAATGCCCCCGACAGCTGGGACGAAACGGATACCACTAAGAGCGCTGGCTTCAATGATCTCGTCGAGATGGACACCCCGATAGTCGACGGTGCCAGCCTGGGATCTAACTTTCTGATATACTCAAGCGGTCAAGTGTGGCTCATGGAGTTTGTCGGCGGTACCTTTATATTTAACTTCCGGAAACTATTTAATGACGTCGGCTGTATTAACCCTAACTGTATTGTCGAGGTTGCCGGTAAACACTACGTCTTCGATAGTAAAGACATTTACACAACTGACGGTGTCTCACGTCAATCTATCGTCGACGGTCGCGTCAAAGACTATATCTTTAATGGCATCGATAGTACTTCTGCTGGTCGTTGCTTCGTGCAGTACGATCCCCAGCGAGAAGAGATCTACTTCTGCTACAAGACAGCTGACGACATGTCAGAATTCACCAACGGCGACGGGTGTAACCGAGCAGCCGTCTACAATTATACAAACAATACGTGGTCATTTCTGGATCTGCCTAACGTATACTTTGGAACAACCGCCAACGTAAACACAGTAGCAACCTACGACTCGGTACCAGCTACAGCAACTTACGACACCTACGGCGGTACCTACGCATCTCAGGACAGTGGTTTTACCAGGCACGTTCTTATGGTTTCCCAACAAGATACAGCTGATGGACTAACGCAACATAGGATCTATGGTCTCGACGGTATTCAAAAAGACAGTTTACTTTCGCAGCCCCTCAACAGTGTTGCTACCAAGCCTATCTTTATCGAGCGCACTGGTATCGACCTGGATGAAGCCGGTTTACCTTTGTCGGGCTATAAGAACATCGTAAAGGCAGTACCTCAGTTTTCTACGGTCGCATCCAACAAGCTGTTCAATGTTACCTTCGGTGCATCTGACTATGCTAACGAAACACCTAACTATGGTACCACTTCCAGTTTCAATAGTTCGACACAACACAAGATCGATAGTCGAGCAGCCGGTAGATACCTCAGTTACAAAATCTCGACACCAGATCTCAAAGATTTCTCTGTCAGTGGTTTTGACTTCGAGGTCGTCAGTACTGGGAGATTATAGCTATGGCTACTAATGAAATTACCGACGTCGTCATTAATCCATACACAAGGCGACCTATACCATCGATCGAAGCTAGCATCATTTTGTATCTAGCCAACGAACTACAGTCGATTGAGAATTCACTTAAGAGTATTATCGAGGGATCTATCCAGGTCATCGATAATCCACCCAACAAACCTAAGAAAGGCATGGTGCGCTATGCCGTCTCCCCGTGGAACCCACTGGGAAACAACTACGAAGGTTTAGTCGTCTACAATGGAACGGCTTGGGTACAAGTATAAAAAACACTAAAAGGATCATAAAAATGTGGGGTCAAATAGCAGGTGCCGTCATAGGCGGTTTAGGTGCGAGTAGAGATCGCAAGAATATTGCTAACATGAACGCTAAGAATAACGAATACTACGAGTTTATGCTTCCGTACATGAAAGACAACGTAGATCGCGTAGGCAGTGACTACATGGATATGTATGACCGTGGGCCTTTCACTGGTGACATGTTTGCCCCAGCCAATGAACGCCAGCGCTTAACCAACGACATGATGTATAACTACGGCATGGATCAGTACAACATCGGCAACAGGCTGATGAGTGATAATGCACAGTTTGGTCAGAACACTCGAGACATCTACGGCGACCTGAGAAACATGGCTGCTACCAACGCATCTGCAGATCCTATGAATGATGCTTCTGCCTATGCACAAGCTAACATGTCGCCAATCGTCGATGCTCTTATGCGCGACGACACACGTCAACTAAATGAACAAACGATACCAACGATCAACTTAAACGCATCAGGCACCGGCAACACCAACGCAAGCAGATCCGGTGTAGCCCAGGCTATTGAAAACCGTGGATATGACGATCGTAGGACTGACGTATCAAATGACGTCTTTAACCAGCTTAGATCTACCAAGCTTGCTGAGGATAACGCCCAGTTTGGCAGAGGCATCGACGCTCTTACCAGGGCTGGTGCAGCCAACCAGGACATTAGGTCTGCCTATACGTTAGGAGCTGATGGAGCAGCCGGTGGTCTCAACACTGCGTTTGGATCAGGCGGTAACACACGTCAGTTTGACCAGGAACAAATGGACGCCAACAAGGCTCTCTTTGATTACAACAGTGGCTATAAGTACAACCTAGGTAAAGACTACGGCGGTTTCTTGTCTGGCTCAACGATGCCAGTAAACGCCAACTATGCTCTTAACCCAGTGTCAGTTGGTGGCGGTGCTTTAGGTGGAGCCATGAGTGGCTTCGGTATGGGCAACGGTGGCATGGGTGGTGACTTCTTTGGTGGCTTTCAAAATGCTGTAGGCGGTCTTCCGGTCTTCGATGGCTTATTTGGTGGTGGCCCAGGTTTAGGGAGTTTCTTCTAATGTCTTACATGATACCAATGAACCGCCCTGGTATGCTTTCTCAGCAGGGCATCGGTCTACCTATTAATGCTGGTAGAACTCCTATTCTCAATCCATCCCCAAACCCTAGACCAGCTGCTAGACCAGCTCTTCAGCCACAACAGACAAACGCTACAGGCAACCGACGTATGTCTTCACGTATACCAGATCAACAGATCGACATGGGTACCGAGGGCATGATGCGTATCGGTGGTAATGTCATGGGAGCAGCTTCCCAGGGCGCACTACCAGCGCTATCTGCTGGAATGCAAACCTATGGCGACATCATGGATTACAACAGAGCTGGCAAGATGGCTGAGTATGAGCAGCAGATGCTACGGGACAACGAAGAAGCTGAACGCCAGCGCCTGGCTCTTAAGATGCAGCAAGATGCTGCTAAGGACAAACAAGCTGACCCAGAAGCATTAGGTGAACTTCGTATTGGCATGGCTAAACTACAGCAAGCTAAAGAAGCTTTATCAGATTCAAGCAACCTAACCGGAGTTGCTCCAAAAGACATTTGGAATAGGATTGTAGGTAAAACAGTCGGTAACAAAGAAGAAGCTGTAAGATTATTCTTAAACGAAATACGTTTAGACAGTATCTTACGACAAGTAGCCAAAACTAAGGGTGCTATCTCTAACGCTGAGATGGCTTTGTTTGGCTCTCAGGCTCCCGATGTTAATGCCCAAGAAGGTGTCTGGTTAGACTGGATAAATAGACAGATGACTATGCAGCAGATTATGATGGATCGTCTGTCAACTGGTGAGCGTGTAGATGAAAATGCTCCGCTGTCAGAGACTATGCCTTCCATAGCTAATTCTATGAGCAGCTCAGGCAACTCCGGTGGTGGCGATAACACCTCTCTTTCACCAGAAGCTGAGTCATTTTTAAATCCTGACGGAGTGTAAAAACACATGACAGCATATACTATCGAGCAGTATAAAAATGCTGCACGTAAAGCCAAAGCTGCAGGGAGCCTTAAGGCTGCTGAAGAACTAGCCCAGGCTGGTATAGCGCTACAAAATCAAGGTCAGCAGACACCGGCAAAACCTACAGGCGATACTTCTATGGGTACTGCTTTTAAGGTAGGTGACGCTGGTGCAGTGTCTGCCTCACAAGCCGGTATAGCTTCTCTTAATAGAAACCTAGAAGACAGTTTCATTGGAAAAGCGCATAGGTACGTAGGAGAGAATGTTGCTAATCCAGTTAGAGAATTATTTGGTTTAGAAGCCACTGATTTTGACGCAGTAAGACAAGATCAACAACAAAAGCTCGACAAAGCAGCAAATGTATCAGCAGAGTACCTTGAGAAACTACAAGAAGATTTAAACTTCCAGAACCTCGAGACTTCAGACATTAAAGATCTAGGATCTTTCGTTAACTACGTAGCTCAAAAAGGTTCTCAAGCAGCCCCTTACATGGGAGCTATTCTAGCGTCTGGTGGTACACTTACGTATCCGTTTATGGTAGGCGAGGTTAGCCAAAGTCTTGATGAGATCGAAGGTTTAGACCAAGCACAAAAAGACGACATAGCTGCTGTAGGCGGCGCTGTAATGGCTGCTTTAGAAAACCTTGGTATAGGCAAGTTATTACCCAAAGGTACGTCTAATAAAATCATCGGTGGTATAGCTAAGGGTATTGTCACTGAAGGCACGACTGAAGGTATGCAAGAGCTGGTCTTAATTGGATCAGAAGCAGTAGCCGGTAAAGAGTTTGCTGAAGGTGAAATCCTAAACAGACTGAAGGAGTCAGCAGCAGCTGGTGCCGTTGTCGGTGGATCTTTTAAAGGCACTATTGATACAGGAACTAAACTTAAAAGTGCGTTTTCTAAAGATGGCACTGTCGTAAACCCAGACGATCTAAATGACGTAGAGAAGCAAGCAGCTGGTGAACTAGCTAGACGCTTTAAGACTACATCCGAAGCAAACAAGTTTAACCTTAAGAACATCAATAAGACTGACACAAAAGGTGCCAGGGCTACGGTCGATATGGTTCATGTCCAACTAACTGAAGATTTAAAGCAACGCTTTAATGACATGAGTTCAGTCATCAAGCCTAACGACTCAGACACTTTTAACAGTGTACGAGATAAGATACTTACCCAGGCAGCGTACAGAGAAGGCCGAAGTAAGACTAAGAGTATTGTAGGTCAACAAGAGATAGACGCATTGGTGCGTCTTGCTGGTAACACAAGAGAAGGTCAGGAATCTCTAAACCTACTAAGACAGCTGAACCAACTTACAGAATTACATAACGAAGGATACCAAGGTAGTCTTTCAGCATTTACCGACCAGTTTTCTATAATAGGATCTAAAGTTGGCTACGATAAAGGCGCAGTAGCATTTGAAAGAATAGCTAGACCTATGCTATCCGGTGGTGCAGCTTTTAGTACAGGTGGTGCCTCTTTACCACTTCAAGTAGGAGTTTCTAGCACCGGTAGAGCAATAGATAAGCTTAGGGGTAATTATTCCCAAGTAGACAAGTTTGTCCGTCAAAACCAAGATAACCCAGGACTACAGCCACCCAACGCTCCATCCCTAAGAGATACACAAGCAGCTCAACTAGCAGCAGACGAACAAGCACAACTAGATGCAGACCAGCGCAAAGAAGCCATGAGAATGGCTAGACGTGAGGCCAACCTAGATCTTGTTAGGTCTGCAGCTGATCCCACACCCGAAAGCCCACAAGATACAATGCAAATGGCAACAGGTCTTGACCGTAGTGGTGTTGCTAGAGTTCTACGTTTGATAGAAGCAACTACGGAAAACCAAGCTACACTAAAAGCTATTCAAGACTACAGAGACTCTATAGCTGTTGGACGTAAGATTGATGGCAAAATGCTGTCACCTTTGATCCGTATGGTTAATCAAAAGATTAAAGAGAACCCCGACTACGTCGAGAGAGTAAGGGAGCCAGTAAGAAACAATGAACCTAATGTACAAACAGATATGCCCAATATGGGCGGCGGTGGTGCTAACACTGATACCACAGGGGAATTTGGTACCCCCAAGTTTACAACTCCCGAAAACTACAACAGAGGCATCGAAGCCAACAAATTAGCCGCTGAAACTTTGTCGTTACAAGCTCAGAACGACCCAGAGTTAGACTTAAAGGACAAAGCTGTCGTTGCTTCTGCACTAGACCAGCTACAGTTTAACCTAGGATCTAATCCTACTATTGCTGCCCAGGCTATCTTTGAGCAAGCTGCTGAAAACGTAAACCAAGACGTAGCTGCAAAGTACATTAAGCCTTACGTCGATCGAGTGATGCGACAGCAGAGACCTAAAGGACTTGCAGCAGCTGCTGAAGCTGGTGTTGTACCTGATGTTGATACAGATACCGTTGCAGAACCTGATGCCCAAACAGAAGTCCAACAGCCACAAAATGATTTATACAATGATGCCTTAAATTTAGTTAACGAAGAGAGAAAAGTCTCAACCAGCTACCTACAGCGTAAGCTAGGCATAAAGTACAATGAAGCCAGTGATCTTGTAAAACGCTTACAGGCCGAAGGTATTATCTCTGAGGCTAACCACGTCGGCAAAATAACCATTAACGAAGAAGCATTAGGTCAAAGGATCTCAAACCTTTTCAATAAAGATACAGATGTACCTAACGCAGACGATGCAATAAATCCAAACATACCATTACCTAAGTTTAAGAAAACTGCTGCATTATCTCCAGACACACCAGTTGTTCACCAGCAAATAAAAGATCCATCAGGAAAAACAGCATACGGATTACTCCCACACTTACGTACTGAGACTAAAAGCTTTAGAGAAGGTAAACCTTTGTTTACCCTAAAGACAACAAATCAAAATGCTGAACCTCAAATAAAAGCTATTGATGAAGTATTAAGTCGTCATCCAGACCCAGCTAGTTCTTCAGAAGCTTGGGGTGCCATGCTTGGTGATGCCTTTGCTTCAAAAGATATACCAGTACAACCAAATGGTTTTATTGAAGATCTTAATAATGGTGGCGCACAAGAACTGTTGTCTTCTTTGACTCCAGGGCAGATTGCTGATGCTGATCATGGTTTTAGAAATGCTGAAGAGTTTCGTAGAGCTTACACAAATGGTGAAATTGGTGTCGAAGATACTGGACGTTTGTTTCTTTGGTCATTCCTGTCAAAAGGAGTAAGCCCCTATGCTCAAGAAGGCTTATTTATGGACAGTTTCAATGGAATTGACCCTTGGATACAAATGGCTGCTGATGGAAGCTTAAAAGATAACATGGATGGCTATAAAAAGTGGGCTTCTACCACTGCACCTAAAGGCTCTGGACAACCAGGCGCTGGAGCCATGCATAATTTAAATGCTTTTGGTAAAGATTTCTTGCTTAAAATGTCTCAGGACGCTGGAAAAGGCGATGGACGTTCAAGATTACAAGTTATTCACGATATGATGTCAGACCCAGATACAACAGGTAAAGAAATACGACGAGAGTTTATGCGTTTGGGTGAGGGCGTTGGTATAGACAACAAAGTTGTGTCTTTTACCTTACTTGTTGCTGGCTACCCTGACGTCATGGTCTTAGACCGAGTTCAAATGCGCCAAATGTGGAATGATGGGCGTTTTACAGGTTTAAATCTTTATGATGGGTATAAGCACAACGGTGACGCCGTTAATGGTTCCGGTATGGCATTAACATCGACTGGAGCTAGAGGTCTCTTAGTCTATGAAGCTATGGAAAGATCTCTACAAAACCGACTAAATCAGATTTATAGTGACGTAGGACGTCCAGACGCTGCATCCGTAGGTAGATACCACTGGGAAACATGGGTAGCATCCTCACAGCAAGAGGCTTCTCACGGCACTATTGATGCTATCCTGGCTAGAGCTAAGGGCGACCCTAATCCACTAGAAGGTGTAACTGCAAAAGAAGGTGAATATGGCGCATATGCATATGGTGCTAAGTACGGTCTTGAAAATGGCGTACCAATGTTTACATATGATGTACCTGACCGTGGTACCTACAAGTTTACTGTGCCTGAGTTTCAGTCGTTTTTAAACGACATCAAACGTAAAGCAAAAAGTAATAAGGTAATACCTTTCGGTTTCAGTGTGCAAAAAAGCGGAAACGCACCTTGGTACACCAGAGAAGGTGTTGACCTAGATGCACTAGCAGAAAAGGCTAAACAATATGGGAAGCAAGTTTCAACAACTGATGAGGGAATACGGCAAGGTCAAGCAGTTCCCGATGGACGCAACACTGATGCCGCTGTCGGAAGAACAGACGAACAAAGACTTCCAGTCCTTACCGATAGATCCAACGCTAATAGAGGAAGATCCTCAGCTACCGGAGTTTATGCAAACCCCTTATCAAAAACCAATCTTAAAAAGATAAAAGAGTATATTGTTAAATCTAGGCCAGCTTACCAAGTTGGTTTAAAAGGTGGTAAACTTGAAGATGGTGTACAAGATATAGAAGCTGCTCTTGAGGTTGCTAATAGTCTTGGGATGACAGTTAGACTGTTTAATTCAATAGACGAAATGAACGACGCTAGGCGTAAAGGTGGTCTACCTGTAGCTATAAACTCAGCTGGTACTTTTTACAGGGGTATAAGCAATTTTAATACCGGTGGCGTTTACAAAGCAGACCCAAAAGCAAAGGGCTTTGAAGGGACAGTATTTGCTCTAAACCCTGGTGCTATTGTTAATGGTGAACCTATTACTGAATTAGACGCCCTAACAACCATTTTACATGAAATGAGTCATGGGATGACTTTAGGTAATATGCAGCTTTCGGAGCTTCAGAACCCAAATAAAAAGTTCTTTAATCCCTACAACCATGACTTTGATCATGCTCCAGTAGGCTCTTTTGCTCGATCAGCAATATTACCTTTTATTATGGAGTCTTCTCCCGATGTTTCTAAAGGTGTTCTGAAAGAAATACAGGATTTACAAGAAAACTTAGATGTCTACACAACTAATAATCCAAAAGAAAGAATAGCAGTTCGACATATACGTAGTATGTTTCGCAGAATAAATGATTACGAAAGTGTTGGTGCTAATAGAGACACTATAGTTGCGATGGAAGAGCAAGCACTCGAATACCTACAGTACACTCGTAATATAAGAGAAACATCTGCTGATCCAGTATGGGTATACTTATTAAACCCTAAGTTAGCCAAGAAGCTTATGCCAAAGACAACAGCATTAATTAGAGCTGAGTTTGACAAGGCTAAGAACCCTAAGATCCAGTTCTTCAATCATCCATTTGCAGTCGTAGCAGCTGTCGTAGCAGCTATGCTGGCACAAGGCCAAGAAGATGAAGAGCGTGAGAAGCAACAACAGATGATGCCACCAGGCGCTCTATCGCCACAACAACAAATGATGGCACCAGGAGCATTAACAGCAGCATAGGAGAGAACTATGGGCGCACCAAAGAACCCACGACGTAAAACTCCTGTCAAAAACCCCAACATGGCCCGACCAGCTCACAAGAACCCCCTGGCATTACAACACAAGACGCCAGAAGGCCGAGCGAAGTTTAAAGCAATGCTTAAGACTAAAAAGAACGGTGGTCGACCATTAGGAGTACCTGACGGTTACGGAAGTGGTCGTATGGAACCAATCGTCGAACAAGCACAGAAAGACGCAAAGAAAGTAGTAAGTATTATGAAACAAGATTACGAAATCAGTGACCCTCGATCAGAAGAGGCTCTCGAGACTGCAGTCGAAATCATGAGAACACCAGTTCACAATCGTGATCGTCTGCAAGCTGCAAAGTTAATCCTGGATTTTACTAAAGTTAAACCAGTAGCCAAACAAGAGGTTACTCTTAATAACGCTGAGGCTTTCTAAAGTTCACTACTGGACGACGACGGAGAGCAAGATGAAAACCCAACAGAAGAAACTGAAAGCAGTACGGAAGAGAATTTATGACGACTTTAAGTTTTACTCAAAAGCTTCATTAAAGATAAGAACCAAGACAGGCGACATT
>UEXM01002963.1_pt1 | contig 10109 bp, 1 predicted proteins | sample 1796661 | NCBI WGS metagenome assembly UEXM01 (sample SAMEA4772469, study PRJEB27181) | metagenome
GGAGGGCGGGTACGGTATTGGCGCCCGCGGGTCGCCTGGCTGATCGTCTGGACCCGGCGGCTTGAGGTAGAAATTTGGGTCGGAAAAGTTCCAAGGTCCGTTGGCGCAGTACGAGAGTTTTTCGGCGCGGGGGTCAAAGTCAAAGGCCGAAGGGGGGGGCACGGCCTTGTCGGGCACCGTCTCTGGGAACGTCACGCGAAAGTCGTTGCTCCACCGCGGATTCGGGCACGTCGTCTTGTATTTAGACGGGTTTCCTTTGCACGGCGGCGAGTCCTTGACTGCCCTGTGAAAAAGCCGGGTGTCCATTTCGCAGTACGGCACGACCGCGGCCTGGATGTCGCCGATGCAGGGCGGCGTGGTCGTCGCCTCTTTGTAGCCGGTGGAATCCACGGTTCCCGCGAGGTTGACGCCGAGCAGCCGCTCAATGGTCGAGTTGCCGGTAAAATTGCTGGCGGTCGCCGAGCTTGAGGTGGACACGACCGCCGTGTCATTTGTAGACCCAATCACGTCAAAGTAGGTGAACCGCACCATGTCTGTTTGGATGTTCTTGTCGTACAACCCGTGTTCCTTGAACCAGGTGTTGGCGTGGACGTCAAACACGCCAACCGAGTCCTGGAGGTCGTACCGCACGTTCCGGGAATTCATGGTGCACGCCCGCCGGACCGGGGACGTGTCGGCCGCGGCGCCAATGTTGCCGCAGAGGCCGCAGAGCCCTGTGGGCCCAAACGTGGCCATCATGTCGAATGAAGTGCCGTTGGGGAGTGTTGCCGTGTACATCGTGTCGCCAAAGAGGGGGCTGATGTTATTTTCTTCGACGGTCGTGAACGTGATGGACGGCTTGAAGTTTTTGGTCGCGGCGTTTGGCGCGTCGTACACAAACTGCCTAAAGTCGAGCCGCACCGGCTGCACAAATTTTCCGGTGAGCTTGAAGCGGCCCGATCCGGCGCGCTTGTCCGGACCGGCCGCCGCGACGTGGCACCCAATCTGGACGCCGAGCGGCGTTGTTTCGAGCATCGATGTGCGACCTGCCCACCACGATGTCCCGGTTGCAGCGCCGTCGACGCCCACGCCCATGTTGTTTGTGTCGCAGTCGTCGAAATTGCCGTTGTTGTCCCCAACAGTTGCGTCCCAGGCCTCGCTGGCAGTTGTGGGGTCAGAGTCCCCCAGATCGTAGTCGTCTTTCGACGTGAACCCACCGCGCTTTGGATTTTCCGCAGAGTCGGCATACGGTTCGCCAACGCACTTGGTGGGATCGTTCCGGTTTTCGTAGAGGCAGGCGCGCAGCAGTGTCGGGTAGTTTTTGTAGAATTCAAACAGCTTCTCGGACGAGTCAAGACTGGTGCGCCCCGTCAGGAAAACAAATTCGGTGCCGCTGCCCTCGGGGGGAGCCGTTACCAACAGGCCGTTGAAGAGATCCTTCCAGCCGGTTTTGATGGATATGACTCCTGTCGTTTCGGACGCAATGTCGTACACGCTGTCGCCTTTCATGACAGTCTGGGCCTGTGCCGCCAGCGTTATCGAGTCGGAAATGGAACTTCCAATCAGGGTTCCACCAATCACATTTTTCTGCTGCGTCAGTCTTGAAAACCCCGACCGCTTGATTTTGAATTTTTTTGGGGGGGGCGGCGGTTCCTGTAAGTTTGGATTATCTTCATCAAAAAGGTCTCCGCCAAACAATTCCGACTCGTCATCCGCTGCATCCACGTCCTCCCCTGCATCCTCTGTAACACTTGCACCAATCTCCTCGACGCCGACCTCTTCGGCGCCGGGGACGGCGAGTAGAGCAATGCCGATAATGCCCTTGATGGCGTCTGTGGCCACATTTTCGGCAAACTTGGTCATGTCACACTTGCCGTTGCACCTGTCTGGCGAATCAATCACGCAGTTTCCGAGCGTTGCGAGAAGCGGCAGGTCGCCGTCGGATGAATCGCCGAGACCGCCGTAGTACCCCACCGTGTGCGCCTGGATAAAGCCGCCGGCCAGTCCCGCATCCGCCTGTGCGTTGCTGAACGGAGCAATGCCGCCGCCCCAGTTGTAGAGGTCAATGCCGTACCTGTCCCCGTGTGTTGCCCAGTTGCTGATTGGCGTTCCAACGGCCGGTTCCCCGGACACGACGTTCGGCGTCTGCCCGTTGTTGTCAAAGACGAGGCAGGACCCGACATCGGGGCAGTCGGGTGGGCCGCCCTGCTGGACGTCGACCCACCGCGGGAACAGCGACGGGATCTTGATTTCTGCAGAGCCGTCCTTCATGTTCACGGCACCGCGGTGGTTCTTGAGGAAACAGTCGGTGCACCCAATGAGCGCGAGCTCGATGCCGTCGTACGTTTTAGTCTTTGAGGCGGGGTCTTCCGGCGTCGTGTCCGGCACGTCAAACGAGCCGGCTTTTTGGCCGTCGGCGTAGAAAACAGGGCGGTCCAGGTCGCCCGCCCGGTACGCATTGGACGGCCCCCACTGCGACGCCGTAAAGTTAAAGTTGGTTGTCTGGAGGGCGCCGCCCACATAGTTTGCCGTCTGAAAAATTGGGTGGACCGGTTTTCCGCCGAGCCGGGGCGCCGTCGAGACAAAAATAATGTCATTTCCAACAAACCGAATCCGGTTGGACGTTGTATCCTCGCAGTTTGTAAACGAGGACCCATCGGGGAAAAGCTTGAACGGTTTTGTGCGGTTGGTGTTTTCTTTCCAGAGGTACTGCCGCTCCGTGACGTACTGGCCCGCAAACACACAGAAGCGGCTGTCGTCCTCCTGGGCTGTGTCGCCCCACACAAACCTGTTGGACCCCGACAGACAGGCTTCGATCGTTTGCTGAATTTCGGGCGCGCCCATTTTCGACCGCACCGTTTCCATGTCTTCCGTGCCGGTAAAGCACGTGCAGCTCGACTGGTCCTCGCAGCACACGGACGTGAGGTTATTGGGGTGTTTTGGTTCAAGTCCAGGAAGACAACACCCCTCGGACGAACAGGTCGCGCTGGAGTCTGGCGGCGGGAGCCCCCCCGTGGATGGTCCCTGGAACCCGTTTGTCGAGTCGCCGCGGCCCGGAATGTTCTGGAGACAGTGCTGCGACGGCACTGTGAAATAGTCGGCAATGGGGGCGGGAAACGAGGCGCCGCCAAGATAGAACGAGGGGGGCTGCGACCCCCACCACTTCAACATGTCCGACGCTTTTGGATTTGCATTTTTGGGCCCGGCCGCCGCGTACCAGCCCTGCACGATGGACGGCACGTCCTCGATTGTACAGTCTTCAAAATCGGCCGCCGTCCACCCCTTGCTCGGGTCGTTGTACAGCTGGGGAAAGAGGTTAAAGTGTTTGGCGGCCTCGCACGCCGAAAGGTTGGTTTTGAGGCCGGTGGTTGCCAGCGTGGAAGGCATGATGCAGGTGTTCCACGGTGCTGCCGCCCTCCGCAGGCTCAGAAGCTGACCCGGAACAGTCTGGGCCCAGAAACTGCTCTGGGACGACCCGCCCTCGGAAAAGGCGTTGTTTACGCCGCTCGAGCACTTTGGTGCGTCCTGGTAGATGCCGGCGTTTTTGACGTTTTCGTCCTCTGTGAGATCAAATTTGGTAAAGGCGTGGCACATTGGACTGTTGTCGGTGCCGCCCGGGATGCCGCCCGGGATGCACACGTCGCTGAATCCGGAATCAAAAAACGTGTTTCGGAGGTTTGCAAGCGTTTCGGGGAGGACGTCCGGCATGAAGTTGGTTTCGTACCCCCCCACGCTCCGGGTCCTCGCAGAAACGCGGTCAGAGTTGTCGAGAAAGGGACTTGTGGGCACCGTGTGGAACCGGCCCGTGCCCGAGTTGAGGGCGTACATGGACTGGCGGCACGAGAGCGCGACCATCATGTCGCGGCGCACCATGCTTTTCGGCACCGTTATGTTCTGGCCCCTGTTCTGGATCTCGGCCGTCATGCAGCACTTGGTGTACTTGTCCGACCCGCGGGCGGCGGCGGTCAGAGGCGCGCTGCAAAACGCGGCGAGCTCGTTGACAGAGCCCGGCACAATCGGGAGCGGGTCGGTCGTCTCGGCCAAGTTGTAAAGGCAAAAGTTGATGCGCTCCTCGGGGTCCATGAGGCCGCCGCACGACGCCTTTTCGGGGTTTCCGGGCGTGATTGGAACCTCCGTCTCGGTGGGGTCGACTTTGAGCACGGCCTCTCCCGCGCCCGAGATGGTGAGCCCGGGCGCGTTCTGGCCGGCCCAGCCCCACCCCGCGCGGTTTACGTTGCAGGTGCCGTAGTCGGCGCTGCCCGAGGTGGGGAGGGACGCGCCCGTATCGAAGGGGGAAAATTTGTCGACCATGTGCTGTGAGTATGCGACGGTGGCGGGATCGTCCGGTGCAAAGTTTTCGGAAACGTATTCAGTGCCGCGCGGGCAGTTGCACGCCGCCGTCTCCCCCTGGATGTTCATAAACTCCCACGGCGCCACGAGCTTTTCGGCGCGCGCCTCGTTGGTCACGTCAATCTCGGGCTCTTCGCAGATCCGCCCGTTTACAAACACGTGTGGCATCAGGGTCAGGTTCACATCCCGGACGCTGGGAAAGAGGTACGGCGGGTTCTCGGTGGTCTCCCGCTCGATGCACGCCGCGCCGGCCGCGGCGGCCGCGGCGTCGCCGAGGAGCTGGATGTACGCGTCGCTCCCCGCCGACGGATTCTTTTGTGCTTCTGCAATCTTGTCCTCGAGCGCCCGCAGATTCCGCGAGCAGCGGCACGTGTCCATTGGCCGAATGAGGCCCGAGGCGGCGCCTGTGAAACACAGTTGGCCAGATTCCAGCACGGATGTGAAAAAGGGACCAGATCCCGGCATGGCCGGGATCGGCTTGATGCCCTCTGGAACCTCCTGCGTGGCGTTTGCCGTCCTGTTGTACACTGTGATGGTTTGATTCGGATCTATGGACTGGAGGAGCTGCGGCGAGCAGCGGTCCCCGACCGCCGCCGGCATGACAACGAGGGCGGCAAGCATCGCCGCCCTCATCACACCCCGGCCGACCGCTGTCTGGCCTGCCTATAAAGAAGGCCCGGCCGTCTTTATAGAGACGGCACCTTGGGGCGGCGTGGCGGGATGCGGCTCTGCCACGCGGGGTGTGCGGTCCTCCTCGCGGCGGTTCTGCCCCGTTTTGTCGACGGGGCGTCGATAACGGTGACGAACCATGTTTACGAGGGAACCAACTTTTTAAAGGTGACTGGGACCGACGACGACGGAAACAATGTCACGTGTCCTGGAGACGTGCTGTCTCCCCAGATCAACCTTGGCTCGATCTCGATTCCCGGCGTTTCCAAGCTCGCGTACCAGAAATCGACGGCGTCCGAGGGCGGCGCGGCCTTTGTCGAGCCCGCAGTGTCGGCCGGCGTTGATCCCGAGTGGCTTCGGGGCCACCCGTACCTGTTGATGAAGGGTGACACGGGCGTCAACGACACGGGTCTGTTTGCACCGGAATTCAAGTCCACAAAGCAAAACAATGCTGTTCAGTCGCGAATGGTCCGGTACCAGAAAAGCCGGGTAGGCGACGCATCGGCGTATACCGAGGCCGACCCGACCGAGTACCGGTACCTCCCGACGGGCGCCGTCGACCTCCGGCGGGACGGAAACGCGAGCGCCGCTGTGTTTGAGAACCTGAACCGGCTTTTCATCAGCGGCGGCAAGCAGGACGGGACCACGATCGACTTGACGCAGCAAAACGCCAAGTTCTCATTTGGCTCGGCGTACGACAAGGTGCAGCGCGAGTACCCCGGGATGCTCCCGCGGTGGTCGCCGCACTCGCCGTTTATCGACCCGTACGATGCGCGGAGGAATGTTCTTGCCGAAAAGACGTACCGGGCCGGCCGGCCGTTCCACCGGTACGCGCTGAAGCGGTGCCCCGGGATTGCCCAGGCGGACAACTCGTGCTGCGTGTCGTTTGAGTCGTCGATGAAGGTTGGCGCCGTCAACTGCACCACCAATCCAGAAGGAGATTACTGTGGCCCTGAAAACCCCGTGGCCTCGATCGTGCGGCCCGGGACGCCGCGGCCGCGGCTGCACCCGGGCTCTGCAAAAGATGTTCGGGTGTCGTGGAGGCCGCTCGGGGTGCACACGTCCTTTTCGCGCGCCGTGCCGGACATTGGCTCGGTGACGCCCGAAACTTTGAGCACCATAACATTGGACAGCCGAACAGATTTCTTGAAAGACACGGTGATCACACGGGGATCCGACACTACTGATTTTCAGTTTGACTTTCCCGGAAAAAACTCGCCAAAGTGCAAAAACTACAACACTGGTTCTCTTTCGGACAAGATCGTCATGTTTCTCGAGCATTTTTACACCGCAGTGACTGGAGAATTTGAGGAGATCAAGCACCGCCAACGGGCAAAGTCGCGGCCGTGGCGGGAGGGGGAGACGGAATACGTGGCGCACGATCCGAGATCGTGGATACCCGCCAGCGGCATCAAGCACGTCCTCGATTCGCGGCCGGACACAAAAGACGACTACCCGCCATCCGAGCGCTGGGCGTTTGTCCCGGGTCCCCCGGACATTGGGATGAGTTCCAGCACACCGGATGCCAACAGTTTTGATTCCAACCTGAACCCGACACCAAACGACAGGGGAATCCTTGCAAATCCAATGTTTTTCAACGACTACGACACGCCGTGCACCCAGATCACTGGTCCGGGATACAGACGCTCGGTGAACGGGACGACCGAATTCATTGGCTCTTCTTATTACCCCCCACCACAGGACAGTATGGCTTTTACAAGCCGGTGTGTGTTTCGACGGGCCGGAAAATACGAGTGGATGCTCCAGGCCATGCTTCAGTCGTACAACCGGCCGGCCAATACTGTGACGTCGGATGCCTGGTGGAATCTGAACATCGGGTCGCAAGTCAGGGTGAGGGGGATTGATCAAAGCAGACTGACCTGGTTTAATTCGTCCGGCGGCAGCGAGCTTGGCACGTACATGTGGGCCACAAACCGGGTGCTGTTCTGGGACCTCGATTCCACCTTTGATGCGCCGGCGTACACTCCAAAGACGGATGCGGGCTCGGAAACTGACAGCACCCGTCCCACCTTTTCCGATTTTGTGCGGCTGCACACGACGGCGCCAGTGCCGGGGGACGACCACCTTGTCAACTACACCAACTACCGGAATATTCGCGCCGGGCTCCCTGGGGCCAACGAGGTGGTGCCGCGAATCACTGAGGAAATGTGCACCGTGTACCACAATTTTTTGATTACAACCAACTCCAATGGTGATGTTGAATTGAATTTCCCCAATGGGCCTGATGATGCGGAAGGGGGGTATTGCAACCCGTGTTTTCTTGCGGGTCTGTGGCAAACGCTGACAAAAAGCGAAATTATGGATCGGCCAACCTTTTTTGCTGCAAACACAAATCTTGATTCCCAACAGTGCTGGCAAGACACGCCCGAAGTTCAAACGCTAGAGCAGCCCCAGGGAATTCCCATGGAAGTGACGGCTTCGATGCTGTGGAACGTGTGGAGCGTGGCCACCTATTCAAATCCGAGAAGGCTCTGGAAGGATTTGAACGCCACGGAGCAGGCTGTGGCGGTGACGAGCCACGGCGGTACTGGGCTCCGGTGGTTTGGCACCGGCAAAAACCCCGCCGAGCTCGTGCGGCACGGGACCTCGGACGGGACGCCGCGCACCAACGCGCACCAAAGCATCTGCCACGTCGATCCGTTTGTGGACACTGAGTTCCTGATTACCAAGCCCGACAAGGATGCTCCATCCGGCTTTTCCACGTTTTCGGCCGGCACGCTGTGGCCCGGCAACTCGTTCCGCCGGAACGGGCCGGCCGAGGCGTTCCAGAGCCTCGGCGGGGCCACGGATTTTGGCAACGTCGAGTCGCCGTCCGGGTCAGACCCCGGGCGCCGGAGTTTCCAGGTCAACGGCGGCCCGGTCGGGTATGTCGAGCGGTGGGATTTTACGAGGACGCCCGCCCAGTTTTCTGGAACAAACTTGATTGACATGTGTAATAATTGGGAGTATTACTTGAATGGAAAAAATGTTCCACCAGATGCAATTACAAAATATTGTGGCCTACCCACTTCAACTTCAAAGAAAAACCCGAATGGTTTACTGTTAGCAGAGATGGGGTTTGTTAAATGCACGACATTTGACCCAGATGCGTGTAGGGATGATGCAGAAGCAAATGGGTTTTCCTCGGGATACAAGTCTTCCAAAACGCAGCGGTACCAGTACGACCAGACAATGAATCTTTCGGCGGCTGTGAACCAAAACTACGGCATCCACTCGTGCGCCGACCAGGCCAACCGAACATTTTTTGCTCCGACCGATTTTGGAAGCCGCGGCGTGTTTGTGTCGCAGCAGACCGTGTCCTGCACATGCTGCACACATATGGGGCGGTTTTCAATGGGAGCTACAATTCCGTTTGTATCCGGTGCGTTTGGAGAAGAGTGGGACATGCGGTGGACGTACTACCGTGGTTCGGGCGGGCCGATTGCGCCGCTCGATGGGGAGGGGGGCCGAACTCTGTTTGCTGGAACATTTGACGAGACCAACGCGGGTCCTGATGCGTCCACAATTGCAACAAACTATCAGCTATTAGTTGACAATCTTTATGTTGATCCGGTCAACTTGCCAAGTTTATGGGTTGGTCCCAATCCGGCCATGTACGAAGGACATCGAGGTTACGTAGGCCCAAATGGTCCTGCGTACCTTGAAGATTTTTCCAACAACGTCCGGTTCTTTTCAAATAATAAGAAGTGGGAAACCCAGATCACATGCGGGTCGTCGTGTAACACGACCATGTGTTGTCCTCCAGGTCAGGGTGATGTTGATTACTGTGCGTGCGACCCGACGACGCAGCGAAACCCTGCCGGCGAGATTTGCACGTTCCCCAATCCAGCCGACCCCGGCGATCCAACCCAGTGTCTTTTATTCCGGGCCGAGCGCGGCGACGGCGCCATTGTGGTCGGGGCGCGGGCGGCGCGCGGCGGCACGAGCCCGGCGACACCGCCCGCGGCCTTTGGGGGCATTCGCGTCCCGGCCATCAACCAGCTGTTCAACGCCGATTTCTGCCCGTTTTGGAACACGTGCGAGGGAGAGACCAACTGTTCGACTCTCCTACCGGGCGCGAATTTGTATACCCACGGGCGGCAGGGAAATCCCACCGTGGGGTTTTTGAACAACACTGTTGGCGTCTGGCACGCGCTCGACAGCTCGGCCATTTCCATCGGGACGTTTGCGTCTGACCGTACATCACGGTGTTACAACGCGCTCGAGCAGGGGAACGAGGGTGGATTTGCGCCACACTGTACGCGGAATGATCAAGATTTTGTTTCAAAAAACAACAAGTTTACCTGTGAAAACGAGACCGAGTTTGAGCTGACTGAACAGGAATTGACGGGCCCCTCGCGAAAAAACTGGCGGCCGCCGTACATTCACCCGGCGCGCGTCGGCCCGAATCTTGACCTGGTCACGCAGTGCCCGACGGCACCGGGCACAAACGGCCCCGAGATCCGGGGCCTCGACCAGTTTTCCGAGCTGTTTGACCGGAACCTGGCGCAGCGGCAGGTTGGCCGCGTCTCGTGGGGCGCGCGGTCGTTTGGCCCCGACGTTCCCGACGCCCTTCGGAACACCACGTTCCGGATCCCGGACCGCCAGTACTTTTATTCCGCGCACGAGCCGTACACGTACGGGAAGACGGACGGCATCCTCGAGTGTGCCACCTCGGGCGACCAGATGGCGCTCGGGCGCGAGCTTCTTCTCCACTCGCTCCTAAAGACGGCGGACATTTGCACGGATGCAAATGGCGCAGACGCCACCGACGACGGGTTTACTGCCGACGAGGCCCGGTTTGCCACCTACCGCGACTCATACAGTCCGTGCTACAACCCCGCCGACGCCGCCGTCGATTTTTGCAAGGGGTTGATTGGTCTCGAGAATGCAGAGAACAAGACCGCGACCGTCGAAGCAATCCACGTGTGCATCGGGCTGTTCGGGACGGGCCGGCAGTTTGAAATCCCGGCGGAATTTCAGAACCACGCGACGGACGCCGGGCCCCACGGCTATTTCCCCAACTCGTGTTTCTGCACCGGCGAAGAGCCGGTTGTGATACCTGGCGGCGAGCCTTCAAACGACAACTCTTTTATTTCGTCGCTGTGCGC
>UEXM01003424.1_pt1 | contig 10107 bp, 15 predicted proteins | sample 1796661 | NCBI WGS metagenome assembly UEXM01 (sample SAMEA4772469, study PRJEB27181) | metagenome
TTAAAAACCAATGCGAATTATGGGGAATCGACTATAAAGAATATTGCGATTCTAAATTCTCAAACAGAAACGATAGGAAAGAAATATAAAAAAATGATTATGGACAGGGTGGTCGAACAAGGGAGGGAAGAACTCAAAGACGTTCGCGATTTGAGTCAGCAAAGAGCGAATAGGTCAGTCAAGTCAATTGACCTGAGAACAATAAACATAGAGAGATACCTCATCGCAATTATAAGTCTGGTTGTGGTTTCATTGGCAATTCAGGTTTACGATTTGAAAACTTCGATGAAAGCAAATCTTGAAGCGCAAACTGCTTTTGCGGAAAAAAACGTTCAGAGAAACTGGCAATCGTTGTCAGTCTTAAGAGACATACTTTCCGAACTTAAAGAATCCAATATTTAAAACAAAGGCATGATCCCCTGAAGGACATGCCTGTTTTTTTAAAACCAGGGTGTATTGCATCCAAAGGGTGTATTGCATCCACAACAGCTATGAAAAAAGAACATTATACAGCAGTCAGAATGACTGCACCACAGAGGCGAGATCTCGAAAGAGTTTCCGGTCGAATCCTGCACTCACTATCTGAGACAAGCAGACTACTTCTCACCTATGCAATTGATCAGGTGAAAGACGATCCCTACATGCTTCTCGACTATGCCTCCAAAAATAAACAGCAGGAATAAAGGCAAGCGAGGGGAATTGGAATGGAGCAAGGTTCTGATCGCTGAAGGTTTTCACGCTTTCAGAGGTGCTCAACATTCAGGGAAAAATCACTTCACTGGTGAATCTGCGCCAGACGTTATCTGTCCAGATTTGCTGATCCATTACGAGGTTAAACGTGTTGAAAAACTCAACCTACAGGATGCGCTTTCACAATCTCAACGTGACTCAAACAAAGATGAAATTGCAGCAGTTGCTCATCGTAAAAACAATTGCAGTTGGATGGTGACAACCAGCGCAGAAGACCACTTTCGACTGGTTCGAGAATCGAGCTTTGTCGTGTCAAAAAAAGAAGAAAACGAAAACGAAAAGAAAGAATAAGTAACATGATAATGATCCCAACAACAGTGCAGCAAGACCTTCCCAAAGAAGGTTGGCACAACGCAGAAATCGTCGAGGTTTACGAATTCAGCCAATACGAAGATGCAAACGGAAAAATGATTAAAGACGCTGATCTTGAAACATACCAGGGACCGAAAAAAATGAAGGACAAACTGAAGATCATTTTTGAAGTTGATGAAGTCGGAGAAAACGGAATGAAGATACAGGTGAAATCAAAACCGATGAATCAGACGTTGGGCATGAAGAGTTCGTTGAGAGCATTTTTGGATATGATCGACGATTCAATTCTGAAAACAAACGCCAATTTTACGGAGGATCTTATTCTGGGTAAGCGAGTGAAAATTAAGCTCGATCACTACACCTCCCCCACAAACGGTCGAACCTACGCAAACATCAAGCAGATCGTTGAGGACGCAAAACCAAAGGTCACTGAAGAAGATATCCCAGCATTTGACAGAGGGTAATTATGGCTACTATACCACAAACCAAAAGCACCACAGCAAGTGACGGTGATCACTACTACACTGCTCAAGGCGATCCTGCCTATGGTGCAGGAATTCGCATAGCAAGAGCAGAAGGATTGCTTCCATCTCCCAGCACGATCCTAGGAGTTATGAATAAACCGGGGATTGCGATTTGGATGCAGAATCAAGCGATTGAAACTGCTCTCGATTTGGCAGAAGAGGTGCAATCTCACTACACCAATCGGAAAGATCAGGTGAAGGCGATTGCCGATGCTACCAAAGAGCGCAACAAGGCACCGATGGAATTAGGGACGCTGATCCACAGCAAGGCTGAACGCATCCTTGAGGGTGGTGAAGCTGAAGTGGGTGAACCTTATTCTGTTGGAATATCGGACTACGTCACGCAGCACATTTTGCGAACACGTTGGTGCGAGAAATCAGTGATGCACATTGGCCCGAAGATCGCGTTTGCTGGTCGAGTCGATGCACTTGTTGAGCATCAATCCTGTGGGTTGTCAGTCCTCGATTGGAAGTCATCAAAAGTGGCAAGGGGGAAAACAGGTAATGCCAATCCGAAATGGTATGATCCCTATATCATCCAATTGAGCGCATACTCATATGCAATCGACGGTCAACCTCAACCAATCTCCGTTGCAATAGACACCACCCCGAATCACGAAGGTGGAGTGTATGAAAAAATATGGGAGCAATTGGAAATTGAGCGAGGGTGGAGAATCTTCAACCTGCTCTACCGTCTCTGGTGCGAGGAAAAAAAATATTCGCCTCATGAGTTTTACCTGAACCGTTAACCGCACAATCCACAGGTTCAGCAATGAGCCTGTGGGCTTTTCCTTATGATTAAAATAAGAAATAGATTTCAAGGACATAATACCACTGAGCAAGAAACAGATTATGTCAATGCAGCAGAGGCATTAGGTATGTGTTGGGTTACAGATCTTGTCGAAAGGTTAGATGAAGAATTGGCAAAAGCTAATTTTGAAATCTTTGAGCTGGAGGCGAAATTGGAAGCAAAAATAGAGGATCTTAAAAAGGAGATAGAGTGAAGTATGCTCTACGAATCACAGCAAGATTTAAAAAATCAGCGACAAGCTCAACAAGTGGTTGAGGAAATGTTTGGTTGGGACATAGAGGAACTCAACATCAGATATCACGCTGATTGGATTGCGTTCGTTAACAAAAAACCGCATGCGCTGATTGAGTATAAGCGAAGGCATTGTGAACATGACCGATACGATACAGTTTTCTTAGATGTGCAGAAATACGTTGAATGCAAAAAATACGCAGATGCCCTGGATATCCCCTTTTACTACCTGCAAGAATGGAATGATAAATACGGGATCACTCAGCCAAAAATGACAGACGCAATTCGCAGCAAAATTTCCATTGCAGGATCATCAAAACGCGATGATGTGAATGACTACTACCTGATGATGCATCTGCCACTGAAACGCTTCACCTTAAAGAGCAAATGAGACCTCGTATTTGGATGAAGGGGATCACACAGGAGATCCTAGAAGAGCGGATTGAGGAGATTAAAGATCCAGAGATACGTCAACAGGTAGCGTGTCTGGTTTGGTATGACTTTATGGGCGAGCGATTGGTTGCAGACATCTCAGCCAGAGAGAGAGGCTATTTTGAACCCTACCTGAATGCATCTCCTGTTTATTTAAAGGAAGAACAAATAATACCAGGCTTGCGCTGGGTAGGTTACCCGAAGGAAACCGCAAGACTCAGGGCAAGGAGGCTGGAGTGAAGACCAATATTTTTGACCTGATCGGAATATACTGGCAATGCCAGAAGCATTTCGGACTGAGTAATGGAGCAGCATCTCTCTATTTTTATTTGCTCTACAAAATGAACGATGCCAGATGGCCTGACACTTTAGGGATCTCATCTCTGGAAATCGGTGGTGTGTTGGGAATATCTAAACCAACGCTTTTGAAATTCAAGGATGAACTGTCATCTACAGGTCTCATTGAGTGCCAGTTTGTGACTGGAAAGATTCGACAGAACTACTCACTCAGGAACCCGAAATTGATGTTCGATGGAGTCAGTTTTGATCGAGATAGTAAAGTAGTTAGTAAAGAACATAGTAAAGTAGATAGTAAACAACATAGTAAAGATTCTTTACCATCATATATATATAATACAAAGACCAAAGACAAAGACATCCCTATAGTCCCTTCAGGGACCAGAGAGAGACAATCTCATGCGAATGCTGAAAGGGTTTATCAGGCATACCCTCGCAAGGTCGCGAAACCAACAGCATTGAGAGCAATTGCAAAACAGATCACCAAATACGGATTTGATGATGTGTTATCCAAAACGGAACAATTCGCCAAATCGGTTCAAGGAGAGGATTTAAAGTTCATCCCTCATCCATCGACATTCTACAATCAGGAACGCTTCAATGATGATCCTGAAACCTGGAATCACAGTGCAAGCAACTCAGGAACTTCATCCAAAGGAGTATCAGACGCACAAAAACTGATGATCATGCAGGACCAGCAGAAGACACTGAAGGCAGAGATGCAGACCTATCGGAATAGGCACCTCTCTCAGTGCGCTATGACCAGCGTCTGGGATCAGGGATCGAAACCGAAATATGATGAGATGGCATCGATGATGAAAAAGCTGAAAGAAAAGATCAATGAACTGCTATGATACCAAAAGCCATAGTTCGATCCCTAAAGGGTGCTTCTACGTTCAGGGTGTATGTTACCCTCTACGGTATGGAAAACCCAGCAGGAGCAAGATTAGGGCGCTTAAAACCCCTGCCAGATGATAACTACACCTTTGATAATGAAAAAGACGCACAAGAAGCAGCAGAAAGACTCCAAAAATACCTCGACGAGCACCACCAACCTCGACCTAGAAAGCGAAGAGCGAAGAGGAAAAGAGCGGGAATTTGTTAAGGTTGTTTTAGCAGGGCATGAACATGATGTCGGATCTAAAAAGAATCTTTTAGAAAAGACAGAGGAGTATGAGTTCAAATCACCGCTTAAAGGGCCAGGATCGAGCCTAAGTGATAGAGCCTACAATCAGGTATGCAGAGACCTCATTGACGGGTTCAGTCTTACAATCACTGCTACACGCAATCAGATAGCAAGACAGAGTGTTGCCAGTATCAAGGCATCCATTGCCGATCGTGTGCCTCATTGGAAGCAATCAACGAGCAGGAAGATGGGAGATCTCATCACTCAGTTCATGCATTCATTAGAGGATGACCTGAATAAGGGGAAGCTGAGTCCAGATAGGAAATCCATTACCATTGGTATTCTCTCAGACAAGAAGAGGGATCTCGACGGTGACAACAACATCACCATCACACACAGGAAGTCCAACATTGACAACGACTTCCTTGAAAAGATGGATGATTACCTAGACTCACTGAAGAACGTCACAGGAGCTCCGCAACAGACTGATGGTCTTGTGCAAAGCGATCATAAGTCCCTGGTAATTAACGAGGTTCCTGAGAATTGCACAGATTCTGCACAGATAGGGGTGGAGGGGGATCAGGAAGTTTCCGAATCCAAACACACCGAAACGGATTCCCACTCACAGAAAAATTCCACCAAAAGGACCGAATGAGGCACCTAGATCTCTTCTCAGGCATTGGTGGTTTCGCACTGGCAGCCCGATGGATGGGATGGCACACCGTTGGATTCTGCGAGAAAGATCCCTACTGCCAGCAGGTTTTGCAGAAGAACTTCCCCCATACACCAATTTATGATGACGTTAGAACTATTCCCTACATTGGAAGAATCGGAATTATCACTGGAGGCATCCCCTGTCAACCGTTCTCAAACGCAGGAAGAAAAAAGGGAAAGAAGGATCATCGATACCTCTGGACGCCAATGCTGCGAGTTATTAAATCGGAAAAACCCGCTTTTGTCCTTATCGAAAATGTTGTTGGTTTCATCCATTTGGCACTCGACGAGGTGCTATCTGATTTGGACTCCGAAAACTACTCCACACAATCGTTTGTACTTCCAGCTTGCAGTGTCGATGCACCCCACAAAAGGGACCGGATCTGGATCGTCGCATGCGAAGAACGCTTTATGGATAAGCCCATCAGCTTCAGACGGGCCGAAGCATGTGAAGAAGTGGAGAGAGGGCAAGCAGAACTCTTTGACGAGTCAGGTGCTGAATCCAGCCTTTTGGCCCACACCTACAACGGACACAAGCAACCGATCGAAGCGATACAAGCAGGGAGGAGAACCGTTGAGTCTAGCAGTAAAAACCACCACTCAGGATGGGGTTCTGAACCCAGAATTCGTAGAACACTTAATGGGGTTTCCTCAAGGGTGGACAGACGTAAACGAATTGAACGCTTGAAGTGTTTAGGCAATGCGATCGTTCCGCAGGTCGCTTTTCAAATTTACCAGGCAATAAATAAATTCAACAACCAATGAATAACTATGAAAACGAAAACACTACAAACCTACCACTCATACCTGCACTCAGGATATCACCCTATAAGCCTAGATACTGAAACATACTTCCCCCAGCAATACTGCGAACCTGTGCAGAAAGTTGTCTGTGACACTCACTATAATGATGCGCTATGGAAAGATCGAAGGGTTGCAGCTCGTTTGGTCAAGGAGCACAGACCGGAATTAGGAGAAGCACCACCTGATCCCTTGTTTGGCAGCAAGATCAAGAGTTGGGACATGTATGGCTGGATTGAACAATGTGATGAAGCGAATGAAAACCTACGTGCAAAAAATTAAGGAAGCTTGTGCGGATGAATACGGGATCACAATCGAGGACATTGACGCACACTCCAGGCATCGAACTCACACGCTTGCCAGATGGACTGCAATGGAGTTGGTCAACCGATACACCCCATTGGGACATACCGAAATCGCAAGGATGTTTAACCGATACTCTGGTTCCCTCACATACCCCATACAGGAGGCTAGACACCTGCTGAAGACCAACAAGGCTTTTCACCAAACACACAAACTAATAACCGAACGGATAGATGATGACAAAACATGACGCTGAAACAATCGAGGCAATGGTTCGTTATGGGGGGCGGTTTGCTGCATCGATCGGAACTGCTGCAAAAGCAGGAACCAGGGAGCAATTTTCGATCCTAAAGCAATCGTTTCCAGATCTGTGGAAGACATATTCCAAAGTGGCAAAGATAATTAACAAACTTGAAAGCTAAAGTTTGCCCAGATTGCGGTGAATTAAAGCCACTCACCGAATACTACACAGAGATAAGAACCAGATGGAATGATGGATATTGCCTCTATTGCAAAAACTGCAAACGGAACCGAACAAATGCATATCGTGCTGCTAAGAGGGAAGAATACAATGCTGGCAACAGACGATCCTATCACATGCGAAAGCGAAGGATGCAATCATGAGTAAATGCCCAACACCATTGAGTTGTGAGATCAAAAAGGACTGCTTGTTCAATTGCGATCAACCAACGAAAAAGGATCTGCTCATTAAAGCAGTGAGGGACATTCTTTGCTACATTCCGAACGGTGACCGCAAGGAAACGCTGATGAAGGCGATTGATGACTGTAGGTAACAAAAACCCCTCCCCGAGGGATCAGGGAGGGGTGTTGCTCTTATGACTATGAATAACGACAAACCAATAGCTAAATGTCCTACGCTTAAAAGGTGTAATTCACCCTGCGTGATAACGCAACAACAAAATTGACGAAATAGGTGTATTGCACCATTATGAGTGAAATTAATTTATTAATTGGCCTGAGTGGCAAGATGGGATCAGGCAAGGACTCTGTTTACGACATCGCATGTAATCACATTGATGTTCCCGTTTGGCGATTGGCCTTTGGTGATGCAGTCAGACGGGAGGTTGCTAAAGCTACCAATGTGGGTTTGCGATATCTGAAGGCAAACAAAGAATTGTTTCGACCGATACTCCAATGGTGGGGAACTGAGTTCAGGCGCAATCTGACATGCCAGGATTATTGGGTGAAAAAGGTCAGGGCAAAACTGGAGCATGATCGACGCGATGGAATCACGTTTGTCACTGATGTGCGGTTTCCGAACGAGGCAGAAATGATACGGGATCTGGGAGGCATTGTAGTCAGGGTGGTTCGACCGGATCTGGAACAGAGAAATGGATCGGATCATTGCAGTGAATCTGAACTCGACCATTACGATTTCGATGCGGTTATTGAAAACGATGGAGCTCTTGAAACGTTAATACCGAAAATCAAGGATCTGATAAATGATCGACGAGTCTGAATTAAGCAGAAATCTGGGCATTGATCGCAGGACCGTAAAGGGTTTGCGAGATGAACTTCTCGTCGAAGGTGAGGACTATGTCAGAAGCAAGCATCGGAAAATCCAGATTACCTTGCTGGGGCAGGAAAAACTCAAAGCACATCTTTTCCCCAATCAATATAAACCTGAATCCCTTGCAAGTGATCAGCTTTCCGGTGTGGTCACTAACTGGCAATACAGGAACCGCAAGATTGTGCAGGTTGATGACAAACACATTGTGCGAGTCAAGCATGCCGATCTCTATCGACCGAATCTATGGGGGCAATCTTGCCCGATAAAATACAAGGAAATCGCAGGTCAGTTTTTTGGTGAACCACCAGATCCAGTGTGGCGCAAGACTCAGCCCAGAATGAAATGATCTATTTGCTGAAAACCGAAGGATTGCCGTATTACAAACTAGGTTTTACAGAAAGCAATTTAGAGGACCGAATCGCAAGCCTTCAATGCGGAAATCCGCACACGATCAAAAGCGTAGCAACTTTTGATGGAGGTTTCCTGGAGGAATCGCTGATACACGCAGCATTGCGTGACAATGTGGTTTTGGGGGAATGGTATGTGATGCAGCACTCACCCTTGCGAACGATACGTTATCTGCTTTGGAGGGATGGTGAAGAGATGCCACAAATCGACAAGATCCTTGAGCCTTTGCCTGACCACAAAGGGTGTTACCGGATGCCTCCTGAAATAAATTGGGAAATTGAGATTCTGCGGAGTCGAGGATTGAAGTATCGCGAAATTGTCGATGCTCTGGGAGTCAGCGAAGTTTGTATCAAAAACAATTTAACCCCTGGTTATCGCAACAACATGATCAGGTTTAAAAAACGAAAGTCACAAGATGATAGAATATAAAGTCACACGTTGGGAACCCCAACTTAATTGCAGCAGTCATTCGTCCTGCGAGGATGTTCATTCGGTAGTCTTCGGATTAACCGCAACGAACACAGAAACCGGATCGACGGCATACGTTGATGAACGAGTCATCCTTGACCCCTGCATGCCAGCAGATCAACTCAATCAGCAAGCCGAACAACTCTCTGAAACCTGGGCTGGAGCGAGAGGTTTTTACCTGACATTGCAACGGATGCTTTTTCAGAAAGATATGGCTCCTAGACCGATGCCAGATTCATACGAGTCACCAGATTTCGAGAACATGAACATTGGCGATGGATACAAGGAATTTGTAATTACTGAATCCAACATGAACGATCAGGACTTAGTTGACGAAGTATTTGGTGATGCACTCCCAACTGATTCAGAACCAGAAGCAGAACCAACTGAAGATGATGAAACTCCTACTGAATAATTGATGGGGGAAAAATGGGCATTTAGAACTCATCCTGTTTATCCTTTGCCATCAAAGGAGCAGGTTGAGGTTGCAACATCAACTCCTGAAGGCACCGAAACCTTCAAGGAAATGATGCATGCGAGAGGCGAGAAATTGCGTCTCGAAATTGAAGATCCCTATAATCACGGGTTTGAACCCGATCACTGGAAAGAGGCAGATGAACTTCTAGCAAAACACAGCAACCTGCTTGTCAGTGGAGGGAACCGTTCTGGCAAAACGGAATACTGCGCTAAACACGTAGTTAAGCACTTGATGCAAAACCCGAAATCCAGGGTGATCTGCATGCACACTACTCACCAGTCATCGTTGCAGACTCAGCAACCAGTCATCCATAAATATCTACCTTTACAGCTAAAAGGTAAGAAGATTCGTAAAGACGTAGAGAACATCAGCTATAGCCAGAAGAACGGATTTTCAGATAACACTTTTATCCTGCCCAACGGATCTCAATGTTGGTTTATGCATTACAGTCAAGATGCAAAAGCCTTTGAAGGTCTTGAGATCGATCTTTGTTGGGCAGATGAGCTGATCCCCAAAAACCTGCTCGATACGCTCAAGTTCCGTTTAGTGACTAGGTCTGGTCGCATGTTGGTTTCATTCACTCCGATTTTAGGAATGACTCCGGTGGTAAAGGACTTTGTCGCAGGTGGTGAGGTCACCGAATGGAGAGATTCGGAACTACTCCCTGATGTGAATATTCCAACGGGACCGAAGGGGAAAATGCCATACAAGATGCGATGTCGAAACGAGCAGTCTGCATGCATCTGGTTTCATACTGAGTGGAACCCTTACAACCCGTATGAACAACTGAAGCAGAGGTTGCAAGGGCAACATACCAACGAGATCAAGATCAGGGCATACGGTTGGACTGAGTCTGCCATAGGCCATGCATTTCCCCGATTCGGAGATGGTCACGTAAATGATCACACGCAGAACCCTAAA
>UEXM01003425.1_pt1 | contig 10105 bp, 11 predicted proteins | sample 1796661 | NCBI WGS metagenome assembly UEXM01 (sample SAMEA4772469, study PRJEB27181) | metagenome
AGGATTTACAGATCCACCACAATGTATGCCTGACGAATACAAGCATGACGATTGCATAAATGCATATCGTAAGTTTTATCGTCATGATAAATCTAGGTTTGCAAAATGGAAATATTCAGATGTACCTACGTGGTACACACAAATGGAAAAAACATGGAATTAGATTTAAATAAAATACTAATTGCTACTACTTTTATTCAAGAGTCAGCAGAAGAACTAGGATATGGGTACCTAGATACTTTAGGTCAATTACTTGATGAAGTTGATTCTTTAGCAATGAATAAACTAGAAGAAGAAGAGTAAGAACAAGGGTGAGTATCCAAGTGCTCAAGGAATCTGACTGTAAATCAGACGGACTTCGTTCCTCGTAGGTTCAAATCCTACCTCACCCACCAAAATATAGTACACCTAAATCACTGAGGTGGTAGGCAGTGGATGTTGATGTCCGTGAAGCTCGCTAATCTTCATTTGACAGTGGGGTGGCTCCCTATTCAACAGGTAGGTGATTATGTGTAGGAGTATGCTTAGAGGTGATTGCAAACCTTAGATGCTACCTACATGGTGTACTGTACCAGATAGGGGTGAACAGGCCAGCTTCATGGAAAACAGACCATGATTCCTGTAAGCCCCTTTTAATAGGGGCATGGGAGGCAATCCAGACGGGCCAGAGTAAGAAGTGTGAATGCATGATTACTCTGCGAACTACCTGATATAGGTCAACAGGATTTCTGATCAACTTCCGAAGTGTTCCGTTGTGCCCCTTTTTACACCTCATTGGTGTAGTGGTAACATAACTGATTCCAAACCAGTGGACATGAGTTCGATTCTTATATGAGGTGCCATTTATGGATATTACAAAAGTAGTCTTGACATTTGTTATTGTATATGCTATACTTGTTATCACAATGATTCTGTATGTAAATATACAGTTGAGTGATATTAATTTTAACCTGAAGATACTTCAGTCTAAACATGATACTAATAGGTTGCAAACAAGTTTATGTTTAAGGAGATTAAATCATGAAAGGTATAAAGAACCGAGGGTCACAGGCCCACAAGGTAAAAACTAAGTACAAACGTACACAAAATGAGTTTATGTATGAACGCAACATGAGTGAAGAAACTGATGATGACGAACCCGAACCAAATGACCGACATAACAAGGGAAGAATTACGTGATACCTACGGTCTTTCCGAACAAGAAGTGTTAGAACTAGACCATGAGTCTCAAAAAATAATGGGAAAAACCATTATGATGGTCGATACAGCGTTGCGTGATGAGTCTATAACAGCAGATGAACGTATAACGGCTGGTCTTAATTTTATCGACATGGGGATGACACTTATCCAGTATAATTTTGATGAATTGGTGGAAGGACGAATCCCAAAGGCATCAAAAATGAATTGAATCTAAAACAAGAACAAGAGAAGATTGAAAGTGAGATGAATGGACTTGGTATTGAAAGATACCAAAAAAACATTCGTGATGCAAAGTCAAAGGGTCGTGAGTCTGTTACTCTTTATGGAGTAACACTTATGAAAGAAGCTCTTGATGTTGTTGTAGTAGGAATTAATGAGTACCTTACCGAAGCCTTGACTGGTCGTGTAGGTCCAAATCAAACCTCATCAACTACACTGATGCTTCTAGATCCAGAAGTGTGTGCTTACCTGACACTGAAGTACACAATAGATGGTGTGTCAGCCCGAAGTCCCTTAACACGGACAGCTATGAAGTTAGCGAATGGTCTTGAAGATCAATTTAAATTTGACCTCTGGAAAAACTCAGAGGACTCAAAAAGATTGTTTCGGATCATAAAGGATCGGGTCAATAAAAAGACTACTAATAGGGTCTATCGTAGATACAATCTTATTAGGCAGATGTCTAAGGTTGAAATGCTTGAACACTCACCTTGGACAAAGGTTGAAAAGTTACACCTTGGTTGTAAGCTAATTGATATTCTTGTACAGAGTACTGGTTTGATGGAAGTCAAGACAGTTCAATACAAACGTAAAAAAAGAGTCTTGTATCTTCAAGCTAATGATGCTACTCTACATTGGATTGAACAACTTAACAATGAAGGAGAAACAATTCACCCTTATTTCTACCCATGTGTCATACCTCCAAAAGATTGGAGTAATATGTACAATGGTGGGTATCATACATCAAGGATCAACTCAATTCCTATGATAAAAACTAGGAATAGAGAGTACCTCGATGAAATGCAGTACCATAATATGCCTCTTGAGTATGGTGCCATAAATGCTTTGCAACGTACTCAATGGAAAGTCAACACAAAAATTCTCGACACTATAAAACAGTGTTGGGAGACTGGTGAATCGTGGGCTAATTTGCCTCCACGTGAAGATTACAAGATCCTTCCTAGTCCTGTAAAAGGAAAACGTGGTGAGTTATCACCCGAAGATCTTGATAAACTTATCAAGTGGAAAAAAAAGGCAACCATAGTCCACGATTTGAATGCAAAGATTACTTCAAAACGCATTCAATTGGCTCGGACATTATCTATGGCAGAGAAATTTAAAGATTACCCTGCTATTTACTTTGTGTACCAATGTGACTTTCGTGGACGTAAGTACACGGTAAATTCGTTTCTTACACCACAAGGTCCAGATTACGCAAAGTCACTACTGCATTTTGCTAACAAAAAACCTATAACCTCAGACGATCAGGAAGAGTACTTTGCTGTTCACGGTGCCAATTGTTTTGGATACGACAAAGTTTCTTTTAAAGATCGGGTAAAGTGGGTACATGCTCATACAACAGAAATATGTGAGTCGGCTAAGTCACCTCTTGATTATAGATGGTGGACTGAAGCAGATGAACCTTGGTCTTTTCTTGCGTGGGCTTTTGAGTGGGCTAATTTTGTTACTGAAGGTATCGGGTATATGTCACAGATACCAGTGTGTCTGGATGGGTCGAATAATGGACTTCAGCATTTTTCTGCTATGCTCCGTGACCCTGTGGGTGGCAAAGCCACAAATTTAACACCCGAACCTCTTCCTCAAGACATCTACCAAATGGTAGCAAATGTTGTCTTGACAAAGGTAAATGAAGATGCTACACTTGGTGTAAATTATGCACAATCTTGGCTTGAGTTTGGTATTGATCGAAAGATAACCAAACGTCCTGTTATGGTTGTGCCCTATGGTGGGACACGTTACTCATGCCGTGAATATGTTGAGGAAGCGATGAATGATAGAATACTGGGTGGTCATAAAAATCCATTTGGCGATGAAGTTTATGAAGCATCGATGTATCTATCGGCCCATGTGTGGGATGCAATTGGTGAGGTAGTAGTTTGTGCTAGAGAAGCAATGGCATGGTTGCGTAATATAGGACGTAGTATGTCCGATAAAAATTTACCCATTACATGGGAAACACCAACCAAGTTTGTTGTAAATCAAGCGTATCGTTCAATGAAAGGGCAGAGAGTGCATACACATATTGACAATGTTCTTATCAAACCTTCGGTACTAGAGGAAACTGAGAACATAGACAAAAGAAGATCTACTAACGGAGTTAGTCCTAATTTTGTTCACAGTATGGATGCTTCTGCCTTGACATTGACTATCAACCAATGTATACTACAGGGTATAAATGATTATGCAGTTGTTCACGACTCGTATGGAGTACACGCAAAAGATGTACCTGCGATGGCTCGTGCTATACGATCATCATTTGTAGACATGTATTCGGATAATGACATACTTGGTACGTTACATAGTACAATACGGGATGTAGTGCCTGATCTTGACGATCCACCACCCATAGGTACTCTTGATATACAAGGTGTGAATGAGTCCAAATACTTTTTCTCATAGCCCTCTTTTAATAGAGGACATTTTAGAATCGGCAACCTTAAATTGGAAAGAAAAATGACAAAATATGCCGTAACTCCAAAGGGTGAATTTCATTGGGCACACGTTGGTACGCCTGATACAACCTTCAAAGCTGAAGGTCAATTCCATGTCAAGCTACAGTTGGCTGGACAAGATGCAGATACTATGCGTGAAGCAGTAGATAAAGCACACGCAGATTGGAAGTCTGAAGTCAATAAGACCAAAGGACAAAAGGCATACCAGGAATTTCTACCTTACAAGGTAGTTCTTGGTGATGATGGAATGGAATCGGGTATTCAATTTCATTTTAAGATGAAAGCATCTGGAGTGAACTCACGTACTGGTGAGGCATTTACTCAGCGACCTATGGTAGTAGGTCCAGATAAAACTCCACTTCCTACCAATATCAAGATTGCCAATGGCAGTACTGGTAAGGTAGCGTATGAGATGGCACCGTACCAATTTGGTACTGGTCTTGGTGTACAACTTAGGTTACGTGGTGTTCAGGTCTTACACCTCATCGAATGGAACGGTGAAGGGGGTAGCGATGAAATGTTCTCAGTAGAGGACGGATATGAAGTCAAGGTGAACATTGAAAGCAAGAAGAAACCAGAAGTGGAAGAAGTCTTCCCCGACTCCGAAAACGGAGATTTCTAAACGTAAGTACTACGTACCCGAATCCCCAATTGCACCCTTTCGGTCTAAGTTTGAGCAAAGTGTAGCTGAAAACCTAGAGTCGAGAGGGTGTCCATATAGTTACGAGTCGCAGATTGTGAAATACAGATTAGAATGCAAGTACACTCCTGATTTTATACTTCCGAATGGACTTATAATCGAAACAAAAGGGAGATTATCGAAGGCAGATGCACGAAAGCATCGGGCCATCAAGAAACAACATCCTGAATTGGATATACGGTTTGTCTTTATGAACATAAACACTCGTGTAGAGGGAAGTAAGTTCACTCATGAACAGTGGTGCAAACGCTACAAGTTTCTCTATGCTGAACGTGTTATTCCAAAGAAATGGGTAGATGTCAAAAAGAAAAGCGACTGATTTTATAGTAATCCATTCATCGGGTACACCACCCAAAATGGATATTGACCTTAAAACCATTGACAGATGGCATAGACAGAGAGGTTGGTTGCGTATTGGGTACCACTACGTTATTAAAAAAGATGGTACCATTGAAACAGGTCGTAACCCACATGAGGTAGGTGCTCATTGCAAAGGTTACAATGGTAAATCCGTGTCCGTGTGTCTCATAGGTGGGACTGATGAAAACGGACAGGCCGATCCTTATTACACTGCACAGCAATGGGAAGGATTATTTTCGCTGACAAATACCTTGACATTCATGTTTCGTGATGCTAAAGTAGTTGGGCATGGTGAGTTGATCGGTAATAAGTGTCCAGGTTTTTCAGTGAAGAAATGGTGGGCACAAAATAGTGAAATCTTATATGGAAACACAGGATACAGAAATGCCTGACAAAGATAATGTTATTAACCTTGAAGATCATAGGTGGCAATACGTATTTACCAATGACCTTCAAAAAGCGTTTGAACAAGTGATCGGTGTTCTTGATGAACACTTGCCACCAGAAGTAGGAAAACATGTGGGAATTGCTCTTGCAGAGGCTATGAATGTAGTCTCCGATTCTTTGGTATTTCATTATGACCCACCAAAAGAGGATGAACTTGAAATAGTTTTTGAACCTGATTGGCATGAAGGACATGAACCACAACCAACACGAGATCACTGACAGTACATTTGTAAGACACGAACCTTGCCCTAGTTGTGGGTCCAAGGATAATCTAGGAAGGTTTTCAGATGGACATGGATATTGTTTCGGGTGCCATTATCGTGAGCGTAGCGATGATACTGGTATTCATTCTTATCAACCAAGACAACGACAATTTGAGATGAATATGGAATTTGTAGATGGAGATATCCAGTTTCTTTCTACACGTGGTATCAGTGAAGATACCTGTAAAAAATGGGATTACCGAGTTGGTGAACTTGGTGGACAGAAGGTTCAGGTAGCGAATTACAAAGATTCTAGTGGAAAAAAGATCGCACAGAAGATACGGTTTCGCAATAAGGACTTCACTGTTCGTGGTGACATGAAAGACGTATGTCTTTATGGAGAACATTTATGGTCTGGTAGTGGTAAACGTGCTGTAGTTTGTGAAGGAGAACTAGACGCTCTTTCTATCTCTCAAGCACAAGGTAATCAATGGCCTGTGTACTCGGTACCTACAGGTGCCGCAGGTGCATCACGTGCTGTACGCAAGTCGATTGAGTTGCTCAATGGGTACGAAGAGGTTATATTTTGCTTTGACAATGACGAAGCAGGTATCAAGGCATCACGTGAATGTGCTCAGATACTTCCACCTGGAAAAGCTAAGATAGCCAAACTACCCATGAAGGATGCCAACGAAATGTTGGTAAACAACCGAGTGTCTGACTTGGTTTCCTGCCTATGGCAAGCAAAGATATTTCGGCCCGATGGTATTGTATGTGGTACCGAATTATGGGAGACAATAAATGCAGAAGACTCTATGTCTTCGGTTATGTATCCGTTCACTGGTGTGAACAATAAAACTCTGGGTATTCGTAGAGGTGAGATAGTTACTGTGACAGCAGGTACGGGTATTGGTAAGTCACAGGTTTGTCGTGAGATTGCCAACTACATTCTTGAACAGGATGAAACCATAGGGTATATTGCTCTGGAAGAGAACAACAAGCGTACTGCACTTGGATTCATGGGTCTGTACCTAAATAAACCTCTGCACCTTGGTAATGCAGATGTTGAGCCAGAGGACTTTAAAGAAGCATTTGAACACACCTTGAACACAGGTCGAGTGTATATGTACGATCATTGGGGTTCACTGGAAAGTGACAATCTTCTGAACAGGATTCGATACATGGTCCAAGGTTGTGGATGTAATTATATTATCCTAGACCATATCTCGATTGTAGTGTCGGGTATGGAAGGGGGTGATGAACGTAGATCCATCGACAATATGATGACCAAATTAAGAGGCTTGACAGAAGAAGTTAATTGTGGTATGATACTCGTATCACATTTAAAAAGACCTCAAGGTAAGGGTCATGAGGATGGTGCTCGTACATCTATGGCACAGTTGCGTGGATCTGCGGCTATCGGACAACTATCAGACATCGTTATTGGTTGTGAAAGGGATCAGCAAGGTGAGTTTCCTGATCGTACTACAGTACGCATACTCAAGAACCGATGGACTGGTGAAACTGGTGAATGTTGTTATCTAGACTATGATAAGACTACTGGAAGATTGAATGAAGTTCAAGGACCAATTGACTTTGAAGAGGAAGATGACATACCTTTTGAGAACAAGACGGATTTTTAATGATAAAACGATCCTGTGTATTTGACATAGAGACTAACGGTCTTAATGAAAAGCTGACCAAGGTACACTGCATGGTTATCTATGATATAGATACCAACCAATATCATAAGTACGATCCATTGGAAGTGTCAAATGGTCTTGCTCACCTCAGTCATTACGATGTACTGATTGGGCACAACATTATCTCGTTTGATTTACCTGCACTTGACAAGATATTCAAGTGGAAACCAAAACAAGAAGCAATCATTCGGGACACGCTTATCATGTCTAGGCTTATGTACTCAGATATGGCACATAAGGACCACGTGGCTCAAAAGATACGACAGGATCTTTATGGTCGTCACTCTCTCAAGTCGTGGGGTCAGAGACTAGGCTTTGAAAAGGGTCATTTTGGTGAAACCGAGAATATATTCCATTCATTTACAGTGGATATGCTCAACTATTGTGCTCGTGATGTAGAGTTAAACTATAAGTTATACGAAAAACTTATGTCTCGTAAGTTCAGTGAGGAATCTATTGAACTTGAACATGAGATTTATCGTATATGCGAGAAACAAAAGGAATTTGGTTTTCCATTTGACTCTCTCAAAGCTACACGTTTCTACGCTATTCTATGTGAACATCGTACTCTGTTGCAAAACAGGTTACGTGAGAAATTTGGTTCATGGATGGAACCAGATGGTGATGTATTTACACCAAAGGTAAACAACAAGGCACGTGGATACGTAAAAGGGGTTCCAGTTCAAAAGCTGAAAAAGATTGACTTTAACCCTAATTCAAGGTATCATATAGCTAAACGATTAAAGGATCTTCATTCTTGGAAACCAATGGAGTTTACTCCTACTGGTGAACCAAAGATTGACGAGACTATACTTGAGAGTCTTGATTATCCTGAAGCAAAACTAATGGCTGAGTCATTACGTCTTAACAAAATGATTGGTCAATTATCAGAAGGAAAAAATGGCTGGTTACACATGGAAAAACAGGGCAGGTTACATGGGTCGGTCAATACTATGGGCACAATCGCCTCTCGTTGCTCTCACACGCACCCTAATCTGGGCCAAGTTCCGAGTATCAAGTCACCCTTTGGCAAAGAATGTAGACAACTTTTCTTCGCACCTCAAGGGTTTGATCTTATGGGATGTGATGTCGCAGGTCTTGAAGCTCGTGTTATTGCTCATTACCTTGCTAGGTATGACGGTGGTGCTTTCTCTAAAACTCTTCTTGAAGGAGATATACACACTGACAATCAAAAAGCTGTGGGATTGGCTACTCGTGACGAAGCGAAGACTTTTCTATACGCTCTCTGTTATGGGGCAGGAGTTGCCAAACTCGGTCAGATCGTTGGTAAAGGGCCAAAGGAAGGACAGAAGGTAAGAGATCGTTTCTTTAAGAAGTTACCTGCATTCAAGAAGTTTCGTGATGACGTTATGCGGAAAGCTGAAGATGTCGGGTATCTGATGGGACTTGATGGACGAAGAGTTCCAGTTAGGTCTGCACATTCATCTCTAAACACTCTGTGTCAGTCAGCAGGTGCTATTATTTGTAAGAAATGGGTGGTAGAGTTTCATAAAATGCTGAAGGAACAAGGGTACCAAGAGGGTACCGACTATCAGCAGGTAGCTTTTGTACATGATGAAATACAGGTTTTAGCAAAGAAAGGACTTGGCGATGTCATCGGTGAAACCGCAGTACGTGCAATTGGAGTTGCAGGGGATTCTTACGGAGTCCGATTGCCTCTCACAGGAGAATACAAGCTCGGAAGGACATGGGCAGATACTCATTGATCCATATCTTGACCAAGCAATAAGACATTTGGTAGATGTTTATGAAGAAAAAACCAAAAATAGAACAACTGTTGGTGGATGGTGACATTCTTGTGTATAAGAATGCGTCAGCCGCAGAACAAGAGATAGATTGGGGTGATGATTTCTGGACACTTCACTCAGATTTTAGACAAGTTATGGGTATGCTTGATAACGAACTATCTCAACTAAGAAAAGATTCGGGTGTACATGAGATGTCCATTTGTTTCTCTAGCCCGAATAATTTTAGGAAAAAAATTCTGCCCGATTACAAGCAGAACCGTTCAGGTACACGGAAACCTACGTGTTTTAAAATCTCAAAAGATTACCTTCGTGAAGAGTACGATGCTTTTGAATCAAACTGGCTTGAAGCAGATGATCTTATGGGTATCAAGAACACGATGTTCCAAGATCATTGTTGCATTGTGTCGATTGATAAAGATCTCTTGACAGTTCCAGGTTGGCATTGGGATTTTAAAAAGAAAGATATGTTTTATGTTGACCCTGTGTTAGCAGATTACTATTTTTATTTACAAACTCTTTCTGGTGACTCTACAGATGGGTACAAAGGGTGTCCAGGGATAGGTAAAGTCAAGGCACAACGTGTACTTGATAAAGCAATTGAAGAAGACATAGATATGTGGGATGCAGTACTGGAAACTTATGAAAAAGCAGGGTTTGGATCGGGTTACGCCTTGGATCAAGCACGTATGGCGTACATCCTTCGTAAAGAACAGTACGAAGGGCTTGACAAGTTTCCTAAGATGTGGTATCCTGAACACTATAACGAGTTTAACGATGCAGAAAAATCTCAGCCTTAAACAAAGAAAGCAATTGGCAGATTATAATCAAGACGAAACAAAAAGAGTGGAGAAGGCACAGTATGATCCACGTATGAGATACATGGAAACTGTAGAACCAGAAGGTGAACAATCATTTGGAAACGCAAAGTTTGATGATATTACTTCTCCAAAGCACTATTGTGCAGGGTTTGAAATTGAACCATTAGATTTTATTTTGAAGAATCAACTTGACTTCTTAGAGGGTAATATAG
>UEXM01003427.1_pt1 | contig 10099 bp, 9 predicted proteins | sample 1796661 | NCBI WGS metagenome assembly UEXM01 (sample SAMEA4772469, study PRJEB27181) | metagenome
GTTCAACCTCTTCACGAATTCTACCTTTCGCTGCCGACTGGAATGATAACTTGACATACTCGTCTCGGTTTTTTCCATACTTGTCAATAATAGACTTAACTGTTTTGTCTACACGATATCCTCGGGACTTTCCGAAGTGGTTGATAACATTATCGAGTGCTTGTCCACCATTTGAAGATTGGAACTCACGATAATACTTGTTGTCCATTACCTTCTTTAGTTCAGCGTGGACTTCTTTGTAGAATCTTTTCATCGCCGCGGCATCCATCTCGTCCAGTTGGACGGATTCTTCGACTTCAACACTTTCGAACCTCTTCGCATATTTTTCTGCCGCACGTTCTGTCTTCTGTGGTTTCCCTTGTTCGACAAACTTACCCATAGTTGGCTTGTAGACGAACAGTTGATAACCGTCCTTTGTCTTCTTAATCTTGTGGGTGTCTGCGTGTGCTGTTCCCAATTCATCGAGTTCAACATCTTCCTTCTTGCCTTTTTTACCTTTTGCCTCATATCCGCTGGCGAACGCGGCTCGACGTTGAGCATGACTCGCAAAACCTTCACCGATGTTTCTTCCGTTTAACTCTTCTTCATATTCGTGTTCTGGTGTGTATGATTCACCCAACGTCTTCACAATTTCTCTTGCCGCATGTCTACCTGCGGGAGTCAACTTCTTGCTGTTCTTATCAAGGAACTTGATTGCCGCATCAATCGCATCGGGTGTAAAGTATTCAAGATTGTTATCGTGTGCAACAGCACCGCTACCCTTCGCTGACATATTGAGTGCCATTGCGAGAACTGCCTTTGCTTCCTTACCTAAACTCTTGACAGGAGACTTTGCTTCATCAAGTTCAACGGATTCTTTTGCATAGAGAGGATTTCCGTCTTTGTCTTTCATTGCAACGAGTTTATGTTTCTTTGCAAAGTCCATCGCTCTTTGGTGACTGACATGTGTACCGTGGAATGAGAACATCTTAATCCTACCACGCTTCGGGTCACTGGTAATTGTCATTACAACTTTGTCTTGGTTTGCCCGAGTGTTACCGAAATCATCACCCAATTTGGGGTTTTTGATTACAAGAAACCGAGCAGAAGGATGAAGAGCAGATTGCACATTAATTAAAATCTTTGCTTTCCCACTCTCGATGTGTTTTGTAAGTTCAGGACTTGCGGGGATGTTTGTGTCCCCACCGAATCGTTTCTCGTTGAGATAATTTTTGAAAGAATCCATCATAGGCTCCGGTTGCGTGTTACGCTAAGTACTTTCTGAATTTGAAGATTGCACTGGGCATCACGGGTTGCACCGGGCCAGTAGATATAATCTTTGTTGGTGTTTTTCTTGAGGTTTACGAGAAGTGGAATGATAATCTTTTCTACTTCTGATAGTTTTGCTGTAAGCAATTCGTCGTATTGTTCTTTGACCTGATTCGCACCTTCGCAGGTTGAGTTCATTTGCAGAATCTGACTCAGTTTATTCTGAATGTCTGCAATCTCATCCGGCGTTGTTTGGGCGGCATCAAGTTCGAGAATCTCATTGAGTTCACTTTCATCGACATTGGTAAAACCAAAGTCGAAGTCAGAATTTAGATACTCTTCTGGAATGTTGGATTGAAAGTCTGGTGAATTAGTCATGTTTACTTACCGTTTTTTCTTACGGTTCCCTGCTCCGTGGTTTGTACTTTTACCGCCAAGTTTTTGCCCGTTCATACTCAATGCTCTATCTATGTTTTCGTGATACCTTTTCGGAACCACTCCACTGCTTTTCATAGCAGACATGATTTCTTTGAATTCTGATTTGGGTTTTAGATTTGCATCATACCCAACAGTTGGAAATCCCTCGAATCCTCTTTTTACTGACATACTCTGACACTTCGGACAGGGACATTTTAGAGGTTCATCGCGGGAAGAGATAGAGTGAAATTCTTCCCATTTCTCATCACACTCGTCACAATAATAATCATAGGTCGGCATAGTTAACTCCTTGTTACATAATATGTATATTAATCCACCGCTCCCACATCTGAATTCCGTCTTCATTTAGACCAACTAATCGCATGGCATAGAAGTCTGGTTTTTTCGGTTTTTTCTTCAGTTTCATGCCGCTATCACGAAGAGACATATTCGCTTTTTTCTGGTTACATTTCGGACATGCAGTTACCAGATTTGTCCACGTTGAATCTCCACCTTTGGACTTTGGAGTAACGTGGTCGATAGTCAGTTTTTTCGGGTCTTTTGATTTATACCCACAATATTGGCATGTCCACTTGTCTCTTCTGAATATGTTTCTTCTGGTTGCTTTGTGGTCATCATATGGTACTCTCACATACTGAAGAAGGACGAGTGTAGTTGGGAGTTTGTATTCCCCTACGCTCGTCCTTACTTTATAGGAATGTGTGCAGCCGTGTGGTTGAACGGCTTTCCCGCTAACGAGCAGTTTGACCGCTCGCTTCCATGATATAATTTTAAGTACCTCTTCACTAGAATTCAATAAAAGAACTTCTCTTTTTTGACTCATGCGGCAACTGCCTCCATAGAGTATTCTCCTAACTTACCGTATTTATAATTTCAAACCCATTAACCAGTCCAATTTTCTAATAGAATTCCTAAGTCTATACCATCCGTAGTTCCATCGCCGTTGATGTCTGTTTCCCCGTCCATTCCCCATTCCGCAAACATCATTCCCAAATCACTACCATCAATGTCTCCATCATTGTTGAAGTCACCATATGGTTGTATCTCTACTGAGTATGTCCACTCTTGTATATGTGACACTCCAATCTGGAGCGTTGTTTCTGTGTAAAATATTACCTGTCCATCATCGACACATACTTCATAGTTCGTTGAGTCTTGTGATATAGTATAGTCACCCCTCTTGATAGGCACACGATGCCTGTATTTTATTCTACGAGAAGTTGCCGATGTGTTTGTGAGTGTGACCTGTCCTTGTGACGAGAACAGAGTATCATCTATAAGTCGGTTGTCATAGTAGTCAACTTCAATAACTCTTGTTTCGTATGCTGTTCCGCCTGTAGTATGCAACCAACCATCTTTCAGTTGTTCGCGGTGTACATCAAAGGAAACTAATGGGGGACGACAAACCTCCTGCGCCACCGAAGTGACGCAGAAGGCTGCCACGAGTCCGTAAATGAATTGCTTCAAATTCTACTCCGTTTGTGTAAAGTAAACGCCGGTGATTGGACACAACCACGGGTCGTTAGGTCCGAATGGATTTTCGAATACGTCATCGACGTTCATGTTAGAATTCCACATGAGTTCGTCAGGACCATAGAAAGTCCATGACGCACCAGCAGTTGGTGCCGGGAAGAGGGGTTGGGTTCTTTCCCAGTTCTCAAAACAGTCTTCAATCTTGACATTGATATACTTCCATCCAAACTCATCGTTAGCGGTCCACGGTCCTTCTTCGTTCCGTGTACCGTCTTCGTTGAATCGGTCGTGTATAAACGTACTGTGCCTATCACCCAGATTGTCTTGCTTCTGTTGAAACATACAATTCTTGAAGAGATTGTTCCGAGCAGGACCGCACCACCTCCAGATGAGAGCAGTGGGACTACACTCTGGTAATCCATTACCACCCGCATTTGAGATTTGAACATTCACCCATGCTGAGTTATGAATAGCACCACCACTACGTTCACCGGGACAAGCATGGACACCTTGCTGCATACAAGTATCGTTTGCATAGATGTCACGAAGAATTACATTCTGGTGAATGTAATCGATTCCGTTGTATTGCATGTAATCGGTGTGGCATCCGGCAGGGTCAAGGTTTCCATTTGGATTGTGGTTAGTGATTTCTAGACTCAGAAGCAACTGTGCATAGTGCAACTCTAGAACATCACATCCCATACCATCAAGAACGCAATTACGCATAATCAACCCAGTCGTGCCTTCTTGAGAGAAGGAATGTAGAGTATCAGTCCACCACTGGAATCCACCTTTGCCTGTGACAAACATAGGCTCGAAGTCCTCGCTGTAATCATGTCCCTTGATGATACAACCATCGTACCATCGACCACCGCCGTTTTTTGTTCCACCTTTCAACATGTTCTCTTGGTCGGTGTCAACAAACACATCTCGGAATCGAGTCAGACCAGTGTTCAGTAGTGTGGTCGCTTCACTTGCAACAATCTTACAGTCTGCCGATGCAACGCCGGGTGCAGGTGTAATTGTAACGTACCTTCCATCACTCTGACGGAATGAACGAAGTGGCCACCCACCGCTTGCATCGATAGTGTGTTCGCCTTCGAGTAGGTAGACAATGGTTCCACCAATCTCAGCGTATGGTTGTTGCAGACCGTAACGGAGTGCCGCATGGATTCCCTTTAGTGGGTTCTTCCGCGTACCATCGCCATTCACATCATCGCCATCGGGAGAAATGTAAAGTTCTCTTTTCTGCCAGAGATTACCCACATTCGTACTGAATAGGTTCACCCCGCTGTACTGAGGTAGTGGGTAGTTCTCATCGTAGACATCACGATCAAGAACGGTGCTTGGACCCATTGTTCCAAACGCTTCTGCCGATACTGTAATCTTTGTGTCTGGGTACTTGCGAGTATCAAGAGCAAACCAATACTCCATCTCACCCGTTCGAGGATTTAGAGTCATCTCGTTGACTGTAATAACTTGTGGTTTGTGTGAGACAGATTGTCCCCACGCGCCTAGCAAACGAGTTATTTCTCGTCCACCTACTCCTTGTCCCCATCTTTCGAGGAGGACGCTAAGGTCTTGCCCGTCTGTAACTCCGTCGTGATTCCAATCACCAACGAAACCGTCACGGGTAATCGTATACTCTACACGGTCCATGCCCTCTAGGTGGTAGGCAACTACCCCCAATTCAAAAACCCCTGTGACATCCTGTTGCGGTACAACATCGAAGTATGCCATAGGGGGTTCGTCCTCCGGGGTATATGTAAAGTCATTTTGCTGCATTAATACAGCACCTGCTAGTAAGAGATCGATCATCTTATGCTCCTTTCAGTTAGCGGTGAATGAAAAATCGGATCTCCATATTATAGTGCCCCTAAACATCACAACGGCAACTCTATTTATAATGTATAAATATAATTAAAGGAGATATTCCCAAATGAACCAAGAAGAATCGCGGTGCCCCCGTTGTTCTGATTATGACAAAGTGAAGGAAGAACTCGAAAACAATAAGAGAACATCCGACAAAGAAGTCAAAGACTCCCTAAAGAATTGTGAATCACAAAAGAAGAAACTACAAAAGCAACTGCTTACGGCAGGTGCCATTGCTATTATTGCAGGTACAATACTCGGTAAGGACTTCGTAGATAAAGTCGCCGATTATATTAATAGTTTCAATGATGTGAAGAATAAAGCAACAGATCTGATAGGTGCCACTATACCAATACCTATAGAACAACCCACTGAAGTTGCCACTATAGAGAAAGAAGAAGAGATTCAGAAACCATATTTACCACCCACAGCGGGATACTTTACTCGCACAATAGATGACGATGTATTCAGAACGACATCAACCACTTCACTTGTAGACATGGCACTGGGTATGACAGATTCACTCAAAGATTTTAATATTTTTTTACAGAACCAAACAGAAGAACCTATAGACCTACCACTCATACTTGATGATTTCTTGTATTTCAACACTTCTATAGAAGTAGGATACCAACCCTCTGTATTCGATATTCCATATAGGTTTACCGAACAATCCCCGCTTACGATAGTGCCAGCACCGGGGTCACTTGTATTGATAGGGGTTGCATTTGCTTCAATGACACCACGAAGGCGATAATGTGTTCAAAAGTGGGTCATTGTGGTGAATTGTGGGTGGCATTAAAAAAGGTGCCATTTAATAGGTTAAGCAAGGCATAACGGAGACTAGCGAGACCCGAGATGACCCGCGTTATTGTCCGTGGCAGCGTCTAGTCCTGCGTGGTATTTGGGTGATGCGGTCTTCTTTACCTTGTCCATGAGTCTTGACCAATCACCACCGGTTGCTTTGTCGGGAGTGAGGTTCATATCGACGCCCATTGTAGTGGCACTGACGCCCTTCTTGATGGTCTTCTTGCCACACTCGGGACAGGGTTCTGTAGTAGGTGTATCTCGTGATGACATACCGAGCATCTTCTCGAACTCGTGGTTGCACTGTGTATCTTCGCAGTAGTATTCATATATTGGCATGGCGTTATTTACCTTTCTTTCTCACTGATTTAGTACGCGGTTTATTCTCGCGTATAACTTTAATCTCTTTTACAAATTCTGTAGGTATTTTTTCTACTCGTGAACATTCATCTGATCCGAGAGTGCTGACGACTGCTATATGGGATTCATCCTCATATAATACATAACCCACGGTATACATTAGAGGACAGGGTTTCTTGGCATATAGTTTCATAGACTTGAGATCATTCCAACCTATATCACCATGTTCTTCAGCATCTAACCAGATCACTTCTACCAATTTGTATGCATTCATATACATCTCCCTTATTATATAGGGAGCGTGGGCCGCTATCAACGAAAATATAAAAGAAAACCCCCGAACGATTCGGAGGCTTCCTCATGGAAAAATACTTAGTAGGATCAGGAGGCGATCAGGTCGATCACTCGGTTGAGGAGAATGCGACTGTTGACGCGGGCGGAAGACTGCTTCATGAATGCGTTCTTCAGTTTGGTGTAGGAAGCATCGCTTTCGAGAGCATCGAGTCCGGCGTTCTCGACCTTCTGCTGGGCCTTGACGATGAAGTACTCGGTGTATCCTGCCTTGTCGGTGCTGGTGAAACCGTTCTTCTTGTACTCGGCAGTCTGCTTGTCCTCATAGTATCCGCGAAGACTCTTGGAATCGTTGAGGTAGATACCGACGAACTTTGCACCAGTACGCTTCTTGGCGAGTTCAAGAATCGCGGGAGTGCAGTTGTATCGACCGTCGATCTCGCAGACTTCCTTCGTCTTCGGATCACGGAGAACAGTGACGCGACCGTAACCACCGATACGACCCGATGCTTCTCCGTCCGTGAGAACGAGAGTGTTCACGATCTGGACGTTGTTCGCACGCTGGAACGCGGGAATGATGTCCATGCTGGCGAGCAGTGCTTCGTTGAGAGGAGTCGAACCAAGGTTGTGGGCGTAGGGAAGATCGAAACCACGGTTGTAGTAGTTCATACCCTTGGCAAGATACATCATGTTAATGAGTCCCTGCTTCATCTGTCGAGCATTCATGCGACTCGAAAGATAGTTGTTCAGGCAGAACTGATTGTGAATACCATACTCACCTTCGAACGACTTACGCTCGTACATCTCTTGACGCTCCTCGTCGGTCATGTTGTAGTATGACGTTGACATGGTGCGAAGATTGCTGGTGAAGGAGTAGACTTCGAACGGAATACCGACCTTCTTGCAGAAGAGAACCATCTGAATCATCTGCTTGATGGTATCTTCCATGATGTCGGTCATGCTACCGGACCAGTCAACGAAGAGAACCAGTCCGTGGTTCTTACCTTCTGCAACTTCTTCCGCACGAAGGAACATGTCTTCGTTCCACTTATAAGTGTGCATCTTGTTGACATCGAGAACGCCGGTCTGCGAGATGCTGGTACGCTCAAGAATATCAGCAGACTGACGACGCTGGAACTGCTGAGCCATCATGTTGATGGTCTTACGCGACTCGCGTTCGAACTGCTGCATTTCAATGGCAGCAGCAGCGAGAGCATCGGAACGCTCGGGACGCTCGGCGATGAACGCTGCGATATCAGAAGCGATGTCCGCATGATCGACGACCACGTTGTCGAGAATCGCCTTAGGGGCATCGACGTACTCGCGTTCGTTCGCAGTCTCGTCGATCATGCTGTTAAGGGCACGATCCATAGCGTTCTGAGTACCACCAGCGTTCTGCTTGGAATTGTTCTCATACGAATCGTTAGGGGAATCGTCTTCGATGCTACCTTCCGATTCACCGTCACCGGCAGTCTGCTTCGATTCAGCGGTTGAACCATCGTCTTCGCTGTCTTCGCCGTCCATCGTACCGTCACCCTTGGCGGATCCGCTGGCAGTTTCGTTGGTGTCATCACCCTCACCGGCATCGGACTCGGACGAACCGCTACCGGATTCACCCTCTTCACCCTCTTCTTCTGAAGGCGAAGGCATGGAACCGTTACCCTGTGGGCCGTCCTGCTCCTGCTCACCACCGGGCATGTCCTGCTCACCACCCTCACCAGTTTCGGGAGTATCGTCACCGTCTTCGGTGTTTTCGTCTTCGTCTTCCTTCTGCATCTCGAAGAGATCAGCAGCGACTTCGCAGACATCCTCGAACGTCTTCGTATTGTTGAGGGCATCGACCCACTTCGATTCGTCGGTGGAGAAAGGCACGGAAATGAATGCGCCAATCTTGAATTCGAGATTCAATCGGTCGATCAGGGGCAACTCGGAGATATCTCGGTCACCGATCTCGAAGAGATCACGCTCGGCGAGATTCTTATACGCAGCGAAGAAGTCCCGACGAAGACCGGGAAACTTTGCCTTGATCATACGCTCGATGCGGGCATCCTCGACGATGTTGACGAACGTCATCCACATGCCGCGGTTGATAGCGCCGAAGCGATCCAGTTCGCGTTCCCATCCTTCGACCGGAGTATAGAGGGCGTGACTGACTTCGTGACCGACGAGCATATCGTACAGGGCATCGTCCATCGATTCCCACACGGGCAGAGTAAGAACACGCGACTTCGTATTGAACGAAGCGGTCTGGGCAGCAGCAGAATGCTCGACGAGAATGTTCTCGGCAGCCATGAGACGGGCGAGAATGTTCTTCGCACCAGTGTTAGGGGTCTGTTCGGGTGAGGTACGCTTGATGAGAGTATTTTCCATGCCCTAATTGTACCATAAATCGACCCTGCCAGGGGTCACTATATCGACAAAATTGACCTTTTTTTGACATTTTTTGACCCCTATATGTAGTGTGGCGACCCCCAAAACCCCCATATATAGACCCTGGCCGCTATCAACGCCTGGAGGGCATAAGTCGAGGTTTTATAGGGACTTATGAGGCGAAAAAAAGATGTAAAAAAGGGTGAAAAAGGCGGTCTTAGGGGTTGCAGTGGGGCCTGGTTATGGTACAATTTACATGTCCCAGCGGGGGCGTGACACTTCCAAGATTTCCATTCAGGAGCGAAAACCTAATGACCAACTTCCCACTCAACGAACTCTCTCGTCGCCAGTCCGATTTCGTCCGTGCCCTGTGCCAGACGTTCGGTGGTGCTGATGTTTACACTCGCGCCGAACTGGTGGACGTTTGCGATTCCAGCGGAATCTACTCCTGCCCTCCTTCGTGGATTACGCAGGATTCTCGTCGCAAGATCTCGCGTGGCGAGTACTCGGTTCCCGAAGTCGCGGAACTGTGGAATTCCAAGTCTGCTCCGACTCCTGTCGGTGCCGACGATGCTCCTGCTACCAATATCGCTCCGGTAGCAGTCGAGCAGTCGGTTCCGACCACGAATCTCGCCGCCTCCGTTATGGGGATGACCGGCGGAGATCGTGCTACCCTCGTTCCCGAACGAATGACGACCTACGTCCCGTGGGGTCACTTTGGTTCGGTCGAGAAGATTCTCAAGGCGAATATCTTCTACCCTGTCTTCGTGACTGGTCTCTCCGGTAACGGTAAGACCACCATGATCGAGCAGGTCTGTGCCAAGATCAAGCGGGATTGTTTCCGCGTCAACATTACGAAGCAGACCGATGAAGACGATCTGCTCGGTGGTTTCCGTCTCATCGACGGCAACACCGTGTGGCAGGACGGTCCCGTGGTCAAGGCCATGCGTGCTGGTGGTGTTCTTCTTCTCGACGAGATCGATCTCGCCTCCTTCAACATCATGTGCCTCCAGCCCGTGCTGGAAGGTAAGGGTGTCTACCTCAAGAAGATCAACGAATGGGTCAAGCCTGCTGATGGTTTCACCGTGTTCGCCACTGCCAATACCAAGGGTAAGGGTAGCGAAGACGGACGATTCATCGGTACGGGTGTGCTGAATGAAGCATTCCTCGACCGTTTCCCTGTGACGCTCGAACAGGAGTACGCCCCGCGTGCCACTGAGAAGAAGATCGTCAAGAAGGC
>UEXM01003430.1_pt1 | contig 10095 bp, 10 predicted proteins | sample 1796661 | NCBI WGS metagenome assembly UEXM01 (sample SAMEA4772469, study PRJEB27181) | metagenome
AAGGTACAGGAACAGGTGCAGGTGGAAGTATTATCTTTCAGACCGCAGATGGTGCTGGTAGCAGTGGTTCTGGTAGTAATAGTCTGGCAACAGCAATGACTATTCTTGATAATGGCAATGTTGGAATTGGGACAGATAATCCAACAGAAAAATTACATGTAGATGGAAGTATCACATACGGCAATAGTCAAAACGCATTTTTATATGTATCGGCAGTTAGTGGAACAAATACAGCAGGTAAAAGTTTAACTATTACTGCTGGTCAAGGCACGGGATCAGGGGCAGGTGGAAACATTGCCTTTTGGACTGCAGATGGTGGTACCTCAGGAACAGATCTTAATAGTCTGCAATTGGCAATGACAATTCTTGATAATGGGAATGTTGGTATTGGGACAGGTAGTCCAACTGCTAATTTACAAGTTGAAAGTTCAGGTTCTACTACAAATCTTATGATAAATAATACAGCAACTGATGGTGATCCACAATTGGCGTTCGCATTAGGTGGTACTAATACTTTTACGTTGGGAATTGATGACGGAGATGGTGATAAATTTAAGATTGGAACATCAGCAATAGGAACAAATACACGAATGACTATTGATAGTAGTGGCAATGTTGGAATCGGGGTATCAGATCCGGATCAAAAATTAACTGTTAATGGTATACTCCAATTACATGATGTAAGTGGGAATGATAGTACGAAAGTTCATCTTTATGCCTATGATGATGGGAATGATAGATTATATATTAGAATCAACAATGGATCAGCAGATCATTATAGCTATGTAACTCATGGCGGGAGCGCAGCTTTAAATTTCACCGGTCAACATAGAAATATTATGAATACTTCCATTGGTACATCTCAAGACGGTTTAATCGTTTCAGCTACCGATAAAATTATTAACGTTAATAATTCCATTACTCCTACTATTAATGAAAGTTTACCTTATTGTGTTTTATCAAATACAAATAACGATAAAAAGGTATTTGGTGTAATATCTACCAAAGAAGATAATAATACTACAAGGGAATATTCCACAGGTAATTTTGTATCAGTTTATGAGAAAGAAAATGTTAACGAAGAAAGAATGTATATTAACTCACTTGGCGAAGGTGCAATTTGGGTCTCTAATAAAAATGGGATTTTAGAAATAGGAGATTATATTGTTTCAACATCTGTAACAGGTTATGGAGGAAAACAGACTGATGATTTACTTCATAATTACACCGTAGCTAAAATAACATGTGATTGTAACTTTGATTTATCTAAAATAGTAAAACAAAAACTTAAAACGATAGTAACATCAGAAGGTCAAGAGATAGTTTATGATACTAATGGTGATCCAGAATATGAAGATGATTTAGATGAAAATGGAAACCAGCAAATGGTATACAAATATGAAACAAGATTCTTACAAGCTGATGGTACTCTCTTAACAGATGAAGCGGATTACCAAACTCGTTTGGCAAATGGAGAAACTGTCTACATTGCGTGTTTTGTAGGATGTACTTATCATTGTGGATAAAGATAAATTTTACTTAAATTAATTTTAAGTAAAATGCAAGAGATCCTTGAACACCTACTCCAACATGTTAACCAAATTCGTTTGTTTCACTGGAAAACATCGTCTTTCGCAAGACACAAAGCAACAGATAAATATATGAATATCATCAATCCAATTATCGATAACATTATCGAATCACTCCAAGGTGGTAGAGAAAAGAGAATTTTAGACTCATTCTCTACAAAGTATGGGGAACTAAACGAAGACAATGTCATGATGTATCTTAAGGTATATAAGAATTGGTTAGAGAATCATATGCCTATTCTTTTAGACAAAAATGAAACAGATATTATGAATCTCAGAGATGAGCTTCTAGCCGCTGTTAAAAGATTAATGTATTTGTTTACATTAAAATGAAATTACTTAAAATATGTATTCTAATATCTTTATGATATGCGATGGATCACTTGCGATTGATGTTATGGGGTTCCTGAAACATATGGAACAACAAACCAAACATTCTATTATTTGGACTGCTGGAGGTGCTGCATCACTTATTGTCTTCTTAAAATGTCTTGGTTTTACTTATGATCAGATAATAGAAAATCTATTAAAACTTGATTGTCTTACATCACTCGTATTTGGTGGGTGTATTGAAATGAACGCATCTAGAGACATCAATGAGAATTTAAATGATTGGTTTGATCATATATTTGTCAATAAAAAGCTTTTTAGTAAAGATATCACATTGAAAGAGATTTATAAAATGACGAAGATTTTCCCTAATTTTATTGTTTACGACGAAACCATAACATCACTAAATCCTGTATCTAAGCCTAATTACAAGCTAAAAGATTGTGTTATGGCGTCTTTAACCAACTTTGGTTCCTTAGAATACCACATTATCGAAAATACTAAGTACACATCTTTTTCAACTTTTAACGTGTACCCCTATTCACAAAACTTCACACTAAATGATGATTCAAATACCCTATTTATTGCTAATTATTCAATACCAAACTATAAACCCTATACATATCTGGAAAGTGTGCAAAATTCACTACAAAAAATCTACTTTCAACGTGTCAAAGATGCAATCAAAGATAATCTTGACATCGCTCTTGTAAATGGTTTCATCTGTGGATTTGATATCGAAGAATACGATAAAAACAAGAGTTTAGAAAATGGTAAACTTCACGCACAAATGTTCTTAAATGGTGAAGATACGAAAATGAAAATGGTAGAAATGATAGAAGCAGTTAAAAATCAGTCTTAAACAAAAATCAAACAAAATGAAAGAATACTTATGTATTATGATGACCGCTAGAGGGTGTGGTCATTGCGCTCATTCTCGTGGTAACGGAGTAATGGGTAGCGGACCTCATTTCATGAAACCATCAGTTATTGATGAATTTCTATCTCTAGGTAAAAATTTTAGTTTTCTTAACATACACTTTGATAATATGAGTGGTAAGAGACAACTTATCAGAGAAATATCAAAATTTTATAAAGAAGGTGATTCTATTGTTGAAGATATGTGGACAATCGAAGGTGAAGAAACACGGTATTTTCATGTAGAAGCCAACATCAAAACGAAGAAGATGAGTCAAAACGGTAAAGATGATATTGGAGTTAAATGGGTAGATTTTGTTAAATCTAAGATCCCACTTAACATTGAAAATTACACTTACTACTATCCATGTTTTATGATTACAAAGACAGATAACTGGATAAACTCGATCAACAACAACTCAGAACTTTACGCATTAACCAACGCTGGAAAGACCAAGATCGAAAATGGTAAAGTCTTTTTAGATAAAGATGGTAAGAGTTTCAATGAACGTATGGTAGATCCCAAAGATATGGTTAGAAACGTAATTACAGGTAAAGAGAAAATTGAACCACATATCAAAGATACACCTGAACCACCCAAACCTACACCCAAGCCTAATAACTCTAAACCAAAGAAAGTAGAACCTCCAACTCAAAAAACTGTTAGAAATTTGAGCAATTATATTATCAGACAGTATTAAATTGAAATATTTTTGTAATTTAAAATTACAAAAATCATGCCTTCACACGAACAAGTTGAACAGTTTTTTATTACCTTCGCACGCGAAATGCGCGAGCAAGGTCATTTTATTATGGATGATTACAAACATGATTGGGTTGGATTACCAACAGAAGATGAAATACGCAATAATCATGTTGAAAATCAATACTTTACAGATGAAAGTGAAGAAGAGAATTAGTCAAAGTCAGTGAAATCGGTTTCAGATGCCGATGTAGTATCTGGGTTATCAAAGACTTTCATTCTACTTGTATTAAACATTTCATCATCAGTAGAGTCGATAGAATCAAGTTCTCTCATACTTGCTTCAGCATTAGATCTTAGTTTTTTCATTCTTTTACGTGTATTTGAAACATATTTAGACATAGTATCAAATTTGTCTTCATTAGCTATTACGAGTTTATACGAAGACCATAAGAAAATAAGTCCTGATAGAGATGCTAATACAATATTAACACCTAACATTGCTCTCGCCGAGCTTCTTCCCATAGCTTCAGATGGTTTATCAGAGATTCTTGCGAAATATACCGAGTTTGAAATAGCGACGCCAAACATAAATCCTGTAATCAACATTGTAGCGATATTAAAACCACTACCTTTGATATTGATATCAAAAGTATCACGATCCATTTTGAATATTTAAAAAAAATTATACAAATAAAATGGAGAACCCATTTGAAACAGTCGAAGTAACAAAGAAACCACGCGTCAAGCGTACGTTTAAACTCAACGAAATGTTCGAGTTTTTCCCCGAAGAGAGTAGCAACTCTCTTGCTCTGAAAAGAAAGATCGCAGATAAGATGAAAGAATACAAACCATCTATATCCGATTTTGAACTTTTCAAAACAACCCAAATGTTCTTTAATAGATATTTCTACAAACTTAGATATTCTGATGAACAAACTATTGATGACTTTATATCATCAGTAGAAGAATTTGAATTGTTTAAAACAATTTGATTATAAATGGGTGAAGGGAGCTTAAGTACAAACGGTACCACCATGCTAACTGGAGCTAATACAGTTGGTTTGATGGCACTCCTTGCATACACTGTTAGAAATATATCGGAGATGAATTTATATCTTGATGAGATTAGAGATGAACTCAAAGCTTTGAAATCATCTCATGTAGATAATACCAAAAGATCACATATGGCTATTGCTAAGATTAACGAGAAACTTAATATGGTAGAACAAAAGAAACGTAGAACAATTGTTCCAGAACCAAAAGTTGTAGAACTTCCTGATGATGTTGATGTAACGCAGCAAGTGGATGACGTTACTGCAGCAATTGATGAATTAATGAAACGCTAAATTTATTTTAATAAAGTATTAAAATAAATGCCAAAATCTATATTATGTCCACATTGTAACAAGAAATTTTTATCTACTACATATAAGATGATTGAACATGTTGAGACTTGCTCTACTCAAAAACAGAACAATACTCACCATTCTCACTCTTCTTCACAAGAGGTTCAAAAGTCCCATCTTTGTTCAAAAACAGGTAAATTTCTTTATCACCAGAACCATATTTCTTCATACTCGTACCCTCAATCACGCTAATCTTGTAACCAGTAATCATAGTAATATTATCAATTGCTAGATTGTAATTTAATGTTTCAATAAATTTATCACATCTTTCGTGACGTTGTAATCCATCTTCTTCGATATAATCTTTTGAAATCAGTTTTAATACAGAATGAAGTAATGATACACCATTATTGATAGTTGCTATTCTGTATATACCTTTACCAATATGAGGCATAATACCAAGTTTATCGTCTCCTTTGAAGTATTTCTTTCCGTCTTGTTCAACTGCTACATCTAAGAACACAGGTAGTCTTGAATCAGGCGTTTCAACAACCTTTTCAGTAGAATATACTGCTTTACCATAGATTACAAGTGAACTGTAAATGATTTCTGCTTCACTCATAATCATCCTTGCTGTTTCATTTGAAGCATAAATTAATCTCGGTGTGATATAGTTGATTTTTTCTAAAAGTTGATTTATATGAACAAAGTACTCTGTTTGAACATCTGTTACAGTTTTGCTATCTCTGATCGATATTTTTAAATTCTTTTCTCCTTCTTTGTTTGTTATCATAATAGTATTAAGATCAACGGTTCGTGTACCAGGAACTTTACTTGAGTTAAAATTCTCCAGTAAAGCATTTAATCTCTTACCATCAATAGTAATGAACAAGATTTCACATCTATCACCATCTCGTTCGACTACGTGTTGATTTATTCTGTTAATAGTATCTGCTAAACTTTGTAATGCTTTATCTGATTCCCAAAAGAATCCAAGAGAGAACATGAACGATATATAGACCTTCTTACCATCAAGGTCATCTGGAAGGAAAGAACATACATTATCAGCTATCATATCCGTATCTTCGCCACGAGCGTTGAGAATATCAACTTTGTCTCTCATATTACGTTCTTCCAATCTTCTTTCAAACTCATGGATATAACCCACATTTGGTTCAATTGCCAAGACCTTTGTGAATCGTTTCCATTTTGTTAAATCTCCACCTTTTCCAGAACCGATGTCAATCAAGTAACTATCATTTGTTACATCAGAGAGTAGTTCGCGTTTCAACGAGTTATGAAACTTTCTCATCAAAACAGTATCTTGACCCAACAATGTGCTTTCTCTGATAGGATTCATCAAGAGTTGATATAAGTTTTCAACAATATAGTAATCGTTTGGAAATATCTTATCATCTCTTACTCTATCTGGTTTCAAGACAACTTGATTGTCTTTAACTTCTACTGGTTTGAATTCTATAATAGAACCTGATTTTGTTTTCAACGCATCAAGTTCTATGAATTTAAAATTCTTTGAGATTGGCGTAGAATCAAAGTGTATGACTTCGCGGTCTTTAGTCTTTATTATATGTTCTCCATTGTATTCGTACAGGAAGTCAATTGTAAGTTTATCAGATGGTTTCCATTTACAAATATCAGAGTACTTATTCAATATGCGTTCATTGAAAGGCTTAGATGAACCACTGGGAGTATAGCCAGATTTGATAGGTGTAATAACCAATCCATCTTCCTTGTATATGACTTTCTTTCTCTCTTCTAAAGCATCTAACATAGACTTGTAAAATGTATCTTTTGATGTGATTTTGAAGTATTTTTTCTGCATGATATAGAGTTTATTAATTTGGTTAACTTTAATATACGAAGCTTCTTTCAATACTGTATACATCTTCTTCAACCTATCTTCATAGTTGTTTTTCATAATGTTTTCACCTCTAATCATCGTAGCATCAAATGGTATAAAGATATGTTCAGCATCGACGTATATTGATTTATCTCTAATCTTGTCTTTACTTAGTAGTTCACCTGCTATGATTGAGCCTTCTTGCATATTATCTGGAAGATCCCCAAGTCGCGTAATGATGTTCTTGGGATAGAGTAACCACAAACCAGTCTTATGTGTAACCAAGAAACGTTGTTCGCCGTCTGCTTTGACACTTACGTTGTAACCTTTTGTAATACCACTAGTTGTAATATCTTCTAGTTTGAGGTCACGGGCTCTCGAAACAACGCCAAAGATCAATGCATCTTTATTATCTTTTTTGCCACTTGTCATACTATAATTGAAGAACTCGATAATCTCGTCAAAAGAAGGCATGGAATTCTCTATTATACCAACAAGTTGTTCAAAAGTTTTTTCATGTTTTTTGTAATATTTTGGTTCTATTTCAAGCTCAACTTCGTATTTAACAACCCCATTTTGAACAACCTCAGTCATATCAATCTTCATTTTTTGGAGTTCGAATGTTGTTCTGGTTTTCTTCCGTTTCAACTCAATCTCCTTAACATCAGATAGAAATTTGATTTGTTCATCCACAAAGATTACATCTTCGGAGATACCTTGTTCGCGTTCTTGTGAAAGAGCAAACTTAATGTTACCTTTCTTTTGAAACAAGATACCAATCTTATCCATCATTCTCAAATTATCAGAACCCGGAATTGATGTATATCTTCTTCCAGATATGATGAAATCGTAGTATTGAGATTCTTTGAAAGGTTTCCATTCTTTCCTTACTGGGTTGTTGCTCATTCCTTTGAGTTTGGTTTTAAGACTCTCGAATGATTGACGATCATAATTGAGAAATCTTGCTTCATACTCGTAAGTAGCATTCTCAGGAAGCGGTTGTTTGGATCTTGCGATCACTTTTCTTACAAAATCAGAATAGTCCATGGTGGCTTTTTATAACAAAAGTTTAAAAGATTTTCAGTTTAAATGTCATTACCAGCAGAAGAACGTTTCAAACGCAATTTCCTAACCCTTGTTGACATTTGTCATGAAATGGTTGAAGAAGGATCAGATAATGGAGTTTCTACTATTACTCCAACAATGTTCAACCTTGTTAAAATTTTTATCACAAGATTAGAAGGAAAATTTTTGATTGAAAGATTTATCCGCAAAACATACGAATATTGGGATAAAATTCATGCTAAAGACCTTGAATATTTCAAAGACCTTGGATTGAATTTGTTTAGCATGGCAGGTGATAGAGGTTTAGATAACATTGTTGAAGGCGACGATAAATCATTAACAGGGGGTTTGAGTTTAGATCATATTTCGTCTTTCAAGAATCTGTTAAGTGCTAAATATACCGATAGTGAAGGAAATACAGTAGAAGTATTTGATGATGAAAAAATTGAAGATACTTGGAAGATCATGCATGGTTTTGTAAAACAATCTTTATTATATGTTCATAATCAACGTGAGATGGTTGACGGTGAGTACACAAAAGATTACTTCCCTAATGTAAATGTTAAAGAAAATGGAGAAAAGTGGAAAGTCAAGGCCGTCGCATGAAAGATTAACAATGAGAAAAATAGCAATAATATTGATATCAGGGATATCAATACTTTCACTTATGTTATTATGTATAAATTACTTACATTTCAATACATATTCAACAGATTTCTTTTAATACATCTTAGTGCTTTTTCTTGGTACTTTAACTTTATGGTTATGTAACATATGCCATCCAAAATACACCATATCAAACAAAATTACAAAAACTAGGGCTACAATAATGAGAACAAATGAATTCTTAACAGTGCTCTTTTCTTGAATATATTTAGGTGCTTCTCCGTGAATGATCAACCCACATACTAAACCAGAGATTGCGAAGATACTCAGTACGACTATCATTAACATAATATGTGTTGTATCCATTTTTATATACTTAAATTAATTTTATAAATGTAGAATAGAGATTGCTACCATAAAATATTATATTCAAAATACTCTCTTTCTTTTCTTCGCGTATTACATTCAACTTGGTATCAAATAATCTATAACCTTTGGTTTTTGTTACCCCAGATAATAGTTGACGTGTAAAAATGGTTCTATCTACTATTTTCTTGTATTTATTCCAATAAAGTATGGTTAGTAAAGTTTCTTGTATGGTAGATGTATTTACTACCAAATACATACCTTTATCGTTACGATAAATGTATATACCTCTGTTTTCTAGCGTATCAAATATTTCTAAATTATGAAATTTATCATCTTTCCAATCTTCAAGGTCCTTTTTGTCATCAAATATCATTTCATTTGGATATATACTATAATCTGTTCTGTCTGATAATACAGATGACATATAAGAACTAGGAAAATTTGATAAACCTTCTGTAAGAGAATCAACTTTTTTCATATAAAGATATAGATTTTCTTTCAGTTGTTTATAAATGTTAACTTTCTCATCTTTAAATACTTCACCAAATTCTGGATTTAACTCCGAAATCCATCTTATACAATCTGGTACAGATGTATATTTTGGCAACAAATATTCTACTTTCAACATTGTTGTGTAGAATATTTCTAGTTGTGGAGATTCTTCATTGACATATGTCTCAAACCAATCTTCTAAATTCAAACTAGATACTCTCCACATCCAAACACAGAGTTCTGTAAAAATACTGGAGTTTTTAGTGCTGATGTGGTAGGTTTTATAATCGTTGTTCTTCTTATCTTTTAAAACATCCCTGACGTAGTTATAACAAATATCATCATTTGATTCGATATTAGAACAAGGAACAAAAATTTCCTTCATTCCATTAATCATAAACCACATTCCTTCGCTTCCAACTACCCCATTAGATATAATGTCTTGTAATCTCTTTGTTGTCGTTCTGTAGATTTTAGAACTAACAGGTACATTTAAAGGTGCCGAAGGAGGTATGTAAATAGTTATACCGTATTTTTCCACTTGTATATTCAAACAGTAACACTTCCCATTATCGTTTATTCTTTGACTGATTATCTTAAAGTTTTTGAATATTTTCTCCCATATAATATTTTTGTATGGGTTGATTCTCATAACTACTTTATCGTCTTCTATACTACTATTGTAATAAGATGGTAAAAGATTCTGAAATGGTTTTGAAGTAAACATTTGATTTTTACCAGCAATCAAGCTATATCTACCGTTTTGTGTAACCGGATCCCTATAAATATAAACAGCAGGTAATTCATTGATAA
>UEXM01002664.1_pt2 | contig 10092 bp, 13 predicted proteins | sample 1796661 | NCBI WGS metagenome assembly UEXM01 (sample SAMEA4772469, study PRJEB27181) | metagenome
ATGTGGTCCCGTGATGTTGAAAGTGATACGAAACTTGCGCTTCTTGTTGTTCAGTTGTGCTCAAATGCAATCATGATGGGCGTTATCTTTAATCAAAATCGAGGGAACTTGGAAAGGTAAGAGGCATGGGATAGTCCAGATAATACATTCGAAATGGGCACCTTTACATAAACCCGAAAGTTTACCCCTTAGTGCATCAATTAAAACAAGCTCATTTTTACTTGTCATTAAACTCTAAGTGGGTGTAGTACGTAACGAGGCAGACCATACGATTCCTTGTAACAATGCCCACGCTTGATCGTCGTCTTGTCCTGCTGTTGTTTTGCCTGAAATGGTTCCGTCTGGTTGCAATTTGAATGCAGCCAATTGATCTTTGAGCATGTCTATTGCTTCTGCGATTGTAAACTGTGGTGCTGCTGGGTTAAACGATGATGCTGATGGGACCAAGAGAGCGCGTGATGTTTTGATGCGATGATCTGTAAGGCATTCTCTAAACTTTTGAACAGCGAGTTCTTTGACGTAGCTTGTGGTAGCCACGCCGATTCCTGGTGTGATTGCTTTTGTAAACCGGTCTCGTGTGAATGGCATGTTGTAGTGTGCTGATCGTTTTTTGAATGGTCCAAGAATCGATGCTGCCACCAGGTCGCTGTGGTTTACTTCGATGATGGGCACGAGTGTAGCTGTATCACAATTCCGTTGAGACAGAAGCGAGTCGATAAATTTATCTATCAGGTCGACTATATTTTCGATTGCTGCGCAGCTTACAGGAATTGATGCACTCGACAGCAACACAATGTCTGCTCTTTTTTCAGAGTATGCGAGTGCTGCGATTCCCATTGACGATCGTGTATGTGATGCTGGATCAATAGAGACGTAGATTATTTTAGGTGCCCACGTAAGAACAATGCTGTTATCGTATCCAAACTCTTGGTCGATGATGTCGCGTTTGAAAAAGTACATACTATTATCAGTGACCAAGCCATAGACTTCTTCGAGGAAGCTTTTCCTGTCCTTTTTTGCGACGGTTTTCTGGAGAGCCTGTAAGCCTTTGAAGCTTTTCCATGGTGGAATGTTTTCGAGCTTGTGCAAGCACTTCTCTCCGATGCCCCGTTCGGCGCACGATTCGCATATCAAGCTGTGATTGATGTACTCAAATGTTGACTGTGAAACCGAATCCGTGACCTGGTCGATAAATAGGCTGAACCAACTGGTTTGACTGATTGGTGGTGTTGTGACAAGAGTGAATTTACGATCCGAGACCTATAATGTGCTGGTCAGAATTGCCTTGGCGAAATCCATACGAATTCAAACGTTCCATAAGAAGTGGCTTTGCGAATCTTAGGAACCAGTCTTCTTCTACAAATGCCGCTTCATCTAATCAAGGGGTCAGGTTAGGACATTGCACGTTCAGCAAATTGATTACCTATGATGGCACATGCGGGTGCATCTCCTCTGCACGACTCGACCTAATTTCTAGTAAGCAGACAGTATTTAAGGTGTCCCACACTCGACGCACCCTTTTTGGTCTTGCGACACACGTGTTGATACTGGAGCTGCCATTAAAGATGCTAATCATGCGTTCATTGTCACGATGTATTTCATACTTTGGGCACCATTTTGGCCTGTCAGTCGATATGATGTAATAGAGGTACTGTTTTGCACTGCGTAGGACCTAATGGTTTAGCGTAAGCATAGTCTTGGGGCGACTTTGGCATACATAATGCTTTGACCTCTTGTGCACGGTCGAGTGACGTCGAGTAAATGAAGATCAAGTTTCCACCTAAGACAAAGGGCATAAGAATACAGGCAAATGCATGTTGGAAAACGCAAGTACCGATGGGGGACGCCAAGAGTAGCGCGGCGATAAACTTGGCGACAGTTGTTGTTTTTCCTTGCTGACGATTGGTGACCCATATGAGGGAGGATGCTTTTTCTTGGTCGTGTGTTATGATGGATATGAGTCGTCTCGAGTACTGCTTTGCAACATCGTATCCCACAATGAGAGGCAGATGATTTACAATAAGTTTGCGAAGGATCCGTTGGTTGACATTGAAATGCGCAGACGAATATGGTGTTTTGTATGAAATAAAGTCGATTAAATCAAGGAAACGAAGCAACAAGAGTTCGCCAGGGGCAGCGGTTACTTCTTTGGTTGCACTTAACGTATCTATGCGTACAAGTCCTATAGTATCTCCCGCGCCCATTAATGCTCTTCGCCGAGCTCTATTTTGTGTGGATGGCATTTCGGCCGGGTCCATGTCCTCGGTGTTGTCTTTATGAAATGGACATGTGCATCCTGGCTTGTGCGGATTTGTGAGATCACTGCATACTGGCTCTTTTGTTTGCGAGAAGTCCCTCTTTGAGCGACACAATAGTTCCATGCTCTGCTTCAGCTGCTTGTGTTGTGGCAGTCGAGGACCAAAAATTTAGAGAAGGTTTACTTGAAGCAGGTTTAGCGGGTGGCCCTTCGCTCTGCGTCGTTCCTGGAGAGCACATGTATTTTTCCATCGTTCCAAAAGGTCACTAAGCAATTGAAGGGGTACCTGCATATATCGGTCAGTATCTTTGGGCCACCACGCCCGGCCGCGTACTGACCTGCGCAAGAGGTAGCCCCAGTCCATCTTTTCCAATCTTGTATATCCGGGTGTATATACTGAGCGCTTCTGGACTGTAAAAAGAAAGTCATCATGAATCCTATGGGTCGTACTCGGCAGTTGTGTATGCTCGTTGGATGGACATTTTTAACAACCTCATTTGTTATGCTCATGCTCTCGCTGAAACACAACAGTGAGTATACAATGGACTATACGTTCCAATTTAATGCACACAAGCATAACGAAAGTGGAGTCTTTTTGGGACCACAGTATGGCTTAAAGTTAACCTCGGGGCTAATCGATCACAGCTCAGTTCATTGGGAACTCTTTGTAAACAACACACGAACACCAGAACGCACCTCTTTGTGCAGCGGTCATTTCGATCATGATGACATAATCAACAGTGACAAGCCTAGGGATGCCGCCAAGAAGCACGGAAAGTATTCGCAGTGGCCGAAATTCATCGTTAACGTGGCACAGACATCGCTTCAGGCCGGGTTTGCGACGGATCACGAAAGTTCCAGTTATACAGACAAGGAGGTACAAGTTAATGCCAACGGGGAAATCCCTTGGGAAACGGTATTTCAGCGCAGAGGAGATCCTGCGATTACTTCTGGCATTATCGGAAATGCCCGTGACGCTTCAAGTGCAGCAGCAGGTAAAATCAATGTGGCCAATCTCAAGTTTCCAATCACATGCGACGCTCTCAGAACCGAGAAATTTTATTACAATAATATCGACGCAGGTAACGGCTCTGCAACGGAACATGAATACGGCACCTTAAGCGTGGGACGCGTTCTTGCCGATGACGTCGATAAGTTTTCTGGGTTTTTGACCATAATCAATCCCGGGAAGTCCACTTCTGCTCTTGCCAGTGCAGTACAGCTTGGTCTTGATGCCATCAACTATCAAGGACCCAAAGAAAAATGTGACAGTGGTATGATCTACGACAACGTTGCACAAGCTCAGGCCATCTCAAGCGATCTTTTCTGGTACTCTGTCATTACTTTCATCCTAGCCACGATACTCGGCCTCTTTTACATTCTTGATTTTGCAAAGGATTTAATTGAAATGCTAAGGGGAACTTTGAATAAGACTAGTAGTTACGAAAGTTATGAGAGCAAACCCAACGATGAGTCTCTTAAAGAAGCGACCAGACACAGCTCGGAAGGCAAGATCCAAACCGTGGTTTTCTTCCTGATATCTTCGTTTACTACTGTTCTCATTGGATTGATGCTCATGCAGTATGATAACCTCAGCGACAGTCTCGAGTACCAGGGCGGTCTTGCAAGTTCGTGTGCTGACCATTCTGACTTTGATATGGATCTTGAACGGGATACGTGGTTTGGCATAACATGTACAGCTATTGCCTTTTACGGTTTGGTTGCAGTCACTTCGGCATACGATGCTATCGCGGTGTATTGCTCGGAATAGTATTAAGGCAGGAAATCTAAATTCGAGAATAAATGGAAGATCTTTCTGATTGTAGAGGGTGTGGAAATCCAGAGGCTCGTGGCTTAGAATCCTATTACTATTGTAAAGCATGTTCTGTAAAGAGGGGTGTGGTGAAGAGTGTTGTGGCCCCAAAAAATGCGAAGTATGCAATCGGAGTTCCGTCTATATTGGGATTTATAAAGGTGTCCGCTGCTGCACCAAATGCGCGGGCCCCAACTGGTTCCACCTAGTGCCACTTTCATTTGGGTCAAACGGCGGGGCCTTACTTAAAGCTGCAACTAGTCGACATGGTGGATAGCATGTATATAGATAGGATTAAACAACCGAAAAGCTAGACCTCATGCCCAGCAATACATCTACAGTCCACGGCGGTGACACGGAGCACCATGTTGTAGTGAAAGTTGATCCTGGCCAATGGATTAAACATCCAGGTGACAACACATGGGCTGCGGAAACTGAATTCACGCCAGCCACAATGGCCCAGATCCTTGGTGCTGAACCTGGTGATACGGCTTCTGCCCAACTTTCCACTACGCATGGCGGTATTACCGGAAAAGAAATTCAGCACGTGTCTGGTCTCCCTAATGGTTCCATGTATGCAAGTCAGCTTGACTTTAAGCATCCCGAGAATGGAACAATGACTCCCTTTCACCCCAAAAAGAACGTGCATGTTATCAATGGCACGCAAGCTCTTCAGGCCGATTGCGTTTATCTTCCAGGAGGAGGACCGTCAAACACTGCTTCATACGACGGCAACAAAACGCCGACTGAGGAAGCAATCCATTTGACCAACAAGTGGGCGGGAAAGGATCCGAGCCATTGTTTTTTGGGTGTCCATGAATTACCAGCAGATGCAAGCAAGGATAAGAAGGCACGTTTGTTGGTTCCACAGTCCTCGGATGTACCAACAAATCCAGTGTCACACTTAATTGAAACAACACCCGCTGTCGGGTCCAAACTTGGTCTTCTTCCTAAAAAGGTCAAGCACAACGGCGAAGATTACCACGTCGTTCTTTCGGATCAATACAAAGAGGCCGCCGAACAGGTCAAGGGTGTTTTAGAACGGGTTCGACCATCAACCAATAATACTGTGATCCGGCATTATGTGACTGGCGCCAAGCCAACCAACCCAATTTTTGTGCACAAGAAGTTTATCACCGGGCCCGCCGCTCCTGGTCCTCGTGCCGTCACGGCAGCTATTCCACGTGAAATGGGAATCACGGTCTCGCAGAACACCGCCGAACAAGAGTACGGTCTGGATTTAAAACAAGTTGTCCCTTCACCTGGCGGAGGCGAAGCAGAGTAGACATAACCAAAATGGGCTTTTCTGATGTATTTGTAAAGACTGCTATCCAATTATTTGGTCCCCATCACGGTCCCATTGCGCGTGTTGTTGGATCACTTAAGCACGAGTTTGCGTTCATCCCCCATATTTGCATTTCAGTCGGGTGTAGCAGAGACTTTGTTGGCGCCGTCATTGATGATTTAGTTCGCGTGAGGATGATTACACGTTCGGGAAACTTTATTACAAAGCCGCGTGTGGGCAAGACGTTATTCAAAGCACTAAAACAACACGGATTGGTAAAGGGATCATGGTCGGAAAATTTCTGGAAGCGATCGGCCGCACGGCAACGTCAAACATCGATTCAAACCCATTGGTCTTTCACAACTTCCACTCGTCGTGCGGCAACCAAAAATAAAAGGAATAACCGCGCGATGAAACGAGTCGGAAACGACATTGCTGGATGACCGACTGAAAACACTCTACCACATCAGGAGGCCGGACATCAGGAACCTTTTTAGTGTGCACTGCGCCATGTTAGTTTCTACGCATACATTAAAGTATAAATCTCACTTACATTCGTACCGGTGCTCGAGATCAATCGTTTGTTTGGGTTTGAAGCTGATTGGCCATCGTCTCGAGCCATATGTATAAACATCAAGTGGTTGAGCAGCGACTGTCAAAGAGTTTGTAAGCAGTCCTTTTGAGATATGAACAAACTCATCGTATGTCTTTGCCTGTCGTTCTTGTACAATGTTTCCCGCCGCGTCAAACTTGTATATCATACCATGGTCAAACGTGTTGCCAATAAACCTCGGAACGATGGCCCACGGCATTTTGGTTGTGGCGCTAGACTTTTGCTATACGAACAGCATCTGCAAAAACCACGACATACGCATCTTTTGCACCAAACGTTTCTTTGTATGCCTTTGCTTGGATGCATGCAGTGGATGTACTTGTGCGTGCTTTGAGTTCAAGAACGATGCGGGGCTCTGCGATTAATATGTCAGCAATGTGTGTTCCTACGGCTGTTGGATGCGACATTCCAGACGGTAAAAACCATACGGTACCATGGACTTCTGTGCTGACAATCAAACCATGCCCAGATTTAAGCTCAAGGGCCATGGCATCTCTGTAGGTAGATTCTCTTTGCCAAGGACCAAGTTGGTCGTAAACATTATCGGCCGCGCGACGCAAAATGTCGTCCATTGTTTATGAGGTCTAATCATTAAACATTTTACATAGCCTAATATCACATGGCATTCCACAAGGACACGATGCATCTTCGTGAATCGTACACGCACGCATACTTGGTGTACTTGACGACGTGCAGTACGGACATGGTTCATCGTTCGGGCACCCCTCCATGCATACTTCACCAGCACGAGCCCTACAGACGACACACGGTCGTTTTGTTTTCCGGTCGGTTAATACCAGCCCCTGCTGCAGATCCGACGGCGTAACACTTCGTCGTGCTGGGTCCCACACTTCACACATTTGTGGTGCTGGGTCACTTGGAGATTGTATCAGGGCCAAAACGGTTCCCGATGGTGTAGGCGCAGATGTCGACGAATGCCTTCTTTTGACCCGTCCGCCATCAACACAGAATTCTGTCGGATAAACAACCTGTGTTCCTGGTTCTACTTTTTGTCCCACAGCATACACAGGGCTTTGACTCGGTCCGCAATAAACTGGCCGTAATACAGTGTTTGGCTTTACCTTTGGATGAATAGACACTTTACTTGCCCTAAAGGGTGACCATTCCTCGTTTAAATGCTTCATCAGCTTTCCAATGGTATCGAAACTACGTCCACAGACACATGTGCCTTCCGTTGGGACCCATCCACCAATAATGTAATCTGACAGTTTAAACCGGCACGGCTGTGTTCCACTTACCATTGTATACGGCGATAACAACTTGTCGTGTTCATTCCATACAACAACTGCTATCGCTTTGCCTCTGAGTTGCGGAGGATTATGCGCGTTGATGAGCTTGAGAGCAGCAGTTGTTTCGGTCGGGGTTTCAAAGAATGCAACCCAAACAGGATCATCAATCGGCAACACATATCCCTGCAAATCCACGTAAATTTTCCCCGCCACATCAATCCCGCGTCTTTCAAATCCACGTATTGCATAGCCCTCCAGTGTACCGTTCGGCGATCTTTGAACCTGTCCTCCTCGCTTTAGAACAAATGTAGTGTCAATCTGAGGCGCGATGCGAGCTCCAGCTATTGTTGTTCTTATTTGCGTGACACCAAATGGATTTAAATGATCCCTTCCCCCATCCCCAAGTCCCACAGGGCTTGTGGTCATGTTTTTAAAATGAATAAAGTGGCAGTCTAGCTTTTAATTTTTTTGCAGTTGCAGACAGTGCAGCATCCGAGCCAAGGGTTTCCGCGGTTGTGTATGCTTCGAATGCGCGTTTTGTTTCTTCAAGGCTGTGCCTAGTACCTCTCACAGAAATATTTCCTAGCGCCAGTCCGGCCTGTTGATGCCCGCGCTTGACGGCCTCCTGTAGATGAATCTCCGCCATACCTAGGTTCGATGGCACAATTCGAGCTAATCTGTAATGAACATCAGCAATGTAATAAGCGTCGCGGTCAATCAGTGCTACTGTATATGCTGATATGGCAGCCGACGTTTGCGATGTTTCTTCCAGGAGAACACCAAGCGTGTATGCAATTTCCTTGACACCGCATTCCATCGCACGCTCCAAAAAGCGTATACGTTCCGATTTACGTTCTGCGTCATCCGCAAGCCAAACTGCTGCATAGCCCGATCCATATTTAAACGCAGCATCTTGTATGCTTTGTCTCAAGCTCACATGCTTCGGCATAAAATCTTGTGCAGACACCAAAGTAGAGACACACTTTGTAGCGGACTCAGATGAACCAAGGCGCGCAGAAATTGAATAAAGAAGGGCTGCCGAAAACGATTCCCGTTCTAGTGTTGCTAAATACTCGCCCGCTTCCTTGCATGTCTGTAAGGTCCGCTTGGCGTATAATGCTTTTGTCGATGACGAAATCCGTGAATCATGCTTGAACATAAATTCATGTGCTGGATATGGCTGTCGGTCATACTTGATTGCGTCGACTCGTAATTCTCTTGCTTTACACGGATCCATTTCAAACCATGCAAGGATCGCTAGCCCCAAAGCGAATGGTCCTGCATATTCTGTTCCGCGACACAATCGAGCCACTGCTACTTCGAAAGGTTCTTCAAGTGCAATGCTTTGCCACGAGAGGCATCTGACGACCTGCTTTGCCAATGAAGGGATCTTTCTTTTCCACCAGTCGAGTAGAATCATTCCAAGAGCTGCATGGAGTCCTGGTATCGTCCCGTCCTCGCGCGGCGTCAAGAGTCCTTCAACTTGAACAGCCACGGGGCAGTCACAGGACGCTCGACACAGGGGACACTGTTGATCATTCGTCTCGGAGAAAATCCGTGCTGAACAATGAATGCACACTTGCTGGCAGCACTGATGACACGTAGGATCTTTCCCGGGCACAGTTGCTGCGGTTAAGCATACAGGACACTTGGGTGCATCGCGCATCGCAGTGTGGGCCGTTGATTTGCACTCAGCACATGTAAGTGAGAACCCGGTTTCGCTGCAGACAACAGTCTTCTCACGTTGACACATAATGCACATATCAAATACACTCATTACCTCCTCCATAAGTGTTGTGAGATACTCGAGGTATAAAGGATAATGATTTGTTTTTAAAAAGAAAAGATGCCAACCGAATGTGGCTTTGAAGTACTTCCGTATGTAGCGGGACAACCAGGACAATGCAATGTGATTATCCGGGGACACGTTAGTCCAGAGACCATTCTCAGTACCACCCCTACGGATCAAGATTATTTCGTACCACCGAATGTACCCGTTTTTACCACGACGGCTGCTATGAATAAAATGACCAACGGGTTTGGAAAACGCTCACGGACCGGAGCACAAACTGGAATTCCAATTATTGCTAACACTAACCATATACAAAGTGATGTCGGTAGTAGCTACAACTTAATCTTTGTTGGAATTTCAGTTGGCCAGCTTACTGGAGGACCAGATAGCCCCGACCGATGCATTTCAATTGCCGTAACGGGAACAATGTCAATTCCTTTGGCCACAAAAAGTGCAACATCAGGATTCACAAACTTTCAGTATGGAGATCCAGTGTATTTTGTACGAAACACTACAAACTACGATGGTTGCACTGGCTTTATGGTCGGCACACCAACCAAGTCTATAACTAGAACTGCTGTAGCTGCTAACAACATCATTTCAACTGCCGGCCCTAAGGTGACGTGCGCGACGTGTTCCGATCGGGAACTTCAGATTGTGATGCACTGATAACAATGGTTTGCCTGTACGTCGGCTCTGTGTATTCCTGTTCGTCGTCTGAAGATACGACGAGTGGGGATCCTGGCGGGGTTTCGACAATGGCTTCTGGTACGGTATGGTTTGTCTTATTTCGATGTCGCGCGAGGCTTCTAGGAGAGTCAAAGGATTGGCCTATTCCATTATATCAATAAAGGCTAGGACTTAAATCAACATTGTTCTTACCACATTCACATCTATAAAACGACTGATAATGTTCTGGGTGCGCGCTTTTCTTATGTTTGTCAAAGGCTTGTCGGCTCATAACCCGCTCGCATACTGGACCTTCAACCTAAGCAAAGAGATCAGTTGTGCCCATAACCCCAAAATTGTGTCGTACCCTTTCGTGGCACTGGTTGTGGGAAGTCAGCGGCGATTTGCTCGAG
>UEXM01003432.1_pt1 | contig 10091 bp, 4 predicted proteins | sample 1796661 | NCBI WGS metagenome assembly UEXM01 (sample SAMEA4772469, study PRJEB27181) | metagenome
TCTGCTTGTCGTAACTTAGCAATTATGAATGCTGCCTCTTCTTTTGTTAATCCAAAACTATTAGGTTTAGTCTTTATAACTTTTTGAATAGGCTCTTCTTTTTTTTCAGGCTGTTTTACTGGCTTTATTTTAGCCTCTTGTGCAGCCACTTTATCCTTTAATCCCATAATTCTTTGCAACCATTTCATTAAAATATCTTAACTAAAGATCCAAATTCCTTCGTCACTAGTATTAATTGCTATCGATCCTACTCCTTGGAATGTTGGAGCTGCATCTAATGTTGGATTACCTGCAGCTGTTTGAATATTACCTAATTTAGAAGCTGCTGTTGCTGATGTTGCATTGGATGCAATATCTTCTCCATAAGCAAATACTGAGTCTGAATCTTTATAGAATATACCATCACCTGTATTAATTGTAGAACCTCCTGCTCCTCCAAATACTATACCTGCATCTCCTGAGTTACTACCTGAGTTAAGTAATATGAATCTATCTTCTACGTTTAAGTTAGTTACCGATGCTTGTATTGTGTCTCCTGTTACATTTAAGTCTCCAGCTATAGTTACATCACCTGTTGTAGTAACACTAGCAAACGTTGGAGAATCACCTGAGCCTAATGCATTTACATCGATATTTACTCCGTTTATTTTTAATTGTCCTTGAGCGTCTCCTTCTACTGATGATGAAACTAAAGTTGGTTTATTAGTAATGTCATCAAAATCAGTTGATATACTATCTATTCTTACTCCTAGGGCATTTGAAGCTGATACAAAAGATCCTGAAATATCTGTTGCTAGCTGTGCTGATGCCGAAACTACGTTATCAACATCTGCTCTTAATAAGTTATTACCTTCTACAGCTACTTGGCCTGCTGCTGCTCTTGTAATTGTTGTATCTGATGCATTTCCAACCTCTAGTGTAGCAAATTGAGGATTATCATCTGTTTGTAAACCGTTTATATTAACATCTACCCCGTTAAGTGCAATAGTACCTTGAGCAGATCCTTCTGCTGAAGCTGATACTAATGTTGGTACTGCTATTATATTAGAAAATGGTACCGAACCTGATACTAAATGACCACCTCTCGATACAACTGCTCTACCAGAAGTTGATGTTCCGAAAGTAATAGTTACATTATCTCCGTCATCAATAACAACAGTAGCTGGAATGATGTATTCATTAGATGCTCCGTATATTGATACGTGAATATCTTCACTATTAAAGTTGTGTTGTACTGATATTGATGTTTGGTTTGAAAATGTAGACGATATTGTTGCTAATTGTCCTACATTTATGTTTGTTAAGTTCGATCCATTACCGGCGAACGAACCACTAAACGAACCGGACAGCTGATCTGCTACTACAGTACTGTCTACGTTTAGAGTTGAAAGTTGAGCTGTTGAACCGCTAACTACTATCTTTTTCCAGGCCATTTTTTATTGTTTTTAGGTTTACTTTTTATTTTAATTAATTTGTTACGTAGATGAATGCATCTCCACTAGCACTTACGAATAAGTTACCATCTTTTTGGTAATTTGCATCTGCTATATCTGTTGCTATTGCTGCAATATATGCATCTGCTGCGATAGTTGTTTGAGCTGCTGTACCTCCTGTGAAGTCTAAAGCAAATCTAGATTCTGATTCATCCCATCCTAATGAAGCTCCTTGACCTTCGAAGAAGATACCTGCATCTTGTGCAGAAGCTCCAGAGTTAATTGTAATGAATTGATCCTCTACTGCTAAGTTTGTTACTTGCTGTTCTATTCTATCACCAGTTACTGTTAAGTTCCCTGTTAGTGTTAAATCTGTAAACGTTGGTGAATCAGCAGCTTGAAGTCCTAGATCTATATCTGTATTTACTCCGTTTGTTGCTAGTCTTACAGTACCTTGGTTTACATTAGATAATACTGATGCTGATACTATTCCTAATCCTAATTTAGTAGCGTACGATGAAGTAGCTGCTTCAATAGTATTAAGTCTAGTTTTAACTGATCCTGATTCTGTACCTAGAGCAGTAATTGCTGCTTGTAGTGAACCTGTTTCTGTATTAAGTGCTTCGAATCTTACGTTACCAGATCCTGATATCTCATCTGCTATTTGAGCAGAACTTGATAATATACCGTCTCCAATTTGTAACGAAGATGACATAATTCCATCTCCTTCAGCTCTTAGTAAGTTATTTCCTTCTACAGCTATTTGTCCTGCTGCTACTCTTGTTATAGTAGTATCGGAAGCGTGACCTACATTTACTCCTGCGAATTGAGGACTGTCTCCAGTAGCTACTCCATTTGCATCTACATTTACTCCGTTAAGTTTAACTTGACCTTGTGCATCACCTTCAGCTGATCCAGATAGTACTCCGTATCCTAATGCTGTTAGTACAGCTGATTCTGATCCTTTGGCTCCTGCTGTCCATCTGTTATCAGTTCCGTTCCATAATAATGAACCAGATGCTGGACCGTCATTTACTTCTAGACCACCATTTGCAGCTCCATTACCATTTAATGAGATAATGTTATCTCCAATATCTAAATTGGTAGTATCAATTGTTGTTGTAGTACCGTTAACTGTTAAGTTACCAGATAGTGTTAAGTTAGTAAACTGTGGACTGTCTCCAGTTCCTAAAGCATTTGCATCTACATTAACACCGTTTAATTTTATTTGACCTTGAGCGTCACCTTCTGCTGATCCTGAAAGGAATCCACTTCCTGCAGTTACCTGAGCTGATGATGAAACTATATTAGCTGCTAAATCAACTATTGCTGCTGCTGATAATGAACCAGAAATATCTGCTGCTATTTGAGCTGAACCGCTTAATACTCCGTCTACATCTGCTCTTAATAAATTGTTACCTTCTACTGCTAGCTGGCCTGCTGCTACTCTTGTTATAGTAGTATCACTAGCATGTCCTACATTCACACCGTTAAACTGTGGACTATCAGATGTCTGTAATCCTAAATCAATTGCTGTTGCAGCTAATCCGTTTGTAGTTAATGCTACTTCACCTTGTGTTGCTGAAGCTATAGATGAACCGGATACTATTCCTGCTCCTAGGTTAGCAACACCTGCTGAAGAAGAAACAATTCCTATACCTAAGTTTTGAATAGCTCCTTCAGATACTGATGTAATTCCAGTAAGTGCAGAACCATCACCTCTAAATGATCCAGTTAATATTGTATCTTTATCTCCTACGTAATCGAATGAACCAGAAACTCCTGTTAAGTCTCCCGTACCTAAGTTAACATCTTGGTTAACTAAGTTTTCTACTGTTTGAGCAGAACCTGACATTACATTGTCTACATCCGCTCTTAATAAGTTATTACCTTCTACTGCTATTTGACCTGCACCTGTTCTAGTAATAGTTGTATCACTAGCATGTCCTACATTAACTCCTGCGAATTGTGGACTGTCACCAGTTTGTAATCCTAAGTCAATTGCTGATGCTGCAACACCGTTAGTAGAAAGAGCTACTTCACCTTGATTATCTGATGCTATAGTAGATCCAGAAACTACTCCATATCCTAATTTAGTAAGAACTGCTGATTCAGACCCTTTAGCTCCTGCTGTCCATCTGTTATCAGTACCATTCCATATTAATGAACCTGAAGCTGGACCGTCATTTACCTCAATACCTCCATTTGCTGCTCCATTACCATTTAACTGAATAATGTTATCTCCAATATCTAAGTTATTAGTATCTATCGTTGTAGTAGTACCATTTACTGTTAGATTTCCTGATAGAGTTAAGTTAGCAAACGTTGGTGAATCACCTGTTCCTAAATCTTTAGAATCTACATCAACTCCATTAAATTTTGTTTGTCCTTGGGCAGTACCTTCTGCCGATGCAGATAATAAACCACTTCCTGCAAATACTTGATTTGATGAGGAAACTATGTTAGCTCCTAAATCAACTATTGCTGCTGCTGATAATGAACCGGATATTTCAGCTGCTGTTAAAGATCTAATTAATGCTCCGTTAGGTCCAATCGATCCTGAAATCTCTGCTGCTGTTAAAGATCTAATTAATGCAGCGTTAGGTCCAATCGATCCTGATACGTCATCTGCGATTTGAGCTGACGAAGAAAGTATACCTGCACCTATTTGAAGAGAAGAAGAAAAAATGCCATCACCTTCTGCTCTTAATAAATTGTTACCTTCAACTGCAAGTTGTCCAGCACCTGCTCTTGTAATTGTTGTATCAGAAGCGTTACCTAATTCAATTCCAGTGAATTGAGGACTGTCTCCTGTTGCTATTCCGCTTACATCTACATTTACTCCGTTAAGTTTAACTTGACCTTGTGCATCACCTTCAGCTGATGCTGATACTATTCCCATTGCTAACTTAGTAGCATATGAAGAAGTCGCTGCTTCTATAGTATTTAATCTTGTTTTTACAGACCCAGTCTCAGTGTTTAAAGGAATTAATTCACTTTCTGATAAAAATTCTGCATCTAATGAAGAACTAAAAGCTTCTTGAGCTGCAATTCTTGTTTCAAATACAGTACTTGCAGAAATGAAAGATCCTGAAATATCTGTTCCTATTTGGGCTGATGAGGAAACTACGCTGTCTCCTAAAGTTGCTAAATAATTAGCATCGTTATTTAATTGTGATATCGCTGATCCGGATACAACGACTTTTTTCCAAGTTGGCATTGTCTATAAGGTTTTAAGTTACAATTTCTTTATTATAAATATACAGTCTTTTACTAATCTTGTCCTATATATAGATCATAATTTGAATCTAAATACATCCCTCCTTTTACTGCTGTCGGACTGCTTGACTGTGTTGTCAGTCTAAGTATACCTTCGTTAGTAATACTAAACTTCTTCTCACTTCCACTATAAATAGCTAAAGTATCACCTTCAGTGTCTAATTGAAGTGTTAAACTTCCAGTTATTTGTATGTTGTTTATAGTGGCATAATCTGATCCTGTTAATCCGAATGGGCTAAGATCAGATAAAGTTTGAACAGCATTTATGAAATGTGTTGATCCTGTATTTAAGTTTACTGAATCATTTTCAAATGCAATACCTAATCCTGGTGTAATATAGGATGCTGTGTCGGCAAGTTGAGCATGTGAAGAGGATATCTCTGTTAATATTTCTACTGATGCAGATACTGCATAAGAAGCAGATAATACTGTCATAGAACTAGTCTGACTTAATGTTACATAAGAACTAGTTGCTGCATTCAGAGAAGATAAATCTGCTCCTTCTCCACCAAATCCGTTAAATGTACCCCAAGATGCTGAATCTTCAAATATTGTTTCAAAGTCAGCTACAAATAAAGTAGCCTGATAAGTTGCTGATTCACTCTCTACCCATACGATTTGATCGTTAGCAATTCGAGCTACAGGTATAGCATTAAGATCAGATACAGCTGCAACGGAATAAAACGCCCCACGAATAAATTCTACATTCGATAAGGCCGTACCCGAACTACTAGCTGCTGTTGTTAAATCTAATCTTGAACTAAATAAAGGCATCTATTAAGGTTTATGGTAAACTACCACTTGAGTTAATTAATCTTATTGCTACACTTGAGCCAAATACATCTCTAGTTTTTCTTCCAAATACAAACCACTCTTCAAAATTACGATATTCTGCTGCTGGTCTTATTGAATGTAAATCTCCTGAGTTTATTGCAAACCCTCCTCCGTCTGTATTTACTACTGGTACTGCTCCTCCTACTGTACTGTTAAATGATTCTTGTATATTAGTTGGAACGTACATATCAGATCCTGATGGATACACTACTACTAGCTGTCCTGCTGATGCTGTACTTATTGTACCAATGTCTGCTAGAACGCTATCTAAATTACTACCACTACCACTTGCAAGTAATGTTGCTGATTGTCCTCCGGATAGTACAATTTTTGAACTACCAATTGAACCGGAGACTAATCCTGCAAACAATGATTGCGAAGCAGCTGATAATGCTGTTACTTGAGGTGGGGTATCTCCATTCACTGTAGAGCCTCCCATAGTACCTAAGTAATTATTAGTTAGGTTGGAGTCACTACCCAGTGTTGAAACATATAAATACACCTCTCCATAATCTAATGATCTAGTTACTATTATTGATTCACTAGTCAATGTTACAGTTTCACCGTAATTATCTCTTACGGTTAAATCTACAAAATAAGTACCTCCATCTAATGATCCAGTTGGCTGTAATTTAAATGGTGATGAAGTACCTTGAATATCAAACTTATCTCCATTAACACCTGCTACTGTAAAAGTAAATGGTGTGTTATTTTCAGTATCTGTTACTGTTAATGTACCTGCTTGTGAACCACTTGTAGCATTATTAGATTCAAAAAGATTCGTTCTAGTAAAGTTTGCTACTGGTGATTGGTTACCAAATACTGTTGCAGTCACAGAACCACTTCCTATATTATCATATTGGTCTCTAAATGTAATGGTGCTTGAGAATGTATCTCCACTTTGAGTAGTTGAACCACTTAATGTTACACCTGCGGTTAGATTACCGCTACCGTCAATTACTATTGCTGCATTAGAAGAAGTAAACGATTGTACTGTTGCTCCTGCATATGCTGGTGAATAAGATACTCCAACTTGTGCTGCATTTCCTGATCCAAATCCTGTAGCATCTCTAAACACATCTCCACTTGTAGCTGATTCTATAATGTAGATGGCTGTATCTCCTGTTAAAGCTCCATCGTCTGCTGCTGCTATTGTAAACTCACTTGCTGATAATGCTGTACTAAAAGAATGTACGTCTGCTAAACTTGCTGTAAATCCATATACTCCTGCATTAACATTGTTATTATTTGCTTTGATGTATATATAAGGACTATCAACAGATGCACTTAAGCTACCTGTTAACCCTGTTACTGATAAATTAGCACTTGGTATATTATCACTTTCAGTATCGGCTATAGTTAATCTAAATAGATTAGCTGTACCTCTTGCTGCATTTTCATTTCCATTAGATTGAGAAGTAGCACTTATGAATGGTGGATTGTTAGTAACAACATTAACTGTTATACTACCACTACCTATATTATCGTATTGATCTATAAATGTTATATTAGAAGATATAGAATCTCCTGATGCTGTTCCTGAACCGCTTAAATCAAATCCTAATGATAAAGCTCCTGCATTACTAACTGCTAACTGAGCATTAGAAGAAGAGAAAGAAGTTACTGCTTGACTACCAAATGAACCTGAGTATGTTACTCCTAGATCACCTTGAGTTCCAGTTCTACCGTTTACATTAGTAACTATGTTAGTAGTGTTAGTTGCTGATTCTATTATACGGAATGTTCCGTTAGTAGTCATCGTACCTATACCTGCATTTGAGATACTTAATGATTTGTTGTAATTTCTTACTTCATCGTAATTATCTTTTATACTTGCTGAGTAATTATATAGTCCAGCTGCTAGGTTTGATGCTGCTTGTATTTGGTAGGATGATGAATTAGCATTTTGAGGTACTGCATTAAATGATGATGCATGAGTACCTGATAATGACATAGAGTAAGGAGTATCTGAATCTGGATCTGATATCGTTACACTTGTTAAGTTTGTATTAGTAGTTGATAGGTTATCATTTAGATTAGCTGTCTGTTCTGTAAATGATGCTGTTGGTATTCTATTTCCTAAAACAGATACTGATATACTACTTGTAGTTAGAGTATTGAAAGTATTTCTGAATGAGATTATAGAATCTATAGTTGCTCCACTTTGAGTTACTGAACCGCTTAAATTAACTCCTAATGATAATACACCTGTTGAACTGTTAATTGTTAAAGCTGCATTTGATGATGTAAATGCTCCAGCTTGATTTGATCCAAAATCTGCTTGAGTAGAACCATATAAAGTAGTCTTTATAGAAGTCCCACTAGTATCGGATTCTACAATACTTGCTGCTGTAACATTATCTGATATAGTTGCAGGAGTATCATCAGTAATTGGTATTGTAATTGTAGCAGGTGCTGATGCTGTATTAAATGAATCTAGTACTTTTACTGTATATAAATATTCATCAATTAAATCAGAGTTTAAAAATACTCCATTCTTTCTAGTAACTGCCCCATTCGATGCCATAGAAAATGGATTCTCATGAGGGTCAGTAGTTTGTGAAGTACCTCCGTAAGAGCCTGTTGCTACATTACCAGAGTTAAGTTTTAAAGAACTTAAAGTGAAGGCCGTAAATGTTATAGTATCTCCTTCTGCATCACTTGCTGCAATAGTATCTACTGCTGCTCCGTTTGCACTATTTTCATTTATAGAATCTAATGTTTGGTTATTAACTACCGGTACAACGTTATCGGTAACGTTTATTAACATAGGTAGGAATGCTCTTGCATCTAAATCTTCTCCTCCTTCGTAATGTTCATCCGAAGCAGTTAAACTAAAGGTGTAAGAAGAAGTAGTTTCAAAGTCTAATGAACCGCTTATCTGTCTTAAACTAACATAACTACCTGTTCTTGCAATTGTAAATTTATCGCTTAATACATCTAAACCTCCAGATCTAATTGTAATAGTATCAGAGTTAGCATCTGTGAAGTAAATTTTTGCTATTTCTCCAGTTGTTGAATTTTCATTCCTACTGGAGGTAAAAGATGTAATAATTGAACCTACTGCTGATGTTTGTCTAAAGACAGGAGCTGAGTTAGCTGTAACATCAATATGTATTGTTTGTGTATCTACTGCACCAAAGGAATCTGCTACTTGTACCAGTACCGGGTGTGCTAATTGTCCATCACCTCTGTCTACAGTATTAAATTGTTCTGTAGAAGAAGTAACGTTTAATGTCAGTACACCGTTTGTTGCTAACCTTACTAGGTCTGCTGTATATCCTGACTGTGTAGTAAAAGTTAATGCTTGGGACTCTGGATCTGTCGCTGTTAATGTAGTTATAGTTGAACCGCTAGCTACAAATTCTGCAGTATTGAATTGAGTTGCACTTGTAATAGATGGTCCCGTATTGGGAAAAAATACTGCGTTTAAAAAGTCTTGGACACTTCCAGTGGTCCCTGCATTAAATGATGATGTAAATAATCCTGGTAAATGAGCTTGTGATATTACTTTATTACCATTAAATGTTGTTGAATCACTACCAGCTCCAAATCCACTTCTCGCTGCTGATTGTGATATAAGTGTATCTGATACAAAGGAGGCTGTATCAGCTTGCTGTGCATGTGAGGATGATAATTCAGTTAATATTTCTACTGAAGAAGAAACTGCATATGATGCAGATAGTACTGTCATTGATCCAGTCTGACTGACTGTTATATATGAGCTTGTTGCTGCATTTAAAGATTCTATATCCGTATGTGAGGATGATATAAATCCAAATTCAGTTATCTGTGCTGAGCTACTGATAGTACCTGGTACTGCTGTAGAACCAAATCCACCTCTAGCAGCTGATGCAGATATAAAAGTATCTGTAATAAATGACGCTGTGTCTGCTTGTTGAGCATGAGAAGAAGAAAGTTCAGTTATTATCTCATGAGATGCTGAGATTGCATAAGATGCTGAAACGGCAAAGGCAGCATGGGAGGCTGTTGTAGCAGCCGCACCTACCTCAGCTCCGTTCACCAGTAATGATCCGGTTATGTCTAAGGAACCTGTTAAGTTACCGTACGATCCTAGATTAGGATCTATCTGTTTCCATCTTATTAATGCCATCTATATACTAATCACTAAATTTACCACTTACCATATACTCATCATCTGAGTCTACGTTGTAGTTTAGTCCATCGTTAAGTGTAACCAAGACATTACTGCCATTTTGTGCAACGGAGTCTAATACGTCGTTTTCAACAACTACCCCATTAATAAATAGCGTAAAATCCTTACTACTTAAAGCAGGGAAACCTGCTGGTGGTGTAGCTAAGTTCATTTCTTGCCATTCTAAAGAAGCACTTGCTCCTCCTACTGCAGGAGTTACAGTTACTGTCTTTTGATTACTAGAAAACACTTTATTTAGCGATAAGTATGCCTTTTGTTCGTTTGTCATCGATTCTTCTATATTTATTGTGTTCATTTTAGAAGCAGCTTGGTCGTAAAACCTTATACTTCTACTATTAACTCTTGTATTTGAATATCTTGCCATTACT
>UEXM01003437.1_pt1 | contig 10075 bp, 9 predicted proteins | sample 1796661 | NCBI WGS metagenome assembly UEXM01 (sample SAMEA4772469, study PRJEB27181) | metagenome
AGAGCCTGCTCATCCCCTACTGTAGCACGTTCCTTTTGGAACTCAAACTGAGCTTGCTTAAAGGCTTCATCACGGTCAGCACGGAGATCAGCTACTACATCACGGCTCTTGCCATAGTCAGCCATCTTAACAGTGTGTTCCCACACCTCACCTTGTTGGAACTCTTGACCCTTTTGGAGGCGAGACTCCGCCAGCTCTGCCATCTTACGGTCATGTGCTAGCTGCTCCTGGCGTACCTTAAACTCCTGGGTACGGAACTCAATGTCCTCTGAACGGTAACGCTCAGCACGTTCCGTCTCGGACTGATAACGAGCATCCTCGATAGAGAGACGTTCTTGTTGACGCTCTACTGCCTGATCACGTTCTTTCTTCTCTGAGGCATCTTTGAAGCCCCGTGCCATACCACCCCAGAAACTCATGCTTTATCTCCTTTACGAGCCATAAGACCTTTAGGTGCCTCTTTGACTGTATCCATCTCTACTACTTCGGGCATAGGCATATCATCTTCAAGCTCAAGGCCTTCGTCTTCTACTTCCATGTCCAGCTCAGCTAGCTTCTTAGAAGCTTTACGGCTATTGATTTGGTACTTAACCAGGTCCCGCTTCTCACTATCATCAGGGAAGCCTTCTTCATACTCAATACCCGCTTGCTTAGCGGAAGATACTACAAACTCATGGATAATAGGGGCGATGATCATAGACACGTCAACACTGTGACGACCCTCCATCACAGCACCCCGTAGGAGGCCCTCAGTGATCGTTACAACATCCATACCTAGTTCGAGGATATCGAACAAAGCTTCCATACGATCCTCTTCTGTGAGGCGCTCTAGATGCCACATAACAGCATCATCAGGGTTTGTCATCTCTGGTGGGTTTTCGTATGGAGCATTCTTTGGCTCCGCTGTAAGGCTTTGTCCTGGAAGGATCATACGCTGTACCTCTTATATTTAGTTATACGATTTTCACGATGTTCTTTTGCTGGGCGAAGGAACTTGTCTACAATAGCGACAGCTGCATCGGAGGTGTTAGTTGCACCGTAGATATGCTCAGCAGCCCCCTTCTCAGTAGTAGCTAGTTCTTTCATCATAAAGTCTAGCTGGACATCTTCATTATCTACTGAGACACCCTTCTCTGCTGCAAAGGCTTCGAATGCTTTACGGCGTGGACCTGTCAGTTGGTATAGACCAAAGCCACCACGTGAGCCAGCTACGAGTGGGTTCTTCTCATTAACACCTGCATCAAAGCCAGACTCATCTGCCATGTTCAATACAAAGGCTTCAGCAATATGTTCTGGGAGACCACGGGCTACCAACTTGCTCTTGATACGCTCAGGGGCTTCTCCAGTAGGGCGTGCTACATCTGAGTACGACTTTGGACGTTTCTCACCGAGTGTACTGCCTGGACGTGCTTGTGGCCGAAGAGACTCGTCAGGAGCTAGGTGTGTGTCTGGGTCAGTACCTTGGTTCATCTGACGCATAAGCTGCATACCGAGGCTAGTCTGACGTTCCTCACCACCTGTGCCTGGACGGGCTTTAGGACGCATGAGGCCTTCCTGTTGGATACCCTTCTGTTGAGCAGCAGTAGGAGCTCCAAACTTAGAGTCACCTCCGTCTAGTTTGGCTAGGCGTTCTTCTTCAGCTACCTGCTTACGGGCTTCTTCTAGTTTCTTCTTATAGAATGACATGTTCTTCTCCTATCAACCGAACAGCAGGCGGCTAACGAGGTAACCCTTGCCTTCTTTATCTGCTTGTTTGTTAGCTGCTTGTGTTTGCCATTCAGCAAGTTTTACCTGTTTATCAGCCAAGAAGACACTGAGGGCTCTATCTGACTCATTCTCTGCCTGACGGAAGGCGTAGTCCATGATATCACGTTCACGTTGCCACAGGGTATCAACCATGTTCTGTGTCATCTGGTTGGTCTGCATAGCGGCATCAGCGTTAGCTTGGTTCTGTGCAGCAGTGTTGATAGTAGAAGCGTTCTGACGCCACTGCGCATTAGCTTGTGCGATAATCAAAGCATTCTGAGCATTAAACTGATCACGTTGTACTTCCATACCAGCATTAAACTGTTGGACTTGCTGTGACATATTAGCAAAGAACTGGTTAGTTTGGTTCTCACTGGAGGCGTTGAACTGCTTAGCTGCGTTCTCAGCTGCTTGGTCACTGAAGATAGCTTGGATATTGCTTTGTGCTTTGAACAACTCTGTTTGCTGCTCTAGGTCCATGTTCTTCATGTCCATCTGGAGGAAGGCTTGTGCATTCATCACAGCAGCTTGCTGGCGGTTGTTAAGGTTAGCCATATCCATCTGCGACATAGCAGCAGCATCCGACATCATCTTAGCATTCTTAGCATTAAGGTTTGTGATGTCTACCGTCTGAGCCATACGAGCATTCTCAAGAGCAATCTGAGTCTCAGCTGTAAAGTTCATATTAGCGATGTCTGAGATTTTAGCAGCGTTAGCTACACGTGATTGGAACTCTTGTGTGAACTCCATACCAAGGAAGTTAGCACGTTGCTCAGCTGCAAACATAGCAGTCTGTTGGCGGTTGGATAGGTTCTGGGCTTCAAACTTAGCGAATGTCTGTGCATCTGCCATAGCGATAGGCATAGCTGATTCCATAGCAGCTTGGATAAGAGCCTGACCAGCCATACTAGAAGCACCAAGACCACGAGCTGCCATCTCAGCAGTCGCGTTACGGAGGGCTCCAGCGGCCCATGCAGGAGGAGTATCCCCTTCGAAGTCCTGCATCAACTCAGCCATCTGACCACGTACTGTAGCCTGCGCTGAAGGGTTAGCCTGTGCAGCTTGGATATCTAGCGCTTCCTCAACAGCTGCCATATCAACAGCTGAACCTGAGATCATCTCACCAGACTGAAGGGTACGTGCGGCAGCAGGGGTAACTGTCTGTGCTTGTGCAAGTTGCTCAGCTTGTAGAGCAGCAGCAGATAGAGCAGCTGGGTCTACTGAGGCAGCAGTTACCTGTGCGTCTGCACCTACTTGACCTTGCACAGCCTGCATACCTGCAGTAGTTGTTTGTACACCGGTAGCAGCTTTAGTGGGGTCGACAGCACCAGCGTTAAAGGCGTTAGGGTCTGTAATCTGAGGAGCAGTTGAAGCTAGTTGACCTACAGTGTCAGCAACTGTGGTTCCTGGTGCATTCGGATCAATGGTTGCGACATCAGCTGTGGTAGTTAGGTTAGCTGGGTCATTCATAGAGGCTGTAGCCATCTCACGTTGACCAGAGGCCATCTTCAACTGGTTTTCAAGGGCGGCTGCTTGGCCAGCACCTGAGTATGTAGCTTGTTGTTCTGCCAACCAATTAGTAGCTGCGTCTGTATCAACACCTTCACCAGCCTCTACACCTTGGGCAGCAGCAGCATAAGCCTGTTGCTTAGCAATCTCGTCCATACCCGTGGTATCTACGCCAGCTACAGCAGCACCGACATCTGATTGATATTGGGTTAGTGCAGCCTTCTTAGTGTCGACAGCAGCCTCCGCCGCAGAAGCCTCTTCCTGTGACGCATACGTCTTCCCTTCTAGCTCAGGGTACTCAGACGTAAATGTAGGAGCAGGGGTAGGTGCAGGAGTAGGAGCAGGTGAACCACCGCCACCACCACCTCTAGCGATGTAGCTATCGAACTTAGTAGTTGGCATGAACGGGTTGTAAATCATCAGAAAGTCCTTCTGTGTAGTCTATTTCTATCATAAAACCTACGGAAGTGGACCTTAGTGGTTCCGTACATCTCTTTATGTTCTTTTCTTATAGCCTTCATCACTTTGTGTGCATGACCATAAGGTGTTATAAACTCTATACCCCAGAGTTGGTAGTCAGGACCAGGGTTCTCTAGTTTGTAATCCTCGTCTGTAGGGGAGTACTTATCCTCTAGGAACAGGCTAGCTTTAACAGGTGATAACCAACACCATGTGACTAACCCTATTGGTTTAGTACCTTGGTAGTAGAGTCTTATTCTATTGTTGTTGATAGGGAGAAGAAGGTAGGAGATAATCTCTTGAGGAGTATACTTAGCATGTACATCTCCTTTAGTTAGTAGCTCTAAGCTATCTCCTATAGCCTTATACTTATCTATATACATAGGTATATATACCCCCCGGAAACCTTAAGTTAATTATACACTATGTTTAAGGTTCTGTCAAGAGAAAAGTTTAGCTTAATCCCACTTACCTAATGGACACTTCAAAAAGAAGAAGCGACACTTAACGGGCATGTAACAAGAACACTCACTACAATTACCTGTTGAAACATCAAATAAAGGGCAACCTTCACAAACGGACAGTCTTTCTTTAGACATATCACTCTCAAGAGGGAGCCATTTAGCAAGGTCTTTAATACCGTGCTCATCCTTCCATTCTTTAATAGTTTCCATAATTAAACAGTCCCGTTTATTGTTCCAGTGTTGTTAACAGTAACAGTTCCAGCAGTCATGTTTACAGCTTTACCTGCTGCACCACCCGCAGAACCAGCAATGCCGTTAGTAACGGTGCCATTTGCGCCAGTAGAGCCAGTAGAGCCTGCAGCACCCCATGTAGCGCCAGAGCCGCCTGTACCGCCTGTACCTGCATTAGTGCCACCAGCTGAACCGGCAGAACCAAGGGCAGATGATTGACCGTAACCTTGGCCGACACCGCCTGCACCACCTGCACCACCGTAAGTTGGAGTGTTGATTGTTTGATTTGATGTTCTGTAAATCCCATAAAAGGAGAAAGCAGGGCCTTCATACGGTGAGCAGAGGTAGGCTGATGGGGTGGTCATATATGTACCCCTGTAATAAGTGTAGATACCGTTAGTGAAGGTAGTGGCGTTTGTGGTTGGGTCCATTACAGACACATCATCCCAAAAACCTCCAGGGTGCCCACATATCCCTGATTCACCATAATAGTACAAAGTTCCAGCAGCGTTGGAGTCGATTTCATAATACTCGCCCGTAGCAGGCTCCCTGACCTCTTGGGTAGAGGATGTCTGACCATCACCTCCAGTACCTCCGAGACCCCCTCCGCCGCCGCCGCCACGGACAGCACCAGAGTTAGTCAAGGTGAAAGAGCTTGCAGCAGTAATGGCGTGACCACCAGCCCCACCGTTCGCACTACCACCTAGTCCTTGGATTTCTCCGCTGTTATCGACGGTGAGCCCTCCAACTAGTCCCGTTGGGATAGTGAGAGTACCGATTGTAACCCCCGATGGGATTACCAGCCGTTTTGGTGTAGCAGAAGTCCAATCTGCACCGAAAGATGTTTGAGCATCTACAGAAGAAGCTGCACTTAGTGTAACAACAATTTCACTGGAAGCGCCATAGAACTCACTCATAGAAGATTGAGCCCCTGCGGCTTTCCCGATGAGGTCGCGTACAACAGCATCATTGAAAGATATCTGACCACTTGTACCTAACTCTACTCTGAAATCATCGAGAGTTATCTGTCCACTCGCAGGAAGAGCCATAGTTACTCTCCTTTCAATTCAGCGATTTCTGCTCTCAGTTCTTTGATAGCTTCAATCAACAAGCCGTGTAGTTGGTCGTATTGTACTGTCTTAAACTTCTCGTCGGTACCAGTCTTCAAAGGAAGAGAAGTCTCAACGATAGCGGAAGGCATTACTTCTTCGACCTCTTGTGCGATAACACCAGCAGACTTTTTACCATCAGCAATGTATTCGAAAGTGTAACCGTTCAAGGCACATACTTTATCCAAAGCACCTTCAATCTTAACAATGTCTTTCTTAAGGCGCTCATCAGAGATTGTTGTAGAGTAAGCAACGACGTTACCATCAGCGTGTATGTCACCATCGTTCTGGATTTGTACACGGATAGCACTATCAAGAACCATGTCGATAGTTGTTGTGTTGATTGCAATGTGGTCAGCCGCATCCCGCCCAACGTGTGTGATACCATCACGTAGGTCAGGCTCAATGCTAAACACTGTACCAGTTAGGTCAAGGCCAGTGCCAGCAGTGTAGGTTGTGTTTGTATCAGTAGGAGTAGCCCAAGTGAATGTCCCATCACCGTCCGAACGCAAGTACTGAGATGTTGTACCATTACCTGTTACTTTGAGGTTGTCTGCATCAACAACATTGGAGGCAATCGTCAAAGCAGTAGAACCAGTGACTTCACCAGTGTGTGTTGCGTTGTCTGAGGAGCTGGTGCCTGCGCCAATCAGAGAACGAACCTCAGCTGCTGTGATTCCGGAAGCCAAGCTTGGTGTAATCCCATCAGAGGTGATAGCAGGGGTGGCGGTATTAGTAGCACCTGCAGCTATACCGTCTAGTTTAGTACCGTCAACAGAGACGTCACGCCCATCCACAGTACCTGTGACAGCTATGTTACCTGACACACCTAGAGAGGTAAGTCCTGTGATAGACCCACCAGTAATACTTACAGCAGAGGAAGCTTGTGTAGCGATAGAACCTAACCCTAAAGTAGTCCTTTGAGCAGAAGCACTAGCATCATCAATAAGGGCTCTACCAGCTGCAGTTAAAGGGGTGGTAGCGTAAATGTCTAACCCAGTGGTGTATATCATCTTATCAGCGGCTGTAACCAAACCAGAGATAGAGGTAAGACCTGCGTCCAAGGGTTGTTTATTGTCCAACTGTGTTTGAATAGCGGAGGTAACACCGTCTGTGTAGTTAAGCTCAGCTGCAGTAGCTGTGACGACTGTACCGCCTAGATTAATCGACTCAATGTAAGCCACATTAAAAGATGAAGCTACTTTACCTAGGTCGTATGTAGCGTCTAGTTTAGGGTACAGCGCGACACCGTCCCCGATATACTCCTGGGCGGGCCCTATCACAGCAATAGCACCACCTTCAGCAGCTGTACCATCATGTGTATGCCCAGTTCCACTAGCGAAAGCGTCTACAATAGCATCGAACTCACCGTCAAGATCCGAAGCGTTGATTACGTTACCATTGGCGATGTTGTTAGAGGCATCGTTACGTGTGTAGCCTTGTCCCATTCTTACTTCCTATCGTTCTGTGCTATTTCAAGTATCGCGGTGTCAATCACAAAGGGAGGGTCACCTGCTGTTGTAAATTCGTATTGAAGAGACATTGTAAAGAAAGACCCTGTTGTTTGTGTCTCAATCACTGTCTCAGGATCACCTCCGTAGGCTGACTCACCGTATATAGCTGAGCCAAGTATGGAGAAACTACCACCACCTGCCAGAGGCTGTACTACATCTGGTTGTTGAAAGTCATACTTAAGCGTAAGGGTGCCAGACACATTACCTTCAGGGTCGTAGTAGGTTGTTACCTTGTACAAAGTTTTACGAACCCTAGGGTCCCCTATTGGTGTAAAAGGCGTGTAGTAGTAGGCGTTAATAGTATTACCGTCGAATGTATTACCTGTGTCAAGTGTGTACACATACCCAGTCTCACCAACAAATTGAACTACTTCTTCTGAACCAGTACTAACAGAGGATGACCTGTACGCCTTAATACCTTCGGTTTTAGACCAGTTGAAACCACCTGCTTCTTGGTCAGTAAACTGAGAACCGATATAACCTACAGATGACTCTGAGGTAGCGCCTGCGGTGAAACCCAGGATACGGTACTGGGATTTACCTCGAATAACCACTGACGTAAAGTCAGTAAAGTGAGACGTAAACTCCGTTATATCATCCTGGATTGGCCGTGAGGCTAGGGCTAAGTTAAAGTCACCGATACGTGCAGTAGCACCTAGGAAACGCAAACCATCAGGGCCCATGAAGACAACGTCACCACCTACCTCTTGGATAGAGTCCCTTACAACACACCCGAGGTCTCTCGAGATGACAGACTGTGTGAAGTCGGAGGAGCTGTTCCCTACAATCTGGTGAATAGTGCTTAATGTAAATACGATAAGTTTATCACGGAATACCTTTAAACCTGTAATATCAGCAGGGAACTGCAAGGAACCTGCACCGTTTGCTGGTGTAAAATCATTCTCGTCAAAAGGGGCTGAAAAGACGAGGGAACTCCCCTTACCAAAGAACGCATGGTTCTTAAAGATAGAGACAGCTGTTGACCCCACAATATCTGCAGAGCCATCTAACACAACAAGGCCGTTCGTAAGGTCGTATGACATGGGTGGGTTGACCCCATCTACTAAAACAGTACGCTCTACACCACCGAAGTTAAAGTCTTCAAACCTAACCTTACCACCGCCTGTCATTGACACACTTAGGAATGTCACAGGGGCGTTATCAGCAGGGCTAGAGGTGAGAGCTGGGTAGATGCTAAGGGTACCCCCGCCAGAGGTGATTGTAGGTGCTGAGAGGACCGTATACACCTTCTCTACACCACTGATTATAAACGTATCACCTACGTGAGGCACGTATGTGTCACTCCCTACCCCGTCTATTACTAAGCTTGTACCAGTCTGAGCCCCACCGTTGACGAGAACAGTACCATATGAAGGGGCGGTTACATTAGTCCAACCTGATCCAACACTAGTCCAAATAGAACCGTCACGTACTGCGAGGGTTTCCCCACTAGACACACTAGTATCGTAGAAGTAGTGAAGACCTTCAATAACAGACGTCTTATTGCTCCACGTAACATCAGCTTTATCAGCTGGTGAGGAGTCAAGGGCTGTTGTAAGTGTCAAGGTAGCTTCTTTGTTAACAGAGCTGTACACCACACCCCCGGTATCAATTGTATAGGTTCCAGTAACCCCGTCGATAGTAAAGGTGTCTCCATCTGAAGGCTGCTCAAATAGATTAGACAAAACGAGAGTAGTCCCTGTCTGCCCACTACCTTGTACTTTCGTCTCACCGAATACTGGGACGATATTAGAGTCTGACTTAGCAAACCCGTTAATACGACGATAACCACCTTTAACAGATGGTTCAAAGTTAGTCAATACACGGGCTGAGCCAGGGGCCTTAACGCCGTGTTGCAGACGCGACATGTTGCTGATAAGACCGCCCTTGAGCTCAATAGGGACTGATTGCCAACCAGTAGCCATTAGTTTACTCTCTTACTTATAACACCAAGGGAAGGCTGCGCTACACGGCTATCACGTACGTACTCATAACGGTTAACGTAAAGCGTACGCATATGGTTTATACCTTCCTGGAATTTAGAGAGAGCTACCTGTGCAGCCTGATCATTGTTACGGAAGACGTGGACATGGTACATAGCCCCGTCCACAATAATGTGCCGGAAGTCCTGTGGGATGCTAGGTATGTCCGAGAATAACTCCATCTCAACAGGTGTCTGGTAGTACTCGTATACAAGGCTATAGGCTTCTTTAGGGGCCGGGTGTACGATGTACTGATAACCAGGGGCCTGGCAGACCTTGTTCGGAACACCACGTATACCTGTGTTAGAGGTGTTATACTCATCGTCTACATAGTTACGAAGGTACTGCTCGTAATCCATAGGTTTAAGGCTATTTGTTGGGTTACCAAAAGTAGCATCACGCTTCACACGGAAGGTGTTCCAGTCTATATTCTTCGCACCAGTAGGCCAGTCGTATCGCAGGTCACCTGCTGTTAGGGTGTCTTCTTGCTCAACAAAGTTAAAAGGCCACTGGAAGGTGTCCTGGTTTATCTGATGAATAGAGTTATTGATAGCGTCTTTAGCTGTTCCGTAAAAACCAACAGCAGTTGAGAAGTTAGAAGAAGTGAGGGCTGTCTCGTTAACACGACGATTAACATCGTTAACCAGACCTAGAAAGTTGTAAGCCATCTTATCGCTCCTTCACGGGCAGTTGGATAACACGTTCTGCTACCAGATTAGTATTGTAGGTTATAGCGCAAGTTACCTTATAGGTGGTATTTGCTGTACCTGCGGCCCACCTTACAGTAGCTACTGTATTTGTGTTGCTCTGCGCACCTAGTGTAAGCCCGTTTACTGTTTCAGCAACAGATATAGCTGTCTTAACACCATCAGCGTCACTCACATACCACTGTACAGCGTTAATAATCTCATCATTTAGAAACCGAGACCAGTCAACTGAGTAGTCTAGTATTTCGTCAGGGTCTTTAAAAGGCCATTTCATTACGCTGCTATCCTTGTCGGTCTTATAAGTATCTGTCTATTTTCAGGCCCTACAAAGACAATGTTCGAGTAATCCTGGGG
>UEXM01003441.1_pt1 | contig 10066 bp, 15 predicted proteins | sample 1796661 | NCBI WGS metagenome assembly UEXM01 (sample SAMEA4772469, study PRJEB27181) | metagenome
ACAAACCTGTAAAAGAAATTTCTCCCTCTTGATGTATCAGATAATCAACATGTGGTTTATCTTCAAAAAAGTTTTCGCTTTTGTTTGGAGTTTCAGCACCACCAATTATCATTTTGCATTCTGGATAGCGGCGTTTTATTTCTTTGGCCAATGCTTCATTGTATGCTACGTTCCATACGTAACTGCTTAGTCCTACAACTGCAGGCTCAACCATTCTATCTACTAACTGTTCAATTGGTTCTTTTACACTGTACAAGCCACCAAGACTGTAGTTTTCAACTATGCCAGGTTGTGTAGTTGCATAAGCCCAAACCACGCCTACACTGTAGGGATAGTAATAATAGTTGCTACCTGGCAACTCTAGACTCATTTGTGCCATGTAAACGTTCTTCATATGCATACTTATCTGAATTTATTTTATTCAAAAGAAAAGCCACCCTAAGGCAGCTTTTCTGGGGATCTTTAAAAGATCTAAAATTAAGCAGTTCTTGTTGCTAAAGCTCTGTAACCAGCGGCAATAACTTCTCTAGGTGCTTTTGTGCCCATAGTATAAACCTTTACTTTTGCACCTTTTTTACCTACAGTGTTTAAGAACACCGGGTAACCAGCAAATTTAATTGCTTGGATAGCTGCACCAGGATTTGATACGTCAAATTTTGACTTAATATCAGCTGATGTTAATCTTTCACCTGATTGTAGGGCTTCAAGGATTGCACCTTGTTTACTGTTAGTTCTCATTTTAGATTTACTCCGTATATCTAGTTTAAATTGTTGTTGGCCTTTCCAACAACATGTACACAGTATAACACCTATTTAGAAGAAGTCAACTATTTGTTAACCTATTTGGATATTTTGGTTAACTACGTAAGTAAAAGATATGAGTGTCAATGGTAACAATTTTCTTCATTGTTTTATTCCATTTAGGATTGACATAATCTGCATGATAATGTGTTGCACCTTCTAGTACCCCTTTCCATTTGTCAAATGCTAGAATTTGATATGCAATATTTTCAGCAGTCTGCCATGCACGATTGTTTTCTTTGTTAATAACTTCATCTTTCTTGCCATCACAATACCATGAGAACTGACACCTATCACGTCGTGGATAGTATGTACGTTGATCATCTGGCAAGTCTTTTTGTTGACGTGTTTTCCAGCTTTCTATAACAGGACCTTCAAATATAACTGCACAGGTATCTGCTGGGTAACGTCTGTCTAACACACGATTCATCACAACTCTGCCCACTGCAATTTGTCCTGCTATACTTTGATTGTTTGCTTCTCTATAGATGTTTAGTGCAAGGCATTCAACTTCTTGTGGCTTAACCAGCAGTTTGATATCATCAATCTCATTGTCTTTAATAGGCTTATATATTACCCTTGTTGTGTTGATAGTTTGAATTACTGGCTTTATTATTACCTTTGGTACTTCAATTTCTTTTATTACAGTTTTTTCAACAATAGTAGGAATTTTTATTTCTTTTATAACTACTCTTTCAACTGGAATCTCTACACGTTCTGTTTGTTTTTCTATTACAATTTTTTCTGGCATTCCAAAATAGCAAATAATTCCGCCGACTGCAATACCAGTAATAAATTTAAATATACTTCTCATAGGATCTCCTTCTCCAAGTGATACTTTATTTAAAGCATACCGCCTGGTAGTTTATTACACTGATAACTCCTGCCTTTCCAGGCACGTTCACCTTTGTAAAACTGTAGATGTTTGAAAGCATCTTCATTCATTTCTAATGCACGTTCAACGCATGCTTCATATGTCTGACTTGGACCCATCATGTCTTGCCAAGACTCACATTTATCTGGTGATCCAATTGAACACACAACCAATACTGCTTTCCACATACTACTTCTCCGTCCTTAACATAATAAAACCTTGTACAAAACCTATCATACCACATGCTAATAAAAGACACATGATAGCAAGATTTTCAGTGGGCACACCAGCAATTACTATTAAACTGACTACCATTAAAATACTTCCCCAAATCTGTACCATTAGTAAATCACCTGTGCAGTTCTCCAAGTAATATCAACGTTTTCATCTTTATGAAAGTCTAAAGTTTTGTTGAATATTCTCTTTGCTTTAGCAAGTTCATCTTTTGTAAAAAACATGCTTTCTGCATTACCATTCTCAAATTTTACTCTAATTTCAATACCCATTATGCCGCAACCTTTCCTGTAATTAACGACTTGTCTAACTTAACCTGTGTCTTACCAATTGAAGCACCAGTGTTCTGATACACATAAACAGTTCTTGGATTAACCTTGTACACCTTACCGTGCTTTACAACTCCACCATATGTCCACTCAATAGTATCACCTATAACAACTGAAAACTTCTTTGCTTTCATCTTACCTAAAAAAGTAATATGTCTGTTATACTCACTTGCTAACACATGCATATCTGCAGTATCTGTAATTTTTCTCATTGCTTCTAAGGCTAATTCTAATTCTTTTGAGTACATAAATTATCTCCTTGTTTCTAACTATACATATATAATAACACATAATACGTATATGTCAACCTTTTTCTGTGTTTTGGTTAATGAAATTTGAATTTTTTACAGGCGTTCCAGGAAGTAGATGGAGCGGAATTGCAAGAGAGATGAAGCTGGATCCTCTGTATGATACCAGCGACAGAGCCGAACACAGAGAGTATAGACATCATGGATTCTCAGGACACAAAGAAGCATACTTTGGCACTGGCATGGAGTTTAACTGTGACTTAGCAGAAGAAAATCTATGTGCTCCATTTGCAAAAAATACTACAAAACAGATAAAACTTTTACTATCACACGAATGGCCCTACTACTTTGATCAAATAGTAGAACAGTATCCTGATGTACCAATTACACTGGTATATAGAAACAACGAAGCAAGTATGGACTGGTGGTTAGAAGCAGGCGGATTTGGCATTACCTATCCTAACTATGAATTCTACTGTGATACCACAGGCATGTGGGAGCAAATAGAAAAACAGAACAAATTAATACTTGACTTTGGACGGAAACACATGTTACAATGGATACAACATCACACACATAGCGATATCTTTATCTCTACCTATAGGAAAAAACAATGAATCATAAAATATTGAACAAACTAGAAAACATGATACATGTTTCGCCAAAACTACTACGTAATCCAGAAACATTGCGTCAAGCAATTCGCGGAGCCTTTGCAGTTGATGTCGAAGATGTTAGTTACAACAACATAGGCGAATTGGTAGACAAGATTGATGATTTAGTATTGGACCATTATTTTAGACATGTGTGGCAAGGACACATTAAAAAATTCAAGTATAGCGGTCCTGCTCTGATAGACGAAGTTAACAAACTCAACCCACGTAAGGTACTAGATATTGGTTGTGGATATCACGAATTCAAAGGCAAGATACACAATCTAGTTGGCATTGATCCATATAACGATGCCGCTGATATATGTGTTAAATTATTAGACTATCATCCACAAGAAAAATACGATGCAATCATGGCATTAGGATCCATTAACTTCGGAAGCACAGATAAAATCTTTGCTGAACTTTCGCATGCAGTAGATTTGTGTAATCCAGGAGCAGTAATGTTCTTCCGTGCTAATCCAGGACTAGCACATGATCCTGATGAATCAAATTGGATTAGTTTTTATCCCTGGGACGCCAACTTTATTGTAAACTGTGCTGATCAACTTGGTGTTGATATACTTGATATTAGAACAGATAGTCATAAAAATCGACTGTACTTTGTTTGGCGTACTAAGTAAAAGGACACTTAAAAGCAACGCCTGAATGTAAAAGAGTTCGCTTTTAATACCCCCAAAATTTCTAAAGGCACTGCCGTTATGGCCGTGGACTCGCTATGATTGAAATGATTGCAGCCTTATTAGGTGGTGTATTTTATGGACTGATAATTGGTATTATACCAGCCGCAGGGGCAACCACTGGTTTGATTGCACTGTTTGGTTTTATCAGTCACTTTATACACGAACCTTACTTAGGTGTAATATTTCTAATGGCAGTTGTGGCCGCGAGTACTACAGGCGATAGTTTTACTGCAATACTGCTAGGTATACCAGGTGCAAACAGTGCGGCCGCTACAATGGTAGACGGATTTCCACTGGCACAAAAGGGCAGAGCAGGTTATGCAATAAGCGCCGCAGTAACCACAAGCACAGTTAATGGATTAATATGGGGTTGTTTGGTATTTTTATTACTGCCTTGGTATACAAATCTCATAATGATTTTTGGTATACCTGAACTATGGGCATTTACAGTATTGGCTCTTGCCACCGTGGGATTTTTAAGTAACAGGTATTGGTTCCGTACAATACTTGCTATTGCTTTTGGCATACTCATTGGACTGGTAGGAGTCGATCCAGAAAACAACGAACCAAGATTTACAATGGGTTGGTTTTATTTAGAAGACGGCATACAAATTATGGCAGTAGCCGCTGGATTGTTTGCTATTCCTGAACTTACAAAAGGATTGTTTACAAAGACCAGCACCGCTAATGGTGAAATAGCAAAAGGTGAGCTATGGGCAGGAATGAAAGCAGTTTGGCGTAATCGTTGGCTAGCACTCAGAGGCGGGTTTATTGGTGCGTTTATTGGCTTACTTCCAGGCTTAGGTGGCCAAATGGCAGACTGGTTAGCATATGGTTCAGCAGTGGCTAGTAATCCAAAAGAAAAATTTGGCAACGGTAACATTAAAGGCGTAATTGGTCCTGAAGGTGCAAACAATAGTCAAAAGGCCACTTCAATGATTACCACTGTGATATTTGGCATACCAGGTGCAAAGTTTGCCGCCATACTAATGAGCTTGTTCATGTATCTAAACATAGAGTTAGGTACACCAGACATTGTAGAAGACACAGAATTATTTACTAGTATGACATTCGGCTTTTTAGGTGCAACTGTAATTGTTGCTCTAATTTGTATGTTTCTAATCAAACCAATTAGCAAGATAGCAAGTGTTCCGTACAAGTATTACTTCCCAATACTACTGGCATTGATAGTTTTTACATCAATGCAATACACGGGTGGATGGGAAGATCTAGCGATGTTGGCAATTTTTTCCTGTATAGGATTCTTTTGTAAACATTTTATGTTTAGCCGTCCTGCTATGTTGATAGGTTACATACTAGCAGACAAAGTAGAAGGCTTAACATTACAAATACTAGGTTTATACACCTGGGAAACTTTAATAACACGACCGATATTCATGACACTAGCAGTTAGTATCATTGGTATCTTAATATTCAGTATAATACGAAAGGGTAGAATTGATTATGCTTAAAATACTTACTACACTAGCAATGTTGCTAGGATTCACTGCATCAGCCACTGCTGATTACACGTTTATTGTTCCACAAAAGCCAGGTGGCGGAACCAGTGTGTGGGCACAGATTGTTGCAACTGAAATGGAAAAATATCTAGACGAAAAAATTGTTATCAAGCACATACGAGGTGCTAGAGACATTCCTGGATTTAACAAATGGCACAACGATATGCGAGATGATGACAAAGTTGTTATGGTATCACATGGCGGTAATGGTGTTAGTTTCCTAAACGAAAAAGTAGACTACGACTACAACCAATATGAAAGTGTTGGACTTATGAACCTAAATATTATTGTTGCCGCACGTAACGGACACAATGTATATGGCGGAAATCCAACTTCATTTGCCGCAGGTAGTGGGCAAATACCAGAAGGTATTGCTATGACATTACTTAAATGCGGAAGTGGACTTACAACAGAACAATACATTGCATGTTTCAAACGTAGAGTAAACTGGATCAAAGGAATGAAAGGCGGACAAAGACGTTTAGCATTTAAACGTGGTGAACTTGATGGTACGAGAGAAAATCCAGCCGCATTTAAAAAACATGTACAACCTGTAATAGATAAAGGACAAGCAAGTTTATGGTTCCATCATGGTATTTTAGATACTGCAACAGGCGAGCACATGGATGACGTTAACTATCCAGGCATACTGATGGAAGACTTGTTCTATGCAGCCAATAGAGTGAAGCCACAAAGCGATCTATATGCCGCATATAAACTTGTGAAGAGTTTCCGTGATGGTATGCAAAAAGCCTTATGGGTAGCAAAAGGTAATCCTAATAAAGCAAAACTAATTGCCGCACTTGAGAAAGTTGCTACAACTCCAGAATCAATAAAAGCAGTTCAAAAGAAGGTCGGAAAGTACGATTGGTTAATTGGAAAAGATGGTGATGCTCATAGAGATACACTAATGAAACTTATTACACCCGAAGCATTAAAGACACTTGTACAGTTTAATAACGAAGCATTTGGCATTAAAGCAGTGTACAAAGATACTTTAGTTGCTCAAAATTAATACCAGCTTAGTTGTTTATGTTAAATATGCGAGTGCAGTTACCATACTTGTTGCTATGGTATTGCACGTTGCAGGCATAACTCCGTGGAATAGTATCCTACAAATGATAGGTGCTAGTGGCTGGATCTATGTTGGCTATAAATGGAATGAACGAGCAATCATACTAAACTTTCTGCCACAGTTTTTTATTATTGTACCAATGTTAATTTGGATGTACATATGAAATTCGCAAACGTAAATTGGACTAAACCTTTAGAAGACCCTGATGCTTATGCTAGTAGTTGGGATTGGACTGTTGCTCATAGCGACTATCATTTTGATGATACAGTGCAAGACAAGCCAGGTGATTGGTTTGATGTAATAGGCAGGTTCGATGGCGACTGGAAACAAGAACGTGATAAACTAGTAAAATCATGTCATCCTGTAAACTGGCAAACACGTAAACATTTTGCACAAAAGAAAAAAGATCCTGAAATGCTTACACAGGAAGAATACGATATACAACAGGCAGGTGGGGATCCTAAAGGATTAATACTCACAAACAAGAATACTTTTTCAGACTGGACAGACTATCCAACACTGTACAAGATGATGGATTATTTTCAACTTACGTCAGATGGCATCAGTCTAGTAAAGTGGCAAGCACACATACAGATGACTGGCCAGATGTTTAACAAGCATATTGACAAACTGTGGGACCGTTGTCCCGACGATCCAGAACGTGTAGTTCGAATTACTATTATGTTGGATGATTGGCAACCAGGACATTTTTATATGTATGGAAACTGCATGTATGATAGATGGCGGGCAGGCGAAGTACATGTGTTTGATTGGAGCAATGTTCCACACTGTACTGCCAATGCCAGTAGTCATCCACGTGCAGTATTACAAATGACTGGACTAAAAACAGATCGTACTAGAGAAATACTAGCAACCTCAAACAAAGATCGTGTATTTACAATATGAAAAACATAAACAACATATTCCTACTATTCTCTCCTGGCACTGGTGGAAATCATCTTGCTAATATATTGAGCCTTCCTGATAATTTTGTCAGCAGAGCCACTGTACAAGACTATGATGAGCACCTACATAGCAGTGCTTATGCAAATGCACATTATTCTCAAATTGATAATCTTGATCCTGATGTAGTAAAAACTTTACCAGCAACAGGAAATGTCTTGTGCGGGCATTTTTATAGTTATAATCGTTTAGACATGTTGAACTTAACAGATAAATTTGTGAACAAAGTACTTGTTGTAATAGAAACACCTGTTTCAGGACTTGCTTACAAAAGATATATGTACCATAATGATAAAGTCAGACAACAACTTTACAATGAGCAACGGTTGATTTATACAACTCATTTTATAGAAAAATATTTTAATCAGAAGACGGTGTCTCTTCCATGCGAAACAATTTTTGAACACAATTTAGACAGGTTGTATTCGATTATAAAAAAGAAGTTAGATCTTGATATTGACAAAAATTTGTGCAATCAAATGCACAACAAATGGCACTGGCAAATTAACATTGAACAGAGTATGAAGCCCAGTATTCCCCAGCATCCTTTATACCATGACATAGAGAATGACATCATTGGTCTAAGGCCAGTTGTTAAAGGTGGAAATAATGTAATGAAAGAGAGCAAGTAATGTATACAGTTGACCAACCATGGGATCCACTAAACATATGTGTTGTTGGACGTGCTTATCCTCCACAGGCTTATGACTCAATAGAAGATTCAGAACGCAGAACGTACTTGCAAAAAATAGCCGAAGAAACTGAAGAAGATTTTTCTAATCTAATTGATACTTTAAAAACATTTGATGTAAACATTATTCGTCCATATGCGTCTGAACTCACAGATATTGATAACATCACAAGTCCAGCAAGTATGAAACCACGTGAAGCATTGCGTATGATAGGCAATGACTTTTATTTTTATCCTAACGATAATGTAACTGAAACTAAAAACTGGAACCGATCTGTATATCAACAACTAAAAGGATCCAGTTGGCCAACAGAATTTGTTGCTTACGAACAATTGCCCGACTGGATAAAACGAGAATGTACTGCCGTTTTAAACTTTACATATGACCCAGATGCAGATATAATTACAAATGAGATCAATTGGTGGCAACCTATTGTTAATCTAGTTGAAGGCGCAGACAATACAATTGTAAACGAAAAACCTGAAGACATTGCCCAACCAAATGATATACTTGTGATAAACTCTAAAAATATCGTTGCCAACGAACCGTTTGAACTGCTCGGTCAAGACTGCACAGTTCATGTATGTGAGTTTAGACACAAGGATTTTTGGAATTGTGATCTATATAATTCGACACTAGATATACATAGAACCGTTGTACAATGAAAATCCTTATATTTGGCCTACCAGGAAGTGGTAAAAGCACACTAGCAGAACCTTTTGCAAACTTGATTAATGGACATTGGGTAAATGCTGATCAAGTGCGCCAACAATATGATGATTGGGATTTTTCCGCACAGGGTAGAATACGTCAAGCACAACGTATGAGATATATATGTGATGGTATACTACGGGCTGGTGGCACTGCAATAGCAGACTTTGTTTGTCCAACTGATCAAGCACGTATCGAATTCAATGCTGACTATACAGTATGGATGGATACTATTAAAAAAGGACGTTTTGACGATACCAACGCAATTTTTCAACGTCCAGAAAACTGTGATTACCATGTAGCTGAATGGTTTTTAGACACGCCGCAACAACTTATGGAAGTTGTGCAAAATTATATGGAACGAAAGAAAAATGTTTGATTCACAAAAACCCACTACTCAAATGCTAGGCAGATGGCAACCATGGCATGACGGACACACTGAACTGTTTAAAAAAGCACTTGCAGAAACAGGACAAGTATGCATAATGGTACGTGATGTCGGTGGTATTGTCGGAAGAGATGCCGCAGAGGGTAGAACTAATATACAAGACGACAACCCATTCTCACAACGAGAAGCAGAAGCACAGATTGTTATAGGTTTGGAACAAGCTGGTTACACACTTGGTGTTGAATACATTATACAACCTGTTCCAAACATAGTGGACATAAGTTATGGCAGAGGTGTTGGCTATACATTTACAGAACACGACTTAGGCAAGAATGTTGAATCAATCAGTGCTACAAAAATACGTGCAGAGATGAGAGCCAAAGGTACTCTTAAATAAACTTAAACAGTCTGTAATGATCATCCAAGTTCATTGAGGTATCTACTGGATGTCCATCATGTGTTTTAAACACACTGTCAAAACAATAACTGTAACGTAACCAAAAGTTATAAGCATCTGGCGTATTGTTAGCCCATCCTTTTTCACGTAACAAGTTATCTGACTCTTTGCTTAGTCTGCAAGTAGGCACGTTCAATGCTTGTTCAACAGATATCTTACCTGCTATTACACAATCACGTACTGTACTAGCAGGAATCATGTGTTCAAATATACCATTGCCCTCCAAGCCCACTTCAACATAGTGGGCTCCGATGTTTTCTTTTATTGCATAGTTGTGATAACGTCTTAGATAGTAGTCTATCTCATTACGTACTTCACGCAGTGCCTGTAGATTGTGTTCAATGGTTCTGTACTCTTCAGCAAGTTCAGTTATCTTTACAGTGCAACGTTTTTTAAGACTGTCGTATGTATCAAAACTTC
>UEXM01003442.1_pt1 | contig 10063 bp, 13 predicted proteins | sample 1796661 | NCBI WGS metagenome assembly UEXM01 (sample SAMEA4772469, study PRJEB27181) | metagenome
CATTTTTGCTTAGTCCACTTCTTGAGGCTTTTCTGGGACTTTTTAAGAGCCATTAGTCTTTGTACCCACCACCTGCTTTCTTATAAGCAGCAGCAAGCATTTGAGCTTTTCTAGCACTCCACTGACCTTTAGAGCCACCTTTAGAGCCAGACTTAATTTGGTTAAAAAGGCGCTTTCTTAAAGAAGGTTTTGTGTAGTTACCAGCCTCATTAACCCTAGACTTGGCTTTTGGCTTTTTTTTCTTCGCAGCCATTAGCCGTAACTTTTCGATACCTGCATGACGATGTTATACACATCACCGCTAGAATGGCCCACAGTAGTAAACTGTACGTCACCCGTTTTACCGGAACCCGCGTTATTGGGAATGCCGCTAAAGTCAGTAAAGTCTATTGTGTCTGACCAGTCAGCGTTAAGCTGCCAAGCAAGAACATCAGTCGTTGCATCAAAAAATATTTTTACGCCCATACCAATAGTGGAGTAATAGATTTTTTGAATCGTTACGCCAGAACAAGCGGCACCAGACATTGGGTCGCTCGATAAGCCCGAAGCATCTATTTTGGTTACTGCGCTTTCACCTGAGCCATCACTGACATTAGTAAAGCGAAATATAGCGGTCTTGCCGCCATCTTGTATTGTTTGTGTGGCTACTGCATCAGCCATTTGTACACCTCGCTTTCATGTTTAGTTATGGCTGGTCGAAACCAGCCACATGTAGCCAGTCTTACTGGTCAGCAAATGCAGGCGCAGTTGCGCCCGTTACAGTGCCAAAGATCTGATAATTAGTGGTATTCAAACCCATAATTGTCACATCAAAACCAGCAGGTACATTTATCTGAATGCTGCTGTTTGAGTTGCCGTCAGAAAACACCGCGCTAACCTCGTTGTCAGTGTCAAGGAATGTAACACCGCCAATGTAAAAGTTAGAGTTACCGGGAGTTACAATGATTGCATCAGTAGCATCCGCTGCTCCACCAGCGTAAACAAACCTAAACATAGAACCAGCTATTGGTGCTGGCAACGTGTAGGTATTGTCTTGCCCGCCGTCTGGAACAAGTAGAATTCTTCCGCTATGAGTTGCATTAGTCAGCGTTACAGCCGAATCAGCAAGACTAACAGGCCCATCACCAATCGTAGCGACTTCAGTAATCGCGCCAGTGGTGCTGTTCTTGCTAACAGTCTTAAAGGTACTTTCGGAGCGTACCGCTCCAGTAAAAGTGGAATTAGCCATTAGGTTCTCCTGTCGTGGCTAGTGTCTAAGGTTTCACATGAAACACTCAGTCAGGATTAAAACAAAAGGGGGGCAAAACCCCCCGAGTGTTTAGCTTGAGCCGGGAGATCCGTAGATTCCCAGAGGATCAGATACGCCGAAGCTGTAACGCTCTCGCGCCTTGTAGCGCACGTTACCCGTATCGAAGTCACCGTCCATTGAAGTTTCCAGCGAAGTACGCTCGAAATGCTTCAACCCGTTAGGTATATCAGTGATGATATAGAAGGCGTTTGTATCAGTCAGATAGTGATTAACTGCATACCCTTCAGGGATTGCTCCCATGTTGCGGATAGCGTTAATGTCATTATCTGAAGTTGACACTCGCTGCGTTGTTTCAAGCAAACGATCTGCTGTAAACATCAAAGCGGGTGGCACGATCAAACGTCTTGGTCTAGCAGCGATCAACAAACCTCTTTCATCTGTGAAGGCAGCAATATCAATAATTGCGTTCTCCAGAGATGTTTCATTGAGGTCAGCAGCCGTTGAAGGACGGTTGTTGTTTTTACCACCTGAAACAAGAGGGTGACCGTCACCGCCGGTTACGCCGTCACCACTTGCTGTAAACAAGTTAACACCATCACCTGATTGGTAGGAGTTGGTGAAACCGTTATTCAGCGGGTTAACAGACTTGACCTGCTTAGTGTAAGCCATTGCCCGTGCCAGAGCTTTTGTATATCGCGCAGAAAGCGAGTCGTAGAGGTTATCCTCCATCGCTTCCTCGGTTATAGCAAAACCCATAGCAATCGTTTCATGGTTGTATCGTGCCGTGAAAGATTCTTGTGCTGAATCATAAGAGATTGCAGAACCTTCATTCTTCACAGGGGCGGCAGCAAAGCCACTAAGCTTTACTTCCTCTTCAAAAGAACGATCAGAGCTTTCAGTCTCATAAATGAGATCATGCTCGTCATCATACTTTTCATACTCCAAACCAAACAAGGCATTAAGCCCCGGCAGGAGTTCTTTCAACATTTGCGCTCTTGAAATAGCCATTGATTAGACTCCTAGCTTGGTTTCATACGCATGACTCAAGGGCAGATAGGTCACAAGACAGTCGGTAAAGGCATCGCCTACCGTGCTGCTCGGGCCTTCTACAAACTCAAGGACGCGGAGTGGAAGTGAATTTGTCGTAGCAATAGAGCCGCCGTCTAAGGCGTTCTTACTACGTCCGATTGCGGTTGATCCCGCTGTGTTAACCGCAGAGATGTTGTTGCCAAGACCCGTTTGGGCAATAGCTTCATCACCTTGCATTTTGAACACTAACTTAGGATCGTCAACAACATAGGCCATAATATCCGAAGCCGTTGTAGAGGCAGGATATTGCTGGTTGAATGTTAATTGACTTGTAGATGGGTCAGTGTAGGAACATCCCACAAAGATACCAACCGTGCCAGCAACAACAGCAGTTGTTACTGCGGCTTTCTCAACCGTGCCAGCCGCAACTAGCTTGACGAAATCACCGTAAAAGATAGCAGTGCCGTAAGCACTAGCAATCTTCATGTGCCTTACTTTACCGGAGTACGAACCACTAGCACTTAGCGTGTTAACAGGTTCCGCCCCATTTGGGGTAGCAGAAGTAGCCATATATATGACCTCCTATGTTAAGAAACCACCCCACCCAAGGGTTAGTTTCTGCCGAATGTTGTCCTCGTACTTCTCTCAGGATCTAAGAGCGGCATACGAGGGTCATTTTCTCTGAGATAGTTGTTATCAACAGACTCCATCTGGTTGTCAGCCACCTTTTGGAAGTGCTTGGATCTTGCCCGCATTTTTCCTTCCGGTGCCTTGCATAAAAGCAAACCGCCAACTTCAATGTTGCCTTTGAATTTAGAACCCATATCAGACTCCAGCATGAGTTCTGGATGGTCTTCAGCCTTTACAGGCTCCCAACCTTCCCGAAACATTCTGGACGTATGAGTTGCATCTGTCTGACCTAGAATACTTGTCCTGACCCAACGAAAAACCCAGCCATCTTGTGGCTCGGGGTCGGGTATTACAGAAGCAGGTTTCCAAGAATCGCTTGGTCTGACATCACTATCTCTTTCTTGTACATTTCTAGGGGTGCGCTCTTCAGCCATTGGTGATCTCCCAATTAAACATATTTGGCATATTGTTCGTCCGTTAATCCCAACCTCTTAGCGAGAGAGCGTTGGGATGGCGAAAGCTTCACTGTGCGAGGTTTGGCCCCATTATTTCTAGTTGTGGGGGCCACCACCATCGAAGGCTGACCGGCAGTCGAAGCTCGCTCTTGCTGGGAATTCCCAACCTGCCAATCATAATTTGGAAACGCTTGTCTAACCGTTTCATCAATCTGCCTGAAATATTCAGGAGAATTAGGCTTTACACCCTGATTCACTAACTCTGCATGTTTGCCGTAAGCAAGTGAGGTCATCGCCTCATGACCTTCTGCCATGAACCAAGGGTTTCCCGCCGCCCACTCCTGAGTCTCAGGATCGGGTTGTTGCGGTTGTTGCGGTTGTTGTCGAGGCTGTGGAAACTGCTGCTGTTGCTGCTGCGCCCAAGCCTGCTCCTGTTGTTGCTGCTGGGCCTGTTGATTCGCAGCACTCTGGGCATAACGATCAGCTTCAGTTAGCTCCGCTGTTGCCTTGTTCAGAGCTTGCTGGGCCTCAACCACATTATCTGTGTTGCCTTCCTCGTAAGCTTGACGATACTGCTCTTTAGCCTGCTCAACAGATAGCGCGGCGCGTTCTTTAATCTGACCAATTAAAGCCTGCTCACCTCTACCTATCAGGGATTCATACTCCCTGTTCTTTTCTGCGATTTGCTGGGCGACACGATAAGCTTCGTCCCGCTCGGCAACCGCAGAGTCTCTTTTACGCCTCTCTTCATGAGAATCGTATTTGAGCTTGTTAATCCTTTTCTGGACTTTTTTGCCGTACTTAGATAGTTCGTCTTCAGTCAGTTCGCCGTCTTCTGCTTCCGATGCAACCTCAACAGCTCCATCATCAGCTTCTTCAACAAGCTCCTCCTGCTGACCGCCTATCTTGGTGCGTACACCAAAAAATCTATCCTCGTCGGACATTCGCTCTATATCTACATTTTGTTCGCTCATGCCTTAACAATCCCCCTTGGATCTTCGACAACAGCTTCAACACTGTCGTCATTGATCAATCTGAACTCTTTTCCGTGGACTTTAAATCTTGTGCCGCTGTAAGAGCGCATCAAAATCCAATCCCCTTCTGAGCAGAAAGGCCCAGATGGAAATCTTCTCTCATCGTTATAGCAGTCTGGCCCCATTTTGGTGACAAACCCAACGATAGATCCGATCTCCTCTTCGTAGAGAGTTTTGTTAGACTTGAGGATGCCGCCATCGAATTCCTTTTCAGGATCTGGCAGCGCGATCAGAATTTTATATCCCCTCGGATCAGGCAACTGATTCGCCTTGCGAGACTCTTCTGTCTCGATTTCTTTTACTAATGCTTCCATTAGGCTTTCCTTTGCACTGGAAAAAGCGTCCAGAGTCGCTTGCACCGCCTATGCGGCGTTATGATTCTTCGTATTTCGCTTGTAGGTCGAGTATTTCTCGCTCCGTTATTGCTAACCCTTCAATAATACCACAGCATTTTGAATACTCTTCAAAGTTTTTGCAACCCCCGCCACTGATATGGTCGGCGTGTTCGTTCATCTGAAGCCTGATAATTTTCCGAATATGCTCAAACAGGTTGTTCTCAGAGAAGCTACTCACGCATAATATCCTTCATAATCTCAACGCCTAGCTTCGCGCCTTCGACTTGTTCCTTTGAGGCGATGCGTTTGCTTTCTAGCTGACCTTGGTCGTTGTCTTCAGAGATCCTGACCGCCAATTTAGCCTGCTCAAGCTGCATTTCCTGACTAAGCTTCTCTTGGTCTAGGCTTGCCTTCGCCATCGCCTTCTGAGCATCAAGCTGCATCCTTGCCTGCTCCATCATCATCTTGCCCTGTGCTTCCATCTCTTTAAGCTGCAACTCTCGTTGCTGCATTTGCACCACAGGGTCTTCCATCATCTGCTGGTTTTGCTGCATTTGCTGTTCTTGCTGGTGCTTGCCCAGCAACTGAGCTGCCGCTGGTGCGGCAAGTTCCGCTATCCTGAACTCGATGTCTTCCGGTAGCTCTTCTCCCGGTATTGGCAGCTTGGTTCCCAGCTCTTTCTCGATCTCCTGACGATACTGGAAGGCAACGTGTTCCTGCACATGAGCGAAGAATACCCCCTGAATCATGCCTGCATCGGGGGCTTGTGCCAGCAATTCCTGCATCTTGGGGTCTTCCATAGCCGACATGTGAACCTGTATGTGGGCCTCATGATCCTGATAGATAAATGCCTTAACCGGATCGCCGGTAATAATGTTCATATTCTCGGAAACAGGATCTGTCGGCGGTATATCGTCGTCTGTCGGAACAATCTTGTCTGCATCACGAATGTTTAGCACTTCCAGCATCTGGCGGTGCAATAATGGCAGGTCATACATCTGCGGGGCCTGCACAGATAGCTGTAATGCCGCCTGATATTGCATAATCCGCTGGGCCATTGTCCCTGAATTGGGGTCAGATACCGGAATAATGTCAACTCTGTCGTCAAAATCCTCTGAAACAGGGATTTCGCTGTCCATAACGTAGGGATACGTCTCTGGCCCGAAATCTCGCACCAAATTTGCTAATAATTTCAATTCTGAGCGCATTGAGGCGTGTAATCTGGCCTGAACCGCGCTCATGACCTTCATTGACCGCTCTAAAATAGCCAAAGTGGTGCCAACCGGCGCTTCTGCGTTCATATCCGCAACTTTTACGTCAGCAGCAGAGGCAAATCTCCGGCCTTCGTCCACAATATTGCCCAAAAGCTGGTACAAAACACCGCTCGGCTCCTTATACGGGAGGAAGCTGATGTTTTCCTTGATGGTGCCGCCGGGAACATCCACATCTCGGAACTCTCCGGGCATAATTGGGGTGTCATCACCCTTGATTCGCAGACCTCTGGCCTTCAAACCACCCGGAAGGTTGGATAAAGTGCCCGCATCGACCAGTTGCCGGAGCAATGAGGTCGCAGACTTGGCTAATCCGCCGATCATATGGATCAACCCGAAGCCATAGAAGCCTAATCCGGGGATGTACTGGTAGTGAACGAAGTGTTCCCTCTTGTTTTTCATGGGATCTTCTTCGTACCAGTTGCGCCTGACCGACAAAATGGCACCTGATGAAAGGTCAATGGTAACCACATAGGGCAAACTGATCCCTGTTGGCTCACCGTCCTGTGTATCTTCAAAGCCGGGGAGGTCTAAATCAACCAACATCTCCAGCAGGGTGTGCCTTGAGTCAGCTTCATAGCTGCCGTTGTCGCCGGTTAGTTCGCTGTACTTTTCTTTGACTCTGTCCGGGTCTGAGGATGCCGAACCCAAGTCGATGTCCAGATAGAATCCTGAGACCTGAAGCTTCCGAATATCATTCGGACTCTTCTTCATGACATGGGTAGCCCGTTCACAGGTCGCCAGATCCGGGGCACCGTAACTGACTACGAAATCCTCGGCAGGGACAAACATGCTGCACGGTCTGCCCATTGTCGGGTCATAGTAGACCTTCCTGAAAGCAGATCCAGCCAAAGGCAATGAGAATAGCATCCGCTCTGTTTCAGTGCGGTACTCTGTCATCTTCTCTGTGACAAGATAATTCAGGTAGTTCTGTACCCTGTGGGCCTGTTTTTCTTTCTCGGCATCAATAACACCGACAATATTGGTTCTCACAGGGCCACTGGCAGGGAATAGCTCCTGTATCGCCTGAGACTGAAACCGGATCACTGCCTCAGTTAAGAGGGGGTGGAACACACCACAAGCCCCATCCCAAGGTGTCGTCCTGTCTTCATTCTTGAGACCAAGAAGTTCAAGTCCGTCGATATAGGATCTTTCCCAATCTGAGCGGCTTTCCTTGTCAGTCTTGAACTGACCCACTAACTCAGATGAAATCGAACCAAGATCTCTGGGATCTAGGAATTCTGCCAGATTAGCGTTGTGGTCTGCTTCCAGATTGGTCTCTTCAGGGCCAAAGTCAATCAGAATGCCGCCGTCCTCTGTTTCAAAAGAAACCGAATCTGGGTTTTCTATCTCTATTTCTATTTCGCCCATGTCCTGCCCGACAGGCGTGGGTGTTCTTAGGGCGCGGTCAATAGCCATTTAGCCATTCTTCCCAAAGTACTGAGTTCTTGCAGCACCGCTGCCTCTGGCGATAGTCTTGCCGCCATTAGACATCATTTTTGTTTTTCCACCTTTCATCATGCCTTTGGTTTTGCCGCCTTTCATCATGCCTTTAGGCTTAGCCATGTCTCTTTTGAGAGCGCCAGTAACGCCGCCGTTAGCCATCATTTTGGTACTCATTCTGGCTTTGCCACCAGCCATGTAGCCTTTAGTCTTTTTCATCGTAGCCCTCACTGTATAAGTTATTAAATACCCTAGCAGTATCTTGAGTGTACTCCACATCTTCTTTGGAGTTGTATGTGTTCTGGTTTGGCCTAAAATCAGGCGCACCCTCTCCTGCCTCAAACCAAGCAGGATGAGTCACTCTAACCCTGTTATTAGGCAAAGCAACTATGTTCCCAGTGTATTCACCCGCATCTAGAAGCTCAAGTACATGACTTTGCTTGTGTTGTGCAGGATCATCAGCTACCTCACTATTAGTGTAGTCCACTGTAAAATAATACTTAGCTGGGTAAAACTCTCCATCAACTTTGGCAATCCAAGGTGCAGGAGAAGCTCTTTCTATCTTGTAAACTGAATGGTCGTGAGACATGCAATCCCAAGGCTGTACCGCCCAAGTTGGCATGGGTTCAGGCCATTCTTCATAAGGGGTGTCTGCTACAAGTGCAGTAATAGGCATTCTTGCCCACATTGCCCCGCCATGAATGTTTTCTTGCTCGTCATCATCGTAGGTCTCTGCCCCGGTAAATATTACCTGAAAGCTTAGACACCTAGACGGCATCGTTGTCACAGCAACTGCCATCGCATGAAGAAACTCTCCATGATACTTCTGGTTGTTGTGTGTGTACTCTTTCCTTACCCAGCACTTAAAATAGGGTATGTTGCTCTGCAAAAAAGCCACTAGTAGTATTCAGCCCGTTTTGGATAGAACGGCTCATCTTCTTCGTCAGAGTTCAAACGAAGGAACCCTCCCTGCCTAAATCTAAGCAGCGCCTGAGTAGAGGAGTCAACGAGGTCGTCGTGTTCCCCAGCAGGAAAAGCCGCAAATTCTTCGATCACCTCCTCTGCAAAGCGGGTCTCTGGACACCAGACAATGCCAGAAGCAAAAAGATCTGATACCGCATTAACCCTTGATATCTTGTCGTTGCCCCTTGAAGGGGTATATTCCCCTACCGGGATGCCCATTGCTCTTAACTCGAAAATAAGAGGTGTACCCGCCGCTTTGGCTTCAACGATGCAGGCATCGGGTTCAAATTCCTTATACATCTCCATTGCTTGTTTTTTAAGCTCTGGAAACTCCAGCCGTTCCTTGTAGGCATCCAGCAGGATAATGTTGGGTTGGGTGGTGCCGTTATCATCGGGTTTGTAGAAAACACCCCATGTGGTGCAGGCAGAGTAGTCAGCCCGCTGGGTTTTTAAGAAAGCGGTGTCCCACGACTGGATAATAAACTCACAGGCGGGCGGTTCTTTGTGTTCCCATTTCTGCCACCACTCCCTTTTGACCAGTGCCCCTTCTTCTGATGAGGGGTCTTGCTGGTACTGGGCATTCCATTTGGGTGCCGGAAGTTCACTTCTTAGTGCTTCCAGCTCCTGTAAAGACCAAAACTCAGGCCACAATGCGTTGCCAGAGGGCATAATGGCGGGGAACTCGATCACCTCCCAGTCATCCATCCCCTCTCGCTGGACAGATGTTTTAATAATCTTGCCGGTCAGGTCTCTTTTATGCCAGCGGGTCATCACAATGATGATCGCCCCTCCGGGCTGGAGCCGCTGCCTTGGCCCTGATGTGTACCAGTCATAAACCTTGTCGAAAACAGCAGGATCTGCGCTTTGGCCTTCCTGTTCACTATGGGGGTCATCTATGATCAAAAGATCAGCGCCCTTACCTGTAACAGCGCCACCAACACCAATAGCGAAGTATTCCCCGCCTTTGCTGGTACTCCAGCGCCCAGCGGCCTTTGAATCTGCCCGTAAAGCTAGTGCCGGAAAAATATTTTTGTAATCTTCACTATCAACGAGGTTACGAACTTTTCTGCCAAAGCCGACACTCAACTCTGCGGTGTGGGCTGTCTGGATAATCTTTTTCTCTGGGTACTGGCCCAAAAACCAAGCCGGGAGCAAGTAAGAAGCAAATTCTGATTTGGTGTGCCTTGGCGGCATGTTAATGATCAGTCTTTTAAGATCACCCCTAACAACCCGCTCAAAGGCATTTGCCATAAGCTTGTGATGTCGGCCCTCAATAAAAGCAGGCCAGACATGCTTAATGAAAGGCATAAAACCATCTCTGGCTTGCTCCTTTCCTTCCGCAACTTCAAGTTTACCTAAAAGCTCTACTACATGACGCTGCTCGGATGGAGGCAACCCCGCAATGTTCTTTAACAGAGCAGGATCTAGCTTTTCCGATATCCGCATTAAAAAAATCCATAGGTGTCGCCATCAAGAGACTATCAATAATAGCCTGAACCCTTATAGACTATAAATAAGTTACGCCCCCAAGGCGTAAACTTATATCAGACTATTAATATTAATGGCCTATGAAAGCGTAAGACCATTACTTGGTATTATAGCATATTAAGGCTATTGACAAGAAAATCAATTTTTTTTAAAAATTTTTTAGAGG
>UEXM01003443.1_pt1 | contig 10062 bp, 9 predicted proteins | sample 1796661 | NCBI WGS metagenome assembly UEXM01 (sample SAMEA4772469, study PRJEB27181) | metagenome
TGAAGTCAGTTTCTAATCCTCTCACCCTCATCATGATATCTAATTTTCTTGCCTCTTTGAAGATGCTTAACGCAAATTGGTATTAGCTTTTCAGGATATTGACCAACTCCATAATTGTTTGTAGGTCGCAAAATTAAATACTTAATACCGTATGTCCTTGCCCAAGCAAAAATTAACATGTCAGCTGCTGCTTTTGATGCAGAATAGGGGTTGGAAGGCTTTAAAATATCCGTCTCAACATGTTCTCCTGCATCAATGTCTCCATAAACCTCATCTGTGCTAAAGTGGAAAAAGATTGGCTGGTCGTCAACGTTTTGCGGCTTCTTTCTAATCAAATCCAAAAGGTTCTTGACCCCCGTAACATTTGTATGAATGAAATCTTCAGATTCAATAATGCTATTTCCGACATGAGACTCGGCTGCGATGTTAATAACGTAATCACAATCTGGAAGATACTTCAGGGTTGCAATATCTTCATTTACAAAAGTAAAGTTTTCAAACGTTTTAAAATCCTCAAGATAGTTCATGTTAGCAGCATATGTACATTTGTCAATACCATAAACTTTCCAGCCTTTTCCAAGGCATTTTTTAGTGACATGAAGGCCTATTAGTCCAAGGCACCCAGTTATAACAACTAGTTTCATTTATTCTCCTTAAAAATATTTTGCATTTGTATAGATATTTTGAAAATCCATAACATTTAGAACACTAATAATTTCGTCAATTCCTTCTGATAGAGAGATGGATGTTGTAAAACCTAATTTGCTAATTTTGTCATAACTAACAATATAGTTTCTTTTATCTGCATCTTCTCCGATTTCCTCAAAGTGAACAAAGCCACTAGTTTTTTCAGCGATCATCTCACAAATTCTTTGTTTGCTAAAGTTCATTGAGTCACTACCAACATTATACACATTATCTATCATTTTGTCAAGGTTTTTTAAAGCAAAAACAAAAGAACTTGCAATGTCCGAAACATGAATAAAGGTTCTCATAAAGTGTTTTTCATAAACCACAATGTAACCATCTCTTATGCATTTGTTGGTGAAGTCATTGACAAGAAGATCCATCCTCATTCTAGGGGATACCCCAAAAGCTGTTGCAAATCTGTAAGCAATTGTATTACCTCTCATCAACAACAGTCTCTCAGCCTTAGTCTTTGTTTCTCCATACAGACTAAGCGGGTTCAGTGGGGTTTCCTCAGTGCAGATACCATCAATTGTACCATAGTTACTACCTGTTGAGCCATACAGTATCACTTGTTTCTTGTTGCAAACTTCAATTAGGTTTATTGTGCCGTCAACGTTGACCTGTCTTGCTACTTCTGGGTTCATTCTACACACTGGGAACCCAACCAGCGCAGCCAGGTGTATTATGGCATCCTTTCCAGAAACTGCTCTTTTGAGGTCGGCCTTGTTTCTAATATCACCCCTAATGAACTTAAAGTTTTTATTTTTAAAAAATGGTATCAAAGGGTTTCCACCATGAAGTAAAATATCAAATACAGTCACTTCATGACCCTCATCCAGTAGCTTAGGTATCAAAGAAGTACCAATAAAGCCTGCTCCACCTGTTATAAGAATTCTCATCGTTCTATCCTCCCTAAAATCCAATCTCTAAACATTAGCCAATCACTAATTTTTGCCCTCAAGGGGTCTTTAAATGCAGCGGGTTTGTTTTTTTCAAAAAAATAATGCCCTGACCATGCGAAGGGATATATTATAAAAGGCGCCAAAAATAACATAAAAGCATTAATTTTTAATGACAAAATTATATAAGCTATTGTGGTCAATTGTCCTAAAACATGCAACCTCCTACACCATAAATTTTGATGCAGTGTTAAATAATGCTCATAATACTCGGAAAAATTCATGTACCAACTCCTCTAGTTTATTGAAATCTTCATCAGTAATGAGATGATTGTTGCCTATGAAAAATCCACGTTCGTGCAACTGGTCTACATTACTGTCCCATTCTATCTCCAGACTGTAATCTTTTAAGAATGGCTGTCTCAGAAGATTACCGCTACATAACGGTCTGGTCTCTACACCATTTTGTCCCAGGAAGGCCTCAAGACCACTCTTGACGTTACTAGAGTTGCAAACAAAAGGTAGGCAAAAACTACTGTTACCTTCCTCATTTGGCATAGAAAAGTGGTCGTATTGGTCTAGCATGTTTAAGAAGCGCCTATAGATTCTTTTTCTAGTCTCATTTTGATCATCTAATCTTTTTAGCTGGTTTAGGCCCAGGACGGCATTTAGTTCCATACTCCGCAAGTTGTAGCCATCTGTGACAAACAAAAATTGGGGATGAACATCGGGGTACTGTTTTTTGTATTCTTCAAATTTTTCCGGAGTTGCTTCACGAGCCATTCCGTGACTTCTTTTAAGTTTCATCAGATTATACAACTCATCATCATCGGTACACACAAAACCACCTTCAATTGTTGTCATGTGGTGACCAAAGTAAAAACTAAATGTAGAACCCTCACTCAGCGTACCTGTCTTTTCACCCTTATACGTGGCACCATGAGATTCACAGACATCCTCAATAAATGCTGCATTTGGATATATTTCCTTGTAGGCATCCATATCAGCAGGTATTCCGAATAGGTGTGTGACAAAAATCATTTTCACATCCGGATGTCTTTCTCTCAGAAACCTAAGGTGCTTTAGGTCAAACCCAAAGTTGTTTGGATCAACATCGCAAAACACAGGCTCTAATCCAAGTTGCATGACAGGGGATATGTTTGTGACCCAAGTCATAGCTGGGACAATTACTTTATCTCCTCTCTTGAGATTGTGTCTCTCAATCATGGCCGCAACAAGAAGTAAATTAGCAGTGCTACCACTTGATACAAATAGTGAGTATTTGCAACCTAACCACTTAGACCACGCTTCTTCAAATTCACGAACTTTAGGTCCATTAGTAAACCTGCTTGTATTAAGAATAAAGTCTACCATGCATTGTTTGTCGTCTGCTGTTATACAGTCTTTCATTAATGGCCAAAACATTAAATACTCCTTTGTTTAATTTTATTATACACTTTTGTAACGCCTTCGCTAAAATCAGTAAAGTTAAAGTTACCCATAACTTTCGTCATTTTATCCGAACTTACATCTTTCCTGAATTGCCCATCTGGTTTATCACTATCATATACAATTTGCCAGTCTTTCTTGCCTAGGGCATCTAGGCTCATTAGGGCCATCTGGTTAATTGAGTAATTTTGACCAGGAGGGGCAACATTAAACGACTCTTTGATGTCATTCTCGATCACCTTTTTAATAACCATTGCAAGATCTCCAGCATACATAAACTGTCTCATGGGCTGTCCAGTTCCAAACAAAGTTATCTCTTTTTTCCCAGCTGCTTCAGAGTCTATTATCTTTTTAATTAATGCAGTGACAAAATGACTTTTGTTAGAGTCGGAAAAATTATCATGTTCCCCAAACAAGTTGCAGGGAATAAGATAGTTGTAGTTTAGCCCCAGCTGTTTATTATAAGCATCCATCTGAACTGCCATACAGCGCTTTGTGTATGCATAGCTAAGGTTTGCGCTAGCAGGCGCCCCTTTGTGGATGTCCCCCTCCGTCATCGGGTACTCTGGTACCACATCGGGATACATACAGGTACTCAAAACAGACAAAAAGTTTGGCACCTCAAATTGTCTAGCTGCCATTAGGACGTTAGAATTCATGGCCACATTTTGATCAAAGAAGTCCGCTGGGTGGCTCATATTTTGCAAGATACCGCCGACTTTAGCGGCTAAATGAACAACACGATGCGGACGAAAGGTATCAAACAGTTTCAAAACCTGTTCTTTATCCGTTAAATCACAATCCTTGCTAGATAGGTAAGTGTAATTTGGTGATATCTCTTGTAAATGCTTACCTAGCATTCCTGAGCCACCAGTGACTATAGTTGTCATTTATCACCTCTAATCTCGTACTGAAACAGAGAGCCAAACTCTTTCTGTAGTTGTTCTACAACTGGGCTTGTCTCCTTTATTAGCACCTTAAATCCAGCCCTGGCAATTGCGACAGCAAAAGCTAGCTGTTGGGATTCCTCCAGAATGACAGTCCCAGGCTTGTATGTAACAGTATCTATAGTCACAACATCAGAGGCGTTATTGTTTTCAATGAACTGCTCTATTTGAAACTGCAAATGTAAGTTATTCATCTGATCAGTTGCTAAACTAATTGGTGCTGGTCTTCCAACATCTCTTGCAAAGATTGCCAATGCCCTGTTGTCTCTTGGGAAACAAGGTCCTCCGTAGCCATAACCATACATTAGATATTTATTGCCTATCCTAGAGTCTGAGCCGATGGCATTAAGAATCCTGTGGGCCGGTAAATCAACAGCGGCTGCAATGTCACCAATCATGTTTGCAAAAGAAATTTTGGTAGTCAAAAAGCAATTCAAAGAGATTTTGCATATTTCGGCCTCTGTCCTGGACATTCTGCAAACTCGAGGGGTATTTATTGTCATTTGATCATAAATTCTTTCTAGTTCGTCCCCAATCTGCTCATTTCCTTCGCCAATTAAAACCATGTCTGGTGATGCTTGATCCCTGAGGATTGTACCTTGAGCAATAAACTCTGGGTTGTAGCTGACCGTATATCCAAACGAGGCAAGCTGCTCTTGAATCGTATCAGAATAACCAGGCATTGTTGTACAGCAAATAATAAAATGTTTGTTCGACACCGGGCCTAGCTTTTTAATTTCAGAGACCAAAGAATCAACCTGTGAGTGGTTGTATCTACCATTGTACAGAGAAGGCGTGGCCACAACAACAAATAGAATATCAGAGTGACATATCGCCCTAGAAAGGCTAGTGGTCGCAGTAAAATTCTTTGTAAGGTTCAAATAACTTTCTACGTTCTGTTCTGCGCTTTTTAATGTTTTGTTATTGATTGAGCGCACATAATCTTGGTTCAGATCGAGGCCCACAACATCAAAGCCAGATCTTTCTAGGGTCAAAGAAAAACACAGACCTAACTTACCAATACCAATAACGGTTAACTTTTTCATAAATTCTCCATAACTTTTGCATTTGTTTTATACTTTCCAACTCTTCTACCAAACCACAATATCTCTTTTGCCCAATTGTGCATATCCGAGTTGTAACTTTTTGCTTCAAACAATATTGTAGTTTTATTGCAGCTTAGTTGCTGTTGCTCTTCAATCACGTTGTGAATATTGTATTTGAAAGACTTTGCAAATGGATAAAGTGTTGTAGGGTCGCTTAATCTACTTTTTTGATACAAAATAAGATCGTCTAGCACCTCTGGTTTAATCTGTGGGTATTTTTCCAACAAAAACTCTTCGATCTCATCATAAAATATCTGCTTCTTGCCATCTGCTATCTTGATACAAGTCGCCTCATCAACGTTCCAGTTGATGTCTCCGGCGCTTGGAACAACCGCTCCCCAGAATCTTTTATTTTCCAAAACCTTGAATAGGCTCTTTTCTATTTCATTATACTCTGCGCCTATAACTGTGTGTTTATCATCAATACAAAACTGCATGATATCATCATAAAACTGTCGGAATGTAATGTTATAGATTCTTTCTAGTCCTCTAGAGATGAACTGTAGTGGTCCCAAGTAATGCCCAAATATTATTAACCATCTAAATTGATGACCTGCTATCCATTCCTCTTGAGTCAAAGTGTTTGTGCTAGTGACAAACTCAACCGTATCATCATTTAAAACACCATCGATATGCCTATGTGAAAATCTAGGCTGGGTCGTTGATGTCTTGATCCCGTACTTTTCCATATAAGACGGAGATGCAATTGGTGCGTTTGGTAAAAGCATCATCAGGTGAATATCCAAATAGTTATGGTAACCATAGTCCATAATTTTGATGATTCCACTCTTAAAGGATTCAAGTGTTTCCTCAGGAAGGCCCCAAATCAATTCAACATAACTTCCTATGCTTTCACTCTCATACATCTCAATAAATTCTTGTAGTTTCCCGCCATCGACATTTTTTCTCTTGATAGCGGTTAAGACCTCTGGCTTCATTGATTGAAGTGCGATTGTCATACCTTTCTGTACACCGGCTTCTTCAAAAATCTTTGCAATGTTAAGAACCTTATCTGCTCTTCCTTTTACCCAAGTTACCCTATATGCTTCTGGGTATCCTGTTGCTAGCTTCTTATCTCTAACGTAAAGAGCCAGGTCATGGTCCTGTTCGTATTTAAGGCCAAAATTTGAATTGGCATCAGTTACATATTCTATTTTATTGTCTGAAACCCAATCTATTTCCTTCTTGGTTTTTTCATAACTTGTTTTCACTTTCATGTAATACTTTTCGCCTATTTCACAAAAGGTACAACTAAACGGACAACCTCTAGCCGATTCAATGTTAGCGTTAAACGCTAGACCAGAGTCATTGTTAGCCACCAGTTCGTCAAACAAGCCGTCCAAGTAAGGACTAGGCATCTCTGCTAGGTCTTTTACCCGTGGCCGTGGAGGGGTCTTTAGGACCTTACCATGGGCATTAATACTAAGCCCAGGGACTTTTGAATAATCTGGCTTGTCTTTTAATGTCTCCATCAGGATGTCGTAAAAGCTAAGTTCCCCTTCGTGATGAACCATGATGTCAACAAAAGAATGATCTTTGAAAAAACCCTTGTTTCTATCTTGCATTGGCTGATGCTGTCCGCCAAAAACTACTAGGCAGTCTGGGTATTGTTCTTTTACTATTTTGGCGATCTCACAATTTAAATTCCAGTTCCACATGAAACAAGAAAATCCCAGAACATCTGGGTTTTCAATTCTTGAAAGTATTTTATGAATATCTTGTCTGTAATAGAACCAATCCTTTAGAAGATAGTTGTCCGTTACTTCTTTTTTACTATTACAGTATGACCAAACAACTCCAGAACTATATGGGAGATAAACTTGATTGGCAAAAATGTCAGATAATTCAAATAAATAAACATTTTTTTTCATTTAAACTTTTCTCCATGCTTTAGGGTAAAACCCTTGTTTTTCTCTTCCATCTGGTGGAACCCCATAATTCTTCGGGGCGATGATTATCTTCTCTAGATTGGTATTTAACAAAGCTGCCCAATAACCAAATGAGGTAGAATGAGAGATTATGTTGTGATCACAGTTTGTCATGATGGCAAAATCTTCCATATCATTATTGCCTTCGCAAAACAAGAATCTATCATCTTTTAGATTCTCTCTGCACCACTGAATGTCTCCCTGGTTGTTGCTCATCCCTTTCCAAGTACCACCAGAGAACACTAAGAATTTCACATTTACATTATCAAAATGCTTTATAGCATTGTAAAAATACTTGCCAAAATAACTGTCTTTATCAAACGTCTCATCGTCTTTACCAAAGTAATGCTCAACTAGACCACTGTTTCTTCCAAAAGTACCATCAACATTGTCTCCGCGACGGAAGTGAACGCTCACTATTTGCTCATTGTTTTTCTTAAGATTACCAATGTAATCAGAAGCAAATTCTTGAAGTTCTTTTTTAAACTGTAGGTCTTGTCTGATTTGCTGTACATGTTTGGCAAAATAAAGATAATTCTGGTAGTATCCAAGGAAGTCTGTATTGTCTTTAGCATGAAAAACAGAAGTATGCAGTTTAGAGTGATCAGGTTCGTTAATTATGTGTCTCAGAGAACTAAGGTCTTCTGGTTCCAGATAGTCACACTCAATATTAAACTGATCAAGTTGACATCTCTGGTTTTGACACATAATTCTTGAGGGGTCTGGTATTTTTAACTCATACCCTTTACTCAAGGAAACCGATCTTATGCATGCATACTGGAACAGTTGGTTCCCAAGCCTTCCGTACTCACCGAGTTTACTAAACGTTATCACTCTACCACCTCTATGTTTTTACTCACTAGAATTCCATAATCAAAAAAGTACAAGTAATCAATGTTAGTTTTTAGATAACATTTTATTGCGTGCTCTGGCGTCTCAACAATTGGTTCTCGATCATTAAAACTAGTGTTGAGAACAATTGGTACGCCAGACTTCTCTTTCCACTGCTTAATAAAGTTATAGTACCATTTATTATCTTTTTCCGTTACTGTTTGTAATCTGCCTGTGTTGTTAAAGTGAACAACTGCTGGTACTTTTTCTATGACTTCTTCTCTAAATTTTATAGCAAAATTCATATAGGGGCTATCTATGTCATGTTCGAACCAATCTTTTACATCCTCTCGTAAAATGGATGGTGCAAATGGGCGAAACCACTGTCTATGTTTTACTTTTTTATTTATCAACGCCTTCATATCGGGACTTCGAGGATCAGCTATAATGCTTCTATTACCTAACGCTCGACGACCAGATTCAGATCCACCGCCATAAACTGAAATGATATTTTGCTTGTCCAATAACTCAATTACATCTACGTCTGATGCAGATTCAAACTTTACTTGTTCTGAGAATTTATTAAGTTCAGACAAAATTTGACTTTCATTGTATTGAACACCTAAATAAGGAGTGCAATTATCTTCCCATAAAACTCTAGGGTTATCAAATACATGGTGATACATATATTGCGCAGACCCAATAGCTAAACCAGCATCATATGGTACGGGCGGGACATAAACGCCTTTAAAATTAGGAAACCAATCAAGGATTTTACCCATGGCCACGCAATTAAGCGCTACACCACCAGCTACACATAAGTTTTCATCAGAGTCTTGAGAATAGCGTTGGATTATTTCTTTGATGGCGTGCTCTGTTTTCTTTTGTAATCCTCTGGCCACTTCATACAGCTGGGCATCGATCCCTTGGCTCATTAATTTCAGAGCATGATAGTTTGTGGTATGAGTTGCAAAATTTATCATGTTATAAAATCTATCTGTTTGGCCGAGGGCTGCCATTGCCATTATTGTACCAGCTTGATTACCAATTGGGGTTCCATTTGATAAATTAAAAACACTTGGTAAAATATCATGCCAAACTATACCGATACTAAGTCTTTCAATCGGTATAATTTCAACCGGATAAATTTTATTACCAACACCTCTCCAGACTGTTACTGATGTTGCCATAATTTTATCTTGCCCTTGGCCATTATTATCATACGAAGTATAATCCCATCCGCCTGCATCTAATGTTAAAATTAAGGCTGTGTCGAAATTGCTTGAATAAAAGGCATTCGCTGCGTGGCACTGGTGGTGTCCATATTGAGCGTATAGTCCGCCATTCTTTAAGACTTGGCTTTTCATACCTTCATAGGATGCTAATTTTTCACCTGCAAAGGAACTGGCCCAGCCATCAGGATTGCGTGGAAAATGAGATATATACTTTATATCATCAAAGTTATCATACCTACTTTTTATAAACTTTATAACATCTGTATCTTGCTCTTTGACTCTAGAAAACCTTTCAAATTCTTCATGAATTACTGGTATTCCATTATCAAGCAAACAATATGCCGCATCATGACCGGTTGTTAATCCTATAATTTTCACTTAATCACCTCGATATCTTTAAATAATGGAAATTCCCTCAAATCTCTGTAGAATGGTTCTTCTGGTAGATCCTCTACATGATCTGGATAGTTTTGCATTAGCATTAAGCCTCTAGCTGCTTGCTCAGGTGTCATGTATGCGTTCCAACCATTTATCTCAATGTTGTCTTCGTGGTACATAACTTCACCACGACCTTCGTAACGACCTTTGCGAAACCACTTAGCGGCCTCTTCATCGTCAGTCAGAATCATTCCGCCCTTGCCAATCTTAAGGTGTTTCTTAATGTGAAACGACAAACACATAAAAGACCCAGGAACATACATGTTGCTCGTGAATCTCTTGGCTGCATCCCAGATTGGATAAGGCTCAAGTTGATAGATACCTTGCCACCTGTAGTCTCTAAATTTTGGTGTTCCACCAGCATGCATAATTGATTGTGGAACGGAGAGATAGGTTCGTGCAGGGATGATTACATCTTGTACACCTAAATACTCGCAGCATAGCAGTAGAGCATCTGTGCAGTTATCTGTAGATACTGCAAATTTAGAACCACAGTAATCAGCTACGGTTTCCTCAAACATCTTTACAATTTTATATGG
>UEXM01003444.1_pt1 | contig 10061 bp, 11 predicted proteins | sample 1796661 | NCBI WGS metagenome assembly UEXM01 (sample SAMEA4772469, study PRJEB27181) | metagenome
TTTTCTATATTTCTTTGTATGTTGCCCAATACCACTCAATAAAGTTGGTCCTATAAAGATCATTATATATAAAGATAATCTTTCTTTTATGTATACAAACATGGATGCTCTCAAGCAAGAAATCTCCGAGGAAATAGATAAGCTTCGTCTCGACAAGACACGACTTTACAACATTCTTCTTAAGATGATTGATAATTGTGGTGGTGCGGGTGGTTCCGGATCTCAGGGACCTCCAGGTCCCCCAGGCCCTCCAGGTCCCACTGGTCGCACCGGTCCAGCCGGTCCAGCCGGTCCAGCCGGTCCAGCCGGCCCAGTCGGAAAGGCTGCTACCAAGACCACTGCCAAGTCTACAACCAAGAAGTCTTCTGTCGCGTAATTATATTAAAGAATAGACTATACTAATATTCAGTCGCTACCATAACTCAATCGGAAGAGTGCGGGCCTTGTAAGTTCGAAGTAGGGGGATCGAAACCCTCTGGTAGCACATCCAATTAGCTCAATCGGTTAGAGCGTCGTGCTTATACATCGTATATTCATATAGAGTTACATCTATTAAGGCACGCGAAGGTTGCGGGTTCAAGCCCCGTATTGGATATCTTCTTACATCGCTTGTGGAGGACTGCTTTTATTCACCATGTAAATAAAAGTTCCCAATACCAATATTATTGCGATGATAAGGTATCCAAATGGATATTTTTTAGTTTCGTGTTCTTGTGGTTTATCGGGTAATTTTTTGACATTCATGTTGAGTACTTCAATCTTATTTGTTAGCTTTTCTAGAGCTTGAAGTATTAGAACATTCTTGTCCTTTGGTTTTTCTTTTGGGTGAACGACTGTAATTTCAAGTACCATATACCAGTTTACACCTGGTTTTAGAAATGTATATGTACCATTTTCTTGACTTTCGTATAAGTTGAAGTTCAATTGTTTAATAGACATTGGGTTAAAATAGTTTGTTTGTCTTTCAAAACTTTTCCATTCTTTATCTTTTACCACGGTGTTAGATCCACTGGCGTAATGTCTTTCGAGTGGTATACGTGCGAATAACCTACCATGGCGTTCATCGAGCATCTGTGCTATTTTGGGTATTTCTGGACACGTAATATCTATGTATTTGGGTATATTACTGGCTTGTGCAGATGAACTTGCTTTTCCGATCTGTGTAACGTAAAAATCTACCATCTTTATACCGAGTACATTGTTCATGTTCTCGATATGAGTGTTTGATTCAAGAGTTAAATTAACAGAAAATGCGTTATTACTTCCGTTGATATATTTAGAATCAATTACCATGTACTGAACCTTTTTAGGTATGTCGTCGAGTGACAATGACATTCTATCATATGTTTATAATTTATTTTGCTTAAAGTTACATCGATAATGATATATAACATCATGTACTCCAGATTATCACAATTAAAACACATGAGACGTGGTAGTTATATCAATGGTGAAAATACTGAATCATTTGATCTTGTTATCAAAGATATTGAAAGAATGCTTCAACAAGAAGAAGATAAATTATTGGAGGAATCTTTGATTGAATCTATGAACAATGAATATGAAAATAATTCAAAATCTAAGTGGTACAATGATAATTTTGATACATGGGTATCTTTACCAGTACGCCAAGATTGTCGAGAGTATTCACTTACGGAGAGACTTCGGTATTCACAATGTAGACTTGACATGTTCGAATACATGGAGAACAAGTTCAAGAAGATTATATTCCCAAATCTAGCAGATCGTCTTGATTTCTTTTAGAGGATTAAAGATTTCGTTCGTATGAATTGTACATAATGTCTCAAGCTATTGGTATTGATTTAGGAACTACTTACTCATGTGTTGGTGTATGGCAGAATGATCGTGTAGAGATTATTCCGAACGACCAAGGAAATCGTACAACTCCATCGTACGTTGCCTTTACAGATAATGAACGTCTCATTGGAGACGCTGCAAAAAATCAGACAGCTATGAACCCTAAAAACACTGTCTTTGACGCGAAGCGTCTTATTGGTCGTAAGTTTTCGGATAAGAAAGTCCAAGACGATATAAAGGACTGGTCTTATGAAGTTGTTCCCGGTGTGGCTGACAAACCTATGATCAATGTTGAATTTCACGGTGAGAAGAAACAATTTGCTCCCGAAGAAATTTCGTCTATGGTGTTGATTAAGATGAAGGAGACTGCGGAATCTTTCATGGGTAAAACTGTGAAAGATGCAGTTGTGACTGTACCTGCTTACTTCAGTGATTCACAGCGACAGGCGACAAAGGATGCTGCTGCTATTGCAGGTCTAAACTGTCTTAGAATTATCAATGAACCAACAGCGGCTGCAATTGCTTATGGTCTGGACAAGAACAAAGATGAAGATAAAAATGTATTGATCTTTGATCTTGGTGGTGGTACGTTTGATGTATCACTTCTCAATATTGAAGGTGGTATATTTGAGGTAAAGGCTACTGCTGGTGATACTCATCTAGGTGGTGAAGATTTTGATGCACGTCTTCTCCGTCATTTATCGGATGAGTTCCGTCGAAAGAATAAGAAAGATATTTCTGGAAATCCTAGGGCTATTCGTCGTCTTAGGACTGCGTGTGAACGTGCCAAGCGAACTCTCTCTTCTACGGCTCAAACGATGGTTGAGATTGATTCGCTGTTTGATGGGATTGACTTTTATACAACTATTACCCGTGCACGTTTTGAAGAGTTAAACTCTGATTTGTTTAAGAAGTGTATGGAACCCGTTGAACAAGTACTTCGTGACGCGAAGATGGATAAGTCTAAGGTTGATGAAATTGTTCTTGTGGGAGGATCAACCCGTATTCCGAAGATTCAGCAGATGCTTTCTAGCTTCTTCAATAATAAAGATTTAAACAAAACGATCAACCCCGATGAGGCAGTTGCTTATGGTGCGGCCGTTCAGGCTGCTATTCTTTCGGGTGTTGACAATAATAACGTCCAAGATCTTCTGCTACTTGATGTTGCACCCGTATCACTGGGTCTTGAAACAGCGGGTGGTGTTATGACTAAAATTATTGATAGGAACACAACTATTCCGACTAAGAAGGAACAAGTCTTTTCAACATATTCCGATAATCAACCAGGTGTTCATATTCAAGTATATGAAGGAGAACGCTCCCGTGCAAAGGATAATCATCTACTTGGAACTTTCGATTTGACAGGGATTCCAGCCGCACCCAGAGGTGTTCCACAGATTAATGTTTGCTTCGATATAGACGCAAACGGAATTCTAAACGTCACAGCTGAAGACAAGGCTTCAGGTAAATCTGAAAAGATTGTTATTACCAATGACAAAGGGCGTCTTTCCAAGGAAGAAATTGAACGAATGGTTCAAGACGCGGAAAAGTACAGGGAGGAAGACGAGGTATATGAGAAACAGATGAAAGCTATAAATGATCTAGAAAACTCTACTTATAGTATGCGTAATATGGTTGAGGGTGAAGATTGTAAGTTCGACGATACAAATAAGTCAATTATAAAACTGAAAGTTGATGAAACTATCCAGTGGATTGATAATAATCGTTCGGCATCTGTTGATGAAATTGAGGAAAAACAAAAGGAACTTACGGAACTATACATGTCCTGTCAACAGCCCGACACTGAGTCGGAGGCTGCGAAGGGCCCAACTATCGATGAGGTCGATTGAAAATATTGACATATATAAATGCCAACTAGCAAGCAGCTGAAAAACGCTAAGAAAAAATTAAAAAAGGTTCCCAAACCAAAAGGCAATTCTCCTAAGATTGTCGATATACTGACGTACATTTTGATTAGGGATGATCCAAATAAAAAACGCAAAAATGATTTCGTAAAGAGCCAGAGGGAATATGAAAAGATTTACAAGAGTAAAACTTCTAGTAAGAAATAAGATCCCTGAATGTGTGTATGTCACCTTTGTTAATCAAATTACTTAATTTACGTTCTTCTTTCGTTAACGCAACAGGTTCACCATTAAATGAAGTAAACTTAGACTCCTTATATACTTTGTACAGAGACATATCAACTGTATCAAAGTACATGAGAATCTTGGCTAGCATGTCAAAATCTAAAATTGTTAGACCCGTTATAAATCTACTTCTCGAAAATTCGAACCCACCTTTGTCGTTTTGTTTTAACATATGTTCTTTTATAAAGGGTTCTATTTCTCCAATGGGTTCTGTACCTATTTCATTCGCTCTGAGAGAAAATACCATAAGGTTATCTAAGCCATCTGTTATTTTTTTGAGAAATTCTCTTTTTACCTGACACAGAGACATATATTTATGCAACAAATTAAGTTATTGATCGAATGGAACCTCTCCACAGAAATCATACAACTTTTCAATCTCTTTCTGACTTACTTTCTGTTTAGTGGAAGAGGGTGTCTTTAGATGTTTCTTTGCATGGGTTTTGCGAAGTTTCTTATTGGGAAAGAGGGGTGTCAGAAACTTATTGATAAGAGTATTCATTGTTATCTTTTCGTATCAAATCTTTAACGGTATCTGGTACAGTTAAAGACAACGGGGTCCTAATACGAAATGCTACCCGGATTGGGAGTTGGAACAATCATGTCTGTATTAGCTTTGTGTTCTGGTACACCATTAGAACCCTTGCCCCTTCTATATATCATGGCATCTGCTCGATGGGCATATGGTGCTGATAGGTATCTAGATGGTAAAACTAAAGATACACCCGAGACTATAGCAGCTGCGTTGCTAACAGCCAATCTTATACTTTGGTATGCTGACCAGTCTAAGTATATACCACCTGAAATCCTTTGTATTTTGATTTACCCTTCATTCAAGCAGAGGTTACCGTTACTAAAACCGTTTTATGTTGGTACATTTTGGAGTGCAGCCATCACAGTTGTACCACATTTGATAAGTCATACTGAAATTGTTGACGATCAAGTCATTGCTATGGGTCTTCTTGCTGCTAGTGTGTCTAATTCCGCTGATATAGAAGACGTTGAAGATGACATAAGCAATGGTATATACACGATTCCGGCAAGGTTTGGCATCCTACCTACTCGTGTCATTTCGGGTGGTTTATTTCTGGGATCTGTGTACAAGAGTGGTATAATACCTCATGCACAGAAGACAGGTATGGGTGGACGTTTGTCTAAACGTTTTAATTATAAACCGGTACTCTCTCGAATGTGTTTGTTATGAAATAGTTAATTTTAACATATCAAAAACATATTCATTTATGTCTTTGTGCGTCTCGTATGGTCTAAGACAGTGGTAGTCACAATAGGTTTCAGTTTTAATCGTTTGGGTTAGAGTGTAGATATCTGGAAATCCCCATCTATCTAAACGTTTAAATTTCGTATCCGTTTCTTTCAAAGAAACAAAATTGTTTGTTTTGTCATTCCATGCTTCTACATATTTTAAGAGATCTTTTTGATCTGTAGCCCATCCATCTCCTCCATGTACATTTGCATATGTAATTGTAGAGTATACGTCTTTTAATCTCTGTGTAACATCTTCTATTGTATTAATCTTAAAAATTTCTGCCCATGTATCCGGTAAAGCGACATTGTAACACATTGCTATTTCGTCGTTTTCTCGACATATGTTTTCTCTATAGTATACAAATTTGTCGTCATCTATATCCTTTATATTATCAGTATAATATGTTCGATTCATGGGAACTATGTCCATATCAGTTATTAATACCCCATTTGTGCATCCTAACAGTTTTGGATAAAGTAGCCGTATGTATTGTGACGTGAATGCAGTGGATATTCCTTGTATGGGTTTAAACAATATCAAGTTATTGTTATATTCTTTCAGGTTTTCTGGTATACACTCTGCTATAAGAACTATTTTAACATTTACGTCTGGATAAAGAAGTTTCCACATTCGTATAAAGTATGGTACAAATCCTAGATATAACGGATTATCATTTACAGCCGTGAGTACGGTATCTAATTTCATGATACTATATAAAGATAACTTCTATCTTTTAAATAAATGACTTATTATTGGGATCCTAGATTTGTTCGTCATTTGACTGGGGATATCAAAACTGTGATTGAAGTTGGGGCACGTTATGGAGACGAATCTATAGAACTTTCAAACTGTTTTCCAGATGCTCATATATACTCGTATGAATGTAACCCTCTTACTGTTGAAACATGTAAGAAAAATCTTATGAACCAAAAAAGGATTTCGTTTTATGATTACGGACTAGGTGAATTCGATGAGAATAAGGAGTTTTACTCTTACATTTTAAATAATGATGGTGCTTCATCGTTTTTTAAACGTGATGACGCTAACGATACACAGAGGTATACCGGTACTATAGAAATAAAGAAATTTTCCAACGTTCTAGATGCGTTGAATATTGAAATGGTCGATTTGTTATGTATGGATATACAGGGTTTTGAGTTAAATGTTCTTAAGGGTGCGGGTGGACATCTTAAGAACATACGATACGTTATTATGGAAGAACCTAAACCCGGGTTAAATTCAAAATATATTAATGCACCGTTATCGAGTGAAATAAAGTCATATATGACTGATAACGGGTTTATTGAAATTGAACGTATAGAAGAAAATCTTCTTGAAGATAACGTTATGTATAAGCGGGTACTCGATTAAAATTAATTTTGTCATCACCCATAATTTCAGCAGCTCTTGGACAGTCGTTAACTATTTCTCCCATATAACCTTCTGATTTATAAGGAATTACTTTAGAGAAGGGTTCGTATGCGTTTTCCTTTACACTGTGTACAAAAAGAGAATTTGCTACGATAGGGTAAACGTATTGGTATAGAAATATTTGGTCAATTAAATATTTATCATGCCCCTTTGGTATTTGTTTTTGATACCATCCTAGAAATGTTTCGGATGGTATGAATGACCTAGGTGTCGCATTGATATCAGTTACCCCGTTGTCTATATGCATATATTGGAGAAGACTATTCCTACAACCACATGTCCCGGCTAGTATAGGGACTTTATGCGTTGGGTAACCTCTTATGACGTGAAAATCTTTATCTGAACTTAACCATTCATCTACCATTTCTTTTTCATATGCGGTCAGACGTGAATCAGCATCTCGAACTAATACAGTTGTATTGGGTAGAAACATATCATAGAATCTCCAAAATGTATTAGAAGCTAGTTTATCCATTCCTTCATGACGCACCATTTCAACATTACTCTGTTCGGTTAACCAATCAATTACATTTTTTGGAACTGTATCATTATAATGAATTCTCACAATCCATTCACTATAAATTTCTTTGGCCGCAAGTGCATTTTCTATCATGCCATATGTATAAACTTCATTGTCCCCCCATAATGAATATGAAATATACATTTACTTAAAAGGCACAATCTTCTTTAAATAAATGATATACGTACCCAGACCCGATGCTGCGATTGGAAATTTATCATTAGTGTACTCAACACATATGTTGATGACAGGGGGTAAGGGGGCTATTCACCCGGATGTTTATAAATACGGTCGTGACAAAAGTCTTATTTTTACGTATGTATCAGATGAAGGTGTTATCGAAGAAAAGGGTTTCATAAATGGTTTTATACACTTGAGATTTCCACAAATTAGTAATGTCATGCAGGAATGTATCAAACCTACTGATACTATGCAAAAACTTATTGATACTACATACACAAAACTTGGGGACTGTGTTGCTGGTTTTCATATTAGAAGGGGTATGTATGGTGAAGATAGTTCTAAGTTTGCCTATTACCCATTTAGTTCTGATAATGCGGTAGAAGCGATGATAAAAGTTGCAAATGAAATGGACAAACCTGTCTTTGTTATAAGTGATTCGATAGTAACTAAAAAATATTTTCAAAGTAAGGTTCCTAAAGCCATATCACTTGATTTAAAAATTGGTTTTACAGCGTGTGAATTTAGTCAAGAATATGCTCATGCATCTAAAGAAGATGTAGACACCAAGATGAATAGTATTTTGGAATGGTTTATGATATCTAAAATGCCTAAAATATACACTACGATGGGTGGGGTTTGTGACAGGAATGTTCCGGAGGGTACTATAGAAGGACTTTCTTCTACATTTGGATATTCTGCTGCACTTTATGGGGGTAAGATACCTTATTATGTATTTAATGATGGTTATGTATTCTATCCAGATGGGACTGTGAATAGTCCAAGGCTTGCATGGTCCGATTCCGAAACGGGTCGTTATATAGTCATAAACGAACCCACAAAGGAAAAAATTATTACACATCGAACCAAGTACCCCATGTGGAAACTGTTAGTAAATCCGGTAGTTTGTAAAGATATTGGTATATACGAATGGTGTGATAAACGGGTTAATGTAGAATTTGAGTCGCCATCGAATATAAAAAATCCTAAGAAAATGATATTTATAGATTAACCATTGCCTAAGTTATAAATTATATCTTACAATATAACAAAGATGTCACTTGTTCCGATTAAGTTACTCAAGAATATCCCAGTGAGAAACAAACTTTTGAAAATCAAGGGGGAGACTCACGAGCTTGATAAAAATGATTACATTGAATCTAGAATCAATGTGAACCGCAAGGCTAAAAATCTTTTGGCAATTGAAGATGGTTCTGAGATTGCTAAATATTACCTTCATAAAAAGGGGTTATTTGAGCAGATAGCTAGAGACATAAAAAAGGAAGCTAAACAGAAATTTGGATTCTTATTTCGTAAGACTTCTGCTATGGAGAAGCGACCTATTACTACTAAGGGGCGTATAGGTACAGATTACATTCTTATGGAGCATTCTTACGAGGATGGTTCGGGTCACTATGGTATGACCCGAGTAAATCACGACAACAAGACAGCTAAGATTTTCGACTCGATGAGAAATACTGAATCTGATTTTGAAGAACCCCTACAGGCTGCTTTAGGAAAGGGGTACAAGGTAACTGTTGGTACAATTCATGGATGCTTCCCTCGGTTACGAAACACGTCTAATACGGATCTTAACCCACAGCCTACGGGTGGTTTTGTTTCTCAATCTTACAATGATTTTAAGCGATCGAACTTTGCAGGTGGACGAGGTGGAATATCGAAGAAGTATATGCAAGAGGCTTTCATAATTTCACAATATGACGAAATGTCTCAGCATCATTTCTGTTACATGGAATCACTCCTTGCCATGATGACGAATCTGGGTTTGGTTAAACCTGGACCTCAGGACCCTCGTGAACGACTTGAATATGTGAAGAAGTTCATTTGGGGTATTATTCATAAATATGTTCCAAAGGTCAGTCGTAAAACACCACAGTGGCAATTTTTTATGAAGACCTTTCCGTACCTCCTTGAGACAACTGATTCGAATGGTAAGCGTTTGCCTATGAAGCGTGGATTTATTCAAGTCCCACCGACTCGTGGAAGAACTACAAAATACCGTTTGAAGAAGATGCGTCTACGAAGTGACATAGATCCAACTTGGAGTCTTAAGAAGATTGTTGATTGGTCACGTGGTACACGCAAGTGGATTGTCCCTAAATAAAAAAAACAATACCTAAGTTGGATAGCTTCTTTGTAATGTTCATGAAAACATGACTAATCAAGACATATTGCGTACAATGATGACACAACTGGACGAGGCTTCGAATACAATCCCCGAAGGCTTCTATATTCAGTTTTGTGATCACCTCCAAAACCTTCATCGTGGTGAACACGATGAAGACACCGACGAGCATGCGAGGGAGATGGCCGAGCGGGCCGAGTTGTGCCACCGTCAGGTCATGTTATTGGTTTACCCTATTTGGTATTTGGGTATTGCTATTTATTATTTATCTCGTTTTGTTTATTTCTGTTTTAAGGCTATATATTCCACTATTAGAACACAGAGGGAATTACAAACTCACCTGGACAAATGTGGGACTATATATGTTCCAGAGAGAGAATGGCTTAGGCTCATAGGAGTTGACGAGAAGTAATTATTTTTAGGAGGCATAATTTCAAATAATGATAGAATTGCTAAGAGTTGTATGGTTAGCTAGTGGTGATAAAGGGGAAATGACTGACTGAAGAAGAGTATGGGAGAAAATTTTGTGAGATGCATGGAGATGTATGG
>UEXM01003447.1_pt1 | contig 10055 bp, 8 predicted proteins | sample 1796661 | NCBI WGS metagenome assembly UEXM01 (sample SAMEA4772469, study PRJEB27181) | metagenome
GCTAACTAGCTACGAGTGTCACCGTATGATGTGTAAGATTGCAGAGGTAGTTGTAGTGGGTGGTGTTAGACGAAGTGCCCTAATCTCTTTATCTAATCTAACTGATGAGCGTATGCGTAATGCTAAGTCTGGTCAATGGTGGTCTGATACACCTGAGATGGCACTCAGTAACAACAGTGTATGCTACACAGAGAAGCCCGACATTGGTATCTTTATGAAGGAGTGGACATCACTGTATGAGTCTAAGTCAGGTGAGCGTGGTATCTTCAACAGAGAAGCAGCAATTAAACAGGTAGCGTCTATAGGTAGGAGAGATACTGACCACGACTTCGGTTGTAATCCTTGCAGTGAAATCATATTGAGAGATGGACAGTTCTGTAATCTTACTGAAGTTGTAGTTAGAGCGGAAGACACTCAGAAGGATATACTCCGTAAGGTTAGACTAGCTACTATACTGGGTACATTCCAAGCATCACTGACTAACCTCAAGAGATTGAGACCTAAGTGGGTTCATAACACAGAAGAGGAAGCACTACTAGGTGTATCTCTTACTGGTATTATGGATAATGCTTTTATGAATTATAGTAATGATGATAGTAGAGGATATTATGGTAAGCGTAGTCTGCCTGATTTTCTATCTGACCTTAGAAAAGAATCCGTTAAGACTAACAAGGAATGGTCAGAGCTACTAGGTATTAAACAAGCTACTGCTACTACTGCTATTAAACCTAGTGGTACAGTTAGTCAGCTAGTAGATAGTGCCAGTGGTATACACACTAGACATAGTGATTACTATATCCGTAGGGTTAGAGCAGACTCTAAGGACCCTATAGCACAGCTAATGGAGGACCAAGGCATACCTGCTGAACCTGATGTAATGAAACCTAACAGTGTAAAAGTATTCTCCTTCCCTATGAAAGCTCCTAAAGGTGCAGTAACTAGGAACGAGAGGAGTGCTATCGAACAACTAGAGCTGTGGCTTATGTATCAAAGATACTACTGTGAGCACAAGCCTAGTGTTACTGTCAGCGTGAGAGAACACGAGTGGATGGAAGTAGGTGCGTGGGTATACAAACACTTTGATGAAGTATCAGGCGTTAGTTTCCTACCGCACTCAGACCACACATATCAACAAGCACCATATGAGGAGTGTGATAAGAAGACACACGATGCTCTAGCTAAGAAGATGCCTAAAGCAGTAGACTGGGATTTGATTAGTGAGTATGAACTTACAGATATGACAGTAGGCACTAAGACACTAGCCTGTACTGGTAGTGTTTGTGAACTTGTCGATTTAGTTGAAGAAGAGAGGGACATAGAATGATACAAACTATATTATTAATTATAGCGTTACAAGTTGTTGTCATTAACTTATCAGGTTGTAGTACACTACAGGATAAAATGGATGAGCAACAACAACAGTTAAAGTGTTCTTCTTCTGAGAGTATAAATTGCACAGGGTGGGAGATATGAAAATACTAGAGAACATTTTATATACCGCTTACTTTATAGCGGGAATGGTTTCTACAGGGTGTTTAGTTTACATAGTAATATGGCTAAATGCTCTTAGAAAGGGGTGGCTTGTTTAGCCGATTGTTTTACAAATAAATAAAGGAGTAAAATATGTTAGAGAAAATAAAGAATGGTGCTGATGGTGCGATAGATGTAGGTATCAAACTAATTAGCTTATCAATTGTACTACAGATTATCTTTGGTCAGAAGGTAGCATTCCTAACTGGTAATGTTATTGGTTCGATACTAGATATAGTATGGACACTTGGTAATGCAGGACTTGCAGGAATAATCGCAGCCGGTATCATCTGGAAACTACTCGACAAAGATATAACGAGTGGCGGAAAGTAAACCACCTAAAAATACTTGGGGTCTCGTCCGTATGGATGGGACTTCCAAGCTATACAGGAAGTTACTTAGTGACAAGAAATCTGTCACCGGTGACAAACTTAGCCCCCGACTATGGAAATCAGACTGGAGAAAGTAAGTGAATGAATCTACAATTATAAAAGCACTAAACAGTATAGCGTACAACTTCAAACCTATGGACGATAAGTTCTCTAGGTATGATGCCTTCGATGAGAAGAACGGTATTATGTTAGAGATTAAGTGTAGGAATAAGCATTACCCAGATACTCTCATTGAGAAGATGAAGTATGACTGGAACAGAAACTTTGCAAGAGAACACAAGCTAGAGTTTTGGTATGCAGTATCTATGCCTAATAAAACTAACAGTCACATTGTGTATGTGTTTGACCCTGCTAACTTAGAGGATGAAGAAGAAGGCTATGATTTTAAATGGCACATAAAAAAACTCCCAGAGAAAACAGAGTTCAAAGGGAGTAAATGGATTGATAAAGAGGTAGGCTATCTACATATAGATGATGCCCTTATGTCCTTTGAAGAGAACACTACTCATTAGTAAACATACCACTCGCTAAAGCACTAGTACCATAAGCATAGTTTTGTATTCCTTTTTCATATGCTAGGTCCGGTGCTTTAGCTTTTGTGTTTTCAATGTCCGCCATTCTAGCTTTCCACTGAGCAGGAGGGACCTTACTCTGCACTACTTTTGCAGGCACTACATCTCTACCTACTTGTCTCTTCTTAACTCGTTTAATGTTTCCTATCATAGGTGGTGTAATAGCTACTACTCTGTTAGGCAAACGACTCTCCACTACTCTTCCTATTAATGGTATCTTTTCTAAGAAGTTGTGCTCGTCACTAACAGCAGACACAAACCTACCACTAGGCTTAATACCTACAATCATATTAACTCCTCCTTCTGTTATAGAAGAACCAGACTTACCAAACTGCATCCAGACATTACCCGTGTCCTTATCTACTTTAAAGTCTGGCTTGTATATATCACCTTTATTATTTCTAAATGTTTGTTTATTTAAGTGTTTAGCAAACTCATCTAAATCAGTAGGAACTTTACCTTTAAACGCAGTACCTAAATCATTCATTTGATTAGAAGTAATTAAATCATTCCAGTGATTACCAGTCTTAGTGCTTGCGGGTCTCTTAAGAAACATCTTTGTGTTACTGTCTGCTAGTGCTGTTACTCCTTTTCTATTCTTCCAAGCACCCATAGCCTTAGTCTCTATTGCGTTGGCTTCTGCCTTACTTGCAGGAGTGTTTCCTTTGTGGTGTCCTTTAGATGCCTTATGATAGGAACCTACTTTAAAGTCTTCATATCCTTTGTATCCAAATCTTTTACTAAAGTCAGACAGTGCTTGCTTAGAACCTACAGCACCAGACTGTACTGCTATGTGCATATTATAAAAAGCCTTGTGCATTTGGTCTACATTAGGGTCTCCTTTGTTTGACAACTGACCAGTCTCTAGTAACCCTTTGTTTATCTTTTCACTTCTATATAGAGCCCTTGCTTCTGGGTCTATAGAATTTCTTATTATGTTCTTAGCACCTAACGCACCTGTCTTAAGAAATCCACCTGCTTTCTTACTAGCCATATAAGCAGGGATTAATGCTTCTGTTCCTCTGTTTAACATTTCAACTTGCTTCGGTGTAGTAAACTTCATTGTGTCACTAAACAAACCATCACTCATTTTCTTTGCTGTGGCGAGAGTCTGTTCTGTCGGACCATAGTTTCCTTGTATGTAGTTAGGAACAGAAGAAATAAACGAACCCTTCTTTGCTCCTTTAGCTACATTAGCTCCTGCTTCTATACCTGCTTTAGCACCCTTAACACCTTTAGTTAACAGACCGACACCTATTAAATTCAAAGGGTCTAATACTGCATTAGCTACAGCAGAGCTTATGTAAGCAGTCTTAGGATTGTTCTTCCTAAACTCATCAGAGTATAGCTCTTCTAAATCGTAGTCTTGTTGTTGAGTTAGTCCTCTCCAAGCATCATCGAGACCACCAGTCAGTAGCCCCTGTACTGCATTAGAAGGTGCATCAAGTACATTAAGTATGTTACTTACAACTCCCATTAGTTTGCCCTCTTAAGTGCTTCTTTAGCTTCTTTAGATATTCTCCTTAATTCTTTCTTTATTCTTTCTGATTCTTTTTTGTAACTCTCATTATCAATACGACCACCTTTCCTATCTCTAGCTTTTTGTTTTAATTTCTTTTCAAGGGAGCTTAGTTTATTCTGATACTTATAACTTACACGAGACTTCATCTTCTTCTCATCATAAGTTTTAACTTTAATACCTATAGCTCCAAGCAGAGATTCATTCAATGTCCTATCATCTTTAGTTGGATGTCTTTGACCATTAGCTTTATATGAGTCCCATATGTTTCTTCCTTGATTAAAGAAAGGCAAGAACTCTTTAGCTATTATACTTGCTCTCGCTTTAGCAGCATCTTCAAAAACTCCGGAGCCTACACCGGGTACTGTTTGTTTAGTGAAGGTATCAAAGCCTGTGACTGCTTTAGCTATACCACCAAGAGCACCTCCTGATGGCTGTAGTGGAGCAGGAAGACCCGGCACACCAAAGCCTTGAGTTTCTGTACTAAGTACATCACCTGCAGGTATCCATCTAGAGACATCAAGATACTTCTCATTAGGTAATTTAATTAATGTATTAGCTCCAGGAATTCCTAAAACATCAAAGCCCATATTTAGCTCATCTTGTCTCTTTCTTTCTGTCCTATACTCCTCATCGTCCGCAGCTAAATCGTTAGCAGCATTTAAGATTAGACCCCATTTAGCTATCTTCCAAGGTCTCTTAAGCATAGTTTCTGCTACGATAGGTGCAGCTCTATATGTATAAGAAATAAATGGCATAGCAGTCTCACGCATAAGCTCTACTGCAGGTGCGTCAATCTCATAGTCAAGCATATACTTGCGAGCAAATGTCGCAGCTTCTGCATACTGGTCATCAGTAGGCGTTAGTCCTTCCCTTACATTTTTTGCCAAGTGGTCTTTGAATAAAGCTAAACGAAAGACACCATCTTCTGCACTATATAATTTATCTAGTGGAGTTTTACCCGCGTGTTTCTTTGTGCTCTCCCACATATTATCTAAGAGTTGACTGTCATTCTGTTTACCTATCTTCATATATCTAGTATAGGTATCAATCTCAAAATTAGTAAGCTCTCTCTTCATCATATCAGCGTTAAAGACACCTAGTTTCTCAGCCATTTTAAAGTCATCACTCTTAAACTTTGTTCCCGGACCAAACGCTTTATAGAAGTCTTTTCCCGCAGAACCTAAGTGTTTATAACTTCCGTCTACTAAATCATACAAGACTACATTAGACATTATGTTATTCATATGTACTACCGGGTTAAGAGATGTCTTAGTTCTCTTCCAATACTGCAATGCTTTGTGATGTAGCTGACCAAATCCACCAAGACCTCCTCGACCTTGACGATACTTCTTCATTCTGTTAGCCCAAACTAAATCTCTATGTACTTCTGGAGATACCCATCTTCCAGACAGATTACCAAACTCTCTGACTCTACTACTTTTCTTTCCTACTCTAACAAAATCTTTTGGTATTTGTTTGAATCCTTCAGGTATGTTTTCAGGAGCTACATTCTTAGGCAATATAACATCATCACCCATTTTACTTATGTCATCATAGAATTTAAAAGTAGCTACATCGTTAGACATTAGCTTACCAGTCTTAGCCATAGCAAATGTAGAACTTATAATTTCTCCCATTTGTTTTCTCTGCTCCGGAGTAAAGTCTTTATTCATAAGAACTGACTTGTTTCCTTTTGCTTTTGATATGACTCTGTAACCATTAGCTTCTTCTTCTTTAATTCTAGCAGCTAATGTTTGTCCTTTACGAGGTCTAAATGTTTTATCTCTACCTCTCCTAACAAACTCTGAAGCAATAACACCTACATTGTTTTCGTCTCTAACTATTCTTTTTTTTCTAGGGTCTGCTGTCTTTTCGTATGAACGGTATAGATATTTCTTTTTGTTGGCCTTAAATACATCTGCATCTAAAAGTTTTAAGTCTACTAATTCTTTGCCTAGTTTATTAACAAGAGTTCTGCCTTCCTTACCTAGTGCTTTAATGTCTGGAGTCATCAGTTCCATTTCAGACTTAGATAATTTTTCATCAGTCATAAGTCTATACAAAGCTCTGTCTTGTTCCGGAGTTAGCTTCTCAAATTTCTGAAGAACCTCATTAAAATCTCCTGCCCACTTGTTTTCCATAAGTCTTCTGTTGCCTTTAGCAGTAACAAAACCTTTAGGAAGACCATAGTTTTCTATTACATAGCCACCAATGTTATCAAAGACTTTACCTCTTCTAGTATCTTTACCGCCTTTAATGCCTCTACCTACATTCCTAACACTCTGACCTATAATTCCTTTGTTAATAGCTTCTCCTGCGTCTCCGTAGGCTTTGCCCATAGCAGGAGCTATAGTTTTGTTGAACTTATATAGAGCAGGAGATAATGTACCTCCGCCTGCAATTCCTATAAGAGTGTTGTTAACACGAGACATACCTTCTTCTTCATCTACATAACCTAGAGGTGCAGTAAGTCCTCCTGCAATAGCTCCAGCTTTCGCAGCAGACGCAAGATTCTTTGCTTTCATTCCGGGAATAAACCACCCTACAGGGTCTCCAAACAAACCCGCAGTATAAGCAGCCATCATAGAACCACCATACTGTTCGTTTCGAAGATACATATTAAGCCTTTTCTGGTCTTTAGCCATTTGTTCTTCGTCAGTACCAAGTAATTGTTTGACTCCTCTCCAAGTATCAGACATACCCATACGAGCAACAAAGGCTAGTTTGTCTGCGTAAGTATCTTCTCCATATTCAGGGCTTTCTTTTACTCGGGTGCTTCCTGTAGTATAAGAAGGCTTAGTATAGCCTGTTGACTCTTGGGATGCCCTTATTCTATCTAATAGGTCGGACATTATTTCTCCTTCTTAACGAACCACTGATTTCCTTTCTTTATATAGTTACCTGTTGCTTCCATATCTTTAGTAACCTTACCTCTAAACCTTTGATATCTAAAATTAACTTCATCTTTTTTAGTATCATCTAAAGGTTTAATATCTTTACCCATACTAGATTCCACAGTCTCAGCTAATTCAACATCTCCGGTTTGTACAGCCTTTATTAACAACTGACCATTAGTTAATGTATTGTCTTTACCATTAATTTTATTAGGTACTTCATTTATAGTGGCTTCTGAAACTTGAAATTCTTTAGCAAGAGACGGAGTATCTACTTCAAATACTTTTACTTCGCTTGAAGTTTCGTTACCATCAATAGGAGTCTGTACAACAACAGCAACTTCATTGTTGTCTGTTACGCTGTTATTGTGTTCAGCCATTAATTTATTATTATAGCCTGCTCTAGTACCCCCTTGTCCTTTAATAATAACATTCAATCCTTCTTCGCCTGTTATGTTTTGTCTAGCCCAATCTAAAAACTCAGGATACCCTTCTTTCCAATTGCCTTCTCCAAACTGGTCAGCAACAAAAAATCTTTGTTTATACTGGTCCCATATATTGTCGTATACTCTAGCTTCTTCTGCAGACAGTCCATACTCTTGAGCTTCAACTGCTTCAAGACCAAGAGCAACACCTTCTTTACCAGTAACAACTTCATAGTTATTAATCTCAGGATTAAACCTTAGAAGTTGTTCTCCATTTTCTGTAGTTTGCATCATATACTCACCACTAGCAGGGAGATTTATCTGTCTTTCATCAAGTTTATTTTTAAGTTCTTGAGCAGCAGTAGTTGCTTCTATGTTAGCGTTCCTAATATTATTGTTATAAGTAAAGGCTTCGTTTTCAAGGATAGCTCCGTCAGTCTGTGCCAACTTAAGTTCTCTATCTGCTTTAGAATTAAGCTCTTCTAGATTATAAGTTTGTTGCCACTGGTCTTTTTGTATTTCTACATTATTTTCTTTAAATCCTTTTTCCCATTCAAAAGCATTTTCAGCTAACATTTGTTTTGCTTTATTAATGTCAAGCTCGCCTTCTCTAAGTTCATTAAGAATACCATCTTGTACTTGAGCATAATCAAACTTAGCTTTATCTAAATCTGCTCCTCCTCTTGCTATGTCAAGCTCTTCTCCTTGAACATACTTAAGGTTTCCAAACTTAGCCCAGTTTAATTCTGTTCCTGATTCCTGTGTTTTAATATCAGACTTAGTCTTAGATTCTTCACTAACAACTTGTCTTTCTAGTAAATCAGTTTTTCTAGTTTCTAAATTAAAAGTTCTATCTTGGGTTTGCATTGTTCTAGCTTTGTCTAAAAACTTTTGACCTATCTGTGGGAAGCCTGCTTGAATAAATTTATTAGCAAGTGTTCTAGCAGTGTTAGGGTCGCTCTGGTCCATATTGCCTGCTTCTTTCATAATCCCAGTTATAACATCAGCCTTCTCTTGTTGTGCAGTTTTCATACCTGCCATACCAGCGAGGTTTTGCATAAGCATACCTCCTGCTTGACTTGCTCCATATACAGAAGCACGCCCCGGCTGTAACTGAGCTACCTTTAATGCTCTATCTCTAATGCCTACATTGTCTGCTGTAGCTGCATCAAAGATATTGCTAATACCAAACATACTTTCTTCTGCCATCTTAACTCCTAATTATTAAATAAACTAGATTTAGTAGGAGTATATCCTTTTTGGTCTAGTAAACTATGAAACTTTTTCTGGGTATATTGAGTTTTAAATAAATTATCAAAATTATAATCTTGTGCTTGACCTGCAACACCAGACCAAAATCCTGATGTAGTATCTGCTGTGTTACTTCCTGCTGTAGACACACCTGCCATATTACCAGTAGCATTAGAACCTTGACCTACCATTCTTCCTAAGTCTGCTTGAGGTGTCAGCATACCTGCAGTCGCACGGGCATCAGCACCAAATCCAAGTGCTTCAGCTCTAAGCATATTTCTGTAGTCCATACCAGTTTGCATAGACTGCATTTGACCTCTCATCCTTTCTCTACCAATAGAATCTTCTATAGCCATTTGGTCGTAGTAACCTTGTGTTCCAGTCCTGCCTTGTGCTATAGCAGCCTCTTGTCCTTGAAGTCTAGATTGATTAAAAGCATCAGCATTAAAATCCTCAAACCTTTTAAACTGTTGTTGCTCCATAGCATATGGGTCGCCCATCATATTCTGTAGTTCTTGATTTGCCATAGAAGAAGAGCCTAAGAATCCTTGCATCATAGCTTGATACTGTGGGTCTAAAGTCTGAAGTATTTCTTTTGTTTCAGGGTCAAACTCTACATTACCTGCAGGACCATAGTTGCTCCAAGGTAATGACCTATCGTAAGCTAGGTTCTGTTGGTCTACTTGAAACTGCTGATTCTTTTCAGCAGCCTTTTGTTGCTGCCTAGCAGAAAGCATACCAACTGCTGCCTTTGCTAAAAATGCTCCTATTGCCATTCTATTCTCCTATGCTGTGCGTTTCCACATATAGACTACTATATATGGTTGTAAGTTATTATGTGCTGCTCCACCACCAGTTGAGCCTGTGTTCGTTGTTGCTGCTCCTCTAAGTCCAGTAATATCGTGAATACTCATATTTTCAGTTGTGGTTGATTTACCATAAGTGTGAGTATGAGCAGGCATTTCAGCAATAGATAGTGTATGTGTTTCAGCACCACCTGTAGCATCAAGCGTATCAAATGTACCACTTCCTGCTTTACCTACTGGAACTCTGCCTGCTGCATATGCTTCCCAAGTACCAAATCCAAGAAGTGTTGCAGGATTTGTTGCTACTTCTGCGTTGTAATATATAGAACCAACTGGATATAAAGTAGCTTTGACTGCTGTTATAGCTGCGGTAACAAAAGCTGTTGTTGCTACTTGTGTTGTGTTTGTGCTTACTGATGCTGTTGTAGCACTAAATGCTTCTGCAGCATCTCCGTTAATGTCTGCTTTAGTATTTACTGCTGCTTCTACTGCTGTAAATTCAGTATGAAAATCAGCCCCCGATATTATTTTTGCTGCATTTGAGTCAGCTAAATTATCTTTACCTGACCAGCCTATAACTTTTGAATAGTCTGCCATTATCTTATTTTCCCTTGTTTATGTAAAAGTGTTAAGTCTTGTAAAGACGCATCAAAGCCATTACTC
>UEXM01003449.1_pt1 | contig 10052 bp, 12 predicted proteins | sample 1796661 | NCBI WGS metagenome assembly UEXM01 (sample SAMEA4772469, study PRJEB27181) | metagenome
GTGTAGGTGTATCAGCGAGAGATGCGAGTTCCCAAAGTCTAGAGTATAGATCACCGTCGTAATCTGCGGGAAGATGACGCTGATAAGAGAGGCATTCAGCGACTTGATCGCATGTCCAGTATTTTGCCCAATCGGGCGGGGTGTTTGTGTTGCTCATTTTTAAAGTCCTAAGGGTGTTTCGGTTAAACCTTCGATGGTAAAGAAGGCACCATGTGTTTGTTTTCCTTGCGTCCAGTCCTCAATCTGTCGTTCGAGAATTTTCTTGCCCAACCAAAAAGGGAAACAGCTTTCATCATCAATTTGTGATTTAGGAATGAAAACCCGTATTTTTTTGGTTTGGTCTGTAATTTCTTCCGCGATGGTCACGTCATAACCAAACGATTTTGGCGATTCCCATGTGGGATCCGCGATGATTTTATGTCCAACTGATTTTACGTTTTCGATGCCTTCGATAGCGTCTGAATCGATCCACAACTGGACCGTTTCACCCTCCGCGTTCATTGAGATTAAACAACGAACGCGATTTTTAGAAAACTGTAAAACAGTAATAGGGTTTCCGTTTAGAGTTGCCATTTTTTACCTCCTAAGCCGCGATTGAAACAGTTGGGTTGTGGTTTTTCCAGACGCTAGACAATAGCTCTGGATCGAGGCGAACAAGGCGTGTACCCGCTTGAACCGCAAGGTAGGCATCGCCGCGATACCGCCATCCAACTAAAGACGGCTTGCAGTCTGCGGTCACCTTTTGAGCTTTTGACCAAGCCGTAGAGTAAGGCTTTCCAAGGCTCGAATCTGTCAGATCTCCCTGTTCCATCAAAGCCGAATTGATTAGTTCAAGTGTTGCCGCATCGATTAGTTCCGGAGAAACGTGGATGGATTGAAAGGGAACATTTTTAGGCGCAACGCGCTTGTTTTCGACGCGCTTAAAAGAATCGTTCATCCGCTTTTTCCAAACGGGAGTCAAAGCGTTTTGACCCTTTTCGGTGATTCGTACCGCCATACCTTTCGGGTATTTCGCCTGATAAACAATCAACCCGTTCTTTTCCAGCGCGATCATGTTTGCCTCAAAAGCAGCCCATGTGTCGCCGTGTGAGTGGATAGGGTTAATGTCCTTTGTATAAACTTCTTTTTTCGCCAACTTAGCCGCGTTGAGCATATCCAAAACGCCCCAAGGGGTGAGCAAAAGATTAGCCGCTTGTTCAGATACCTTAGTCATTTTTCTCTCCTGTTTTTGTGAAGGGGGCCAACCCTTCAACTGAACTTAGTATATACGTTGTTTTATGGATAAGCAAACAAAAAAATAAATTACTCGTCTTTTCCTGCGCGTATACACAACTTCATTGATTCTAAAGTTTCGGGAGAAAGGGGTTTTCCTTGTTCGTCAATCCCGCTAATGTCTGGCACTTTTTTATCATCCACATAGGTTAATGTGACTTTCCATCCCGGCTTATTGTCTACCTCAAAAACAACTGATTTATCCATTCTTTACTCGCAGTAGGGGCAATCGGGTGTAATTATACCACCCGCGATTCTTAATTTTCCTCCGCCATCTTTAAGCGGAAAGTCCGAATAATTATCCCCGCCTTTGTGGATAATCAAAGATCGATCCATAACGTCTGACAATCGGAGCCTTGGAGCAACCACCTTTAGAGTGGCCTCGCCCGACTCATTAACCCACAGTCTGGGGAGATCTCCCAAATGCCCGTCTTGATAGGGTCCGAGATGTTGTTCAGTATTTTGGGGATCAAAATGCTGCCCAGCGTTCCCGGCTGGCTTTCCGTTTTTTGGCGTGAGGTCCGGAAATTCGTGGATGTGGAACCCGTGTACCCCCGGAGGTAACAAAAAAATTTGAGGATCCAAAACTAAACCTTCCGCGCTGTCGTATATCCGGACGTATCCGATTTTTTCCCCCACTCCGTGCTTAGAAAGGCGATGTATAGCAATCTTAATCAATTTCATTCCCCCAACAATCCCAACCGGGTCGTGCCATCCTAGCAAACATCTCCAGCCGAGGTCCAACACTTCGTGACTCGATCAATTTATAGCTTTGTTCCGGTTTTTCGGAATGCCTAAGTCTATCAGCGTGGAAAACGCTAGGTAGATTTTTCTTTTCGGTTCTGACGGCTACGCCACTCCCTTTTACCCCGAACAAAAGCAACTCGTGCTGCCCGCGAAAATACTGCCCCAGTCCGTACCTGTTCTTGACCCAACACGCATTTGTGACGTACCGAAAACCTAACGCATCCATTAGCCAGAGCGCGTCTGGTAGGAACGAGTTTGTCGACCACATCCATAGATGAGCGTTTTCTGCCGGTTTCCACACACCCGACTGATAAATCAACCGAGGCATGTCTTTTGTTTTTACCAGCGGGTAATGACGGTCGGCACCGCGTTTTATTTTACCTCCGCCACGTTCATTCCAAGGGGGATCCATCAGGATACAGCTATACATTTCGCGCACCGCTACGATAAGGATTGGCCCATTGAACCCAAACAACGTCGCCTTTTATATTCGGGGCATAGAGATAACCCTCTCTTGAGACGTGGATTTCGCTCCACTTCAACTCGATAGGAGACCCTGACCTTACGTCAATGAATCTAGCTTTTTCCAAGCTGGGAAAGGAAGGGAATACCTCCATCAAAACCATCCTCTTCCGGAATTTCGGGTACTGGATTTTTGTAGTAGTCACGAAGCCAAGTTTGATCCGTAACCGAGTCATTTTTAAAGCCGTTGCTCATTTTCCAGACGGCTAAGTCCCATTCGGGCTTTGTGGCTAGTCCTACGCTTTCCAACCTTAGTTTGGTGGATCGACGCACCAGCGAAAAGATCTCGTCATCGGTGAATTTATGAAAATCTACCATTCGATTAAGAAACGTGAAAAACACAAGACTATATTGGTTGTTATCCATTTTTATTAAGTTATCGCAAATCCAATTTCGCATTTTCCCATCTGCGGATGCCAAAATCCTTTCGATAAGATTCATCCGTATTTCTTCGTCCATTTCTACCTCATAAAAAAAGACGGGGTAAGGCGCGGCGTTCTTTACAAGCAGCATTACCTGCTCACCGCGCTACGCTTACCCCGTCAAGTTAGCCCGTAGGCAAGCCTAAATCGTCAATGCCACGTTTTAGGCGATAGGGGTTGACGGTGATACCCTCGCCGCGCACATAACCTGTTCCCCGCACACCTTCACGCCGCTTAACACAATAAAGAAAACCGGCGGCTTTACCTGTTCGTTCACGTCTTCCCAGCACTGTTTCCCCGTGCCGAGGCGAGACTACCCACACGCGGTAGCTGTGCCCATCCACATTCTGAATTCCAATCTTGGTGCCTCGTCGGTTGCCCTGCGAGTCTCTTGGAGGGGTTCTGCGAACGGACTTAGAATATGTCCGCAGTCCTTTTTCATCTAATCGTAGGGTTTTAGATCGTCTTGAACGGCTACCCCTTGTGCCTTTTCTCGCCTTCCGTGAACCGTGTTGAGAGAAAGTGACCTTTACGTCTTTATTCATCGCTGCGAGCGCGTTGGCGGCAATTGGGCCTAACTCGCTGACTTGATCGATTAAAATCCAGTTTTGTTTGGGGCGATTTCCGAAAATACATTCGGGATCTTCGGCATTTAGGCCTATATCTGACAGGTCTATGTCAAAATGCTCTCGTGCGGATGCTATCCAACTGTCGTGGAGCATCTGAACGACGCTACCCCGGTGCTGTGAGTAAGCACTGTCTGAAATCGACAACCCGCCCAGTTTCCAGTTAATTTTTACGAAGGGGCTATTCAGGAAGTCCTCTTCGCTATCGGAGGGAGTTATTTCGTCAAATGTGTTGAAAGGATTTTGGAGATCCTTTTCACACAACCGCCAATCAAAATTTCGAGCCACACACCATAAAGGTCGAGAGGATCTACCGGCAATCGAAACCCTTATTTTTTCATCCAGAATCATGCTTTCTGAACTTACAAACACATAATAGACCTGATCTGGATCTTGGATAAGGGGGAAGCGGAAATTTTTACTTAGAGGATACGGTCTTGTTTTTTCTTGTGGCCATTTTGACTGCTCCCCATCACTCAGGTAGCGTCTGGTTTGTTGATTAATGCACTCCAGCCAGTCGTACTCTTGCTTCCAGAGTTTATCGCGAGCGATATTTTCAAGGTACGCTACTCGCGAGCAGAAAACATTCGTGAACTTAAAGCAAACGGTCTCTTTAAAGTATTTGTCGCCGGGAAGAGGTTCATCTTCAAATCGAACAGGAGATAGGTCGTTATCGACGCGATTAGCGCACACGTTAAAAAGAGTTTCGTGGCTGTTTGGCGTTATCTCAACGACTTTTTTCCCGGTCTTAATCCAATCCGATAGGACCGAAAAACGGGTATTGATATTGACGAAGCACGACAATTCATCTTCGGCGAGTGCGTTCAATAGTTTGTGGTGATCCACAGCCCAAAGTGCGTTGTCAGCATTCTCTGTCGGTAGCACATGGTAACAGTCAAGGATGCGGTTTGAGAGGCCAAAATTTGAGGACCACTTTGATATACAATCGAAATAGACAACCGATAAAGCAAATACGTTATCGGTTTTCGCCAAAATTGTAATTACCCAATCAGGTAAATCTGACCACGGAGTCTTTTGGATGTGGCTACAGTCGAAATAAGTTGAACAAAAGAACTTTTCCAACTCTAAAAAATTATCGTTAGAAAGCGGTTTGCCATATTCCACGGATAAAAAGTGATCTACTGTCGGGTACGGAGACATGAGAGCGGCGACTTTGTAGAGAGCGCAATAAGGGCTTTTCTCTAGCAACTGGACTAATTTGTTCGAGTTTACGAAACTGTCAGTCAAGACGGCCCGGATCTTTACAAGTTCTTCGTGAGCAGAGGTAAGCATCTGATGGGCGTGAGTATGGTCGGAATCAACCGACTTTACGTCTTGGAGGTAAGCCAGCGTCTTGCCCATCATCATGTCTCTGTGCTTTAGGTATCGCACATAGGGCGTGAGGGTGCGCCATAGGGGGTCGATTGAAGTGTGCCTTTTTCCGTCGATGAAGTGGTCCATCCACGCCTCTAGCAGATCATTGGACTTGTCTAGTGAAGCGACAAAATTGAGACTATCTTGGAGGGCTATTTGAATGGCATCTAACATGCGGTCCACCATGCGTAAGGGAACTGTATGCCATTGAGCCATAATGGTGGACCATTTTCTGTTCAATATTCCCGTACAGATATCTTCGAGGCTTTCCGTACTACAGGTAGGAGACATCAAAGTGAGGCGAGCATCCTGTACCCCGGCTGTTGGGAGGACTCCAACCTCTTTATTTATTATCTCAACGACTTCTAAGGCTGTTTCTGCCGTTCGGTGCCTGATATTAGACATAATCTCTCCATAAAAAAACGAGGACCAACCCGTTATAAAAAGATTGTATAGCGCGAATTAATATTTTGCAACAACAAATAAAAGATTATTCGAACTCATGCGCTTTTCTTGGAGGCACCGCGTGCTGGACTGCGCCGCGTCCTGTCCTGCCGAGCGCGTAAAGTCCAAGGGCGACGGCATCGCGGACATTATGGTCCACGGGTACCAATTTAGATTCTGCCGCTGATAATTGCCTCAAAACCCGGTCATGGTGTATTTTTTTAGGAAGGTTCCCTTTCCATTTTACCGGTTTAATTCGGAAAAAAGGGCGGGCACCTTCACGTTCAAGGGACTGAAGAACGCGCTTTAACGACCGTAAGTCATCATGCGGTTTTCTTTTTAGGGGATAAAACTGTGGGTCTTCAGCGTAATATACAAAAAAATCGACTGTTTTTTTAAGCTGTATTATTTTTAGAGCTAGTTTTTGAGGATCCCCGCTTTTTTCCTCCACTAATCCGCACCAAGTTAGCTCGGTTTTAACACCGTCGTCGCGGTATTTAACGGTCCATAAAGACACGCCACAGGCTCGCTTTCCGGGGTCAATAGCGCATAGTACATGGTCAACAGGAGGGTTTTCGTATCGAATTAAGGTTCCCATATCATCAGCCTTCCATTTTCGTCATAGACGGGTTTAGCGTCTTTATGCCAGCGATTCATCAGGACAGCCTCACAGGTGATAGGGATGTCCGGTATATATTTTTCCATAGTCTCTACCATGATTCTTACAATTTCTTGCGCCCAGAGGTGTGAACTTTCGGCGGGACCTTCCGCAATAATCTCATCGTGTAGAAAAATAACGGGGCGCACGCTGCTAAGAGAAGATTTATTATCACCGGTATAAATTTCTTTATACAGATTGAACAAGGCGGCTTTTGCGCCACACGCGGTGAGACCTTGGAATTGGGTATTGGATGCGACTGTAAAAGAACAACCACCTCTGACCCTTCCGCTGCCCTCTTGAACGACTACGCACTCCCCACGGCGTGTTTCGCGTCCGATCTTTTTAAAGTAGAGTGCCATCTCTGGCCACTGGTCAAACCATTGTTGGCGAAGATCTTGCGATTGTTCCATTGTTACGTTTACACCAAAGTTTTTAGCGTAACTCACGAAAGCGTGAGGACCCAATCCGCCTGCGTAGCCAAAATTTGCCAGCTTCCCTAGCTGCCTCATGGTCTTTACGACGGGATCGTCTCGCCTTTTCTCTGCCTCGTTGTATGGTATGCCCATGAGAGACGCGCCAAGACTCAGATGAGGGTCTAAATTTCTATCAAAAGCATCTGCAAGACTGCTCTTGCCAAACCACATTCGATGGACATAGGCTAACGCACGCAATTCGATAGTATCATAATCAACAGAACAAAACACGTTGCCTGACCTTGGTACGAATGCATCTCGAATCCCCTTGCGCGGTATATTTTGGAGGTTTGGCTTGCTAGAGCTAGTTCGGCCCGATCTAACTAGCACATTAAACCGGGCGTTTATCGGGTAATGGCGACCTTTTTCTAAGGCAGGAATAAAGGTAGAAAGCACCTTTTTGGCCGCATCTCCCTGAGCAAACTTATAAAGCATCTCGTTGTCAGATTCAAGAAGAACGGACGTGCTCGTTTTTATGTTGCCCTTTGGAGTCTTGGGTGGATTATGGTCGTAAGCCTCTGCGACCAATTCTCGAAGTGAAGTCAGGTTTCGGCTACCGTTTTCGCGAACTACGCCGATGTCCCTACCGATTTGATTTGACTTATTAACAACTTTTTCTAATTCTTTTTTTATGTTATCTACGCGCCCACTATCAACCGAAATACCCCAACCTGATAGCAAGTGCAGGGCAAAGCGGCTTCAACTTGTTTCGGCGTTGCATAATATGCGTTCAGGGCTATATCCGACAATTACCGGCATTTGCCGTTGTTTTCGTCGACTAAAGTGCATATTTGCATCGTTTAATGCATAAAATATGCATCCTTTGGCCAACACTTTGAGGTATTCCATCAAGTTTGTGATAGTTTAATCGCCAGCTATCTTCGGTTTAGTGTCGAAATGTCCTTTCTAAATAAAATTTTACGAGATAAGCGAGGTTTGTATCGCGCATAATATGCGGATGGTTGCTCGCAATTCGTAGCAGTTGCTCCTGTACTTTGGTACATCGAAAATTTTCACCATAGTTTTCAAACACGAGAGGCAACAGTGTTGGATCTTCGTTCACCATAATGCCAACGTCGTAGGCTACGTTTGCCGACAATGACGTTTGGATCTGCCAAGATCGGAACATGTCAACCGACTCTGTTCGGTCTAGGACCACGCCCATTTCTTCGTCACTCACCAAAACTCACACACCAGTCGAGGAAATGATTTCGGACTCTATTCGATGCGTCTCACAATCAAAACCCACGCGGATCTTTGACATGATTCTCTTTTGGGCGACCAAGCCCGCAATAAAACCCGCCACCTCAAACGGAAAGAGGTGGCGGGTAACTGCTGTACTAATTAGAAGGGGATGGCCATCGGTCGGCGACGAACTGCTGGGATCCTTAAAATAGTCGACAACAGTAAAAGTACCACCGTCTTTGTGGTGGTATTCGTAGCATCGGCTATTAGCGTCATCCTTGAACTAATTCGTTGTGATCGGCTAAGGCTGCCACTTTGCAGCGGTACTTGATCTTGTGGCATATCACTGGGATCGACACAACGTGTCTTACGCGACTTCTATTTTTTGGCCACTTCATATTCAACATGTGAGTGATTGTCTCACCCTCCATCTGCGAAGAGGACTCTTGACGTAAAACCTCTTCCACTGTGTATTTTATGACCTGAAATTTTGCCATATCCGAGTCTCGAATACCGGGACGAAACTCTGTCAATCGCACGCGGTATTTTCCGGGCCGAATCCAGTTGTCTGATTTTAATGCGGGAGCATCATCTATGTCAGAGTAAAAACTCTTAGTATCTGTAACGGTGTTCATTTTTCTTCCTTTTGTTCAATGTGTGTATCTACACGGTTTCTTGTTAGCATAATCAAAAAATCTTTACAAGCTACAAGTACAGATCTCCATCGTGGAGATCGGCGTGACTGCCGATAAGTAACTTCTGTCTCTGCCCTGTCTTGTTTTGTAGGGCTTCGGCTTCCACCAACGCTTTCTGGAACGATCTCCAATATGGTGGAGCGTTTAAATATTTAAAAGTCACTTCGTGAGCAGTGGAACCCACACGGTGAGTTCTTCCGCACATCTGCTCCCAAACTTTTGCGCTACTAGGAGTTTCGAGGACAAGGTTATCCGCGTAATTGTATTGCAGGCCGTCCACCCCCTGTCCAAAGCTCCTGATAGGTAAAGCAACCGTTTCGCCGTTTGGTACAGGATCTCCCGGTCGTAATACCTTCATTCCAAGAGCCTGTAACCGGCTTCCTACGCCTTCCACGGACACATACCACAGTAAGCAAGATTTGGACTTGTTCGCCTCCGCTACGGCAGAGGCTAATACGCTATCACAGATTACCTCGGTGACGGTAGGGGGGGTCGGTCGATCCTTGACAGCGTTCCATCTGTCAAATACCCGCAATACACCGGGGCTACATTCTCGGCGTTGTGCAGCACGAAAAACAAGCGCGGGGCTATCTCGACCCGGACGTGATAACGCAACAACATTTCTTACTGTAGCATTCCACGCTCTCCGTGCCTCCAACCACTCCGCGTCTGGTCCGTTCGGCCAATCCCACCTGTAGTAAAAGCCAAGGGCGATTTGTTTTTGTGCCCGTGCATACTCAAGTGCATCGGCCAAAAAGTCTCCGTTCGGAAGCTGCCATGTTTTTCGGAGATGGTGAAGCGCGTCATTTATTTTACTGCTGGTACACGGGTGCCAGCCAGAAAAAATTATTGAGGCGGACACCTTTGACTGGTCGCTCGCTACTATCACGCCCGGTGCGTTTTTGAACCTGCGCTGAAAAGCCAATTGAGCGGCCTCCTTTTGTTTTTCGAGAGGGACCTCTTTTCCGACTAGCCACTTAATCTGACACCAATCATTGTGAGTGTGCTCCGCATGGGGGTTAAGCAGGGCCTCCCATCGTTGTCGAATACTGTACGACGTTGGTACGGGGGCTTCCCCGCGTAATGCTAACTCAACTATATGTGCGTACTTATTGAGGCTTTGTTGGATTAGGGTTCCGGACATGGCAATAAATTTAGTCTTCGGTGCCGATTTGCAATAAGCGAATATACGCTTTGTTGTGACAGATACTTGCGAGGCCAGCCAATGGGCCTCATCCATTACAATGAGGTCCGGAGAAAGTCTTTTTAGCTCAAAAGCCGATTCCGGTCTGCTTAGTTTTTGGTAGCTCATCACAGATATGTTGGGGTGGACCCTATATAGGTGCTTCCATTTTTGAATATCCTCAAACATCTGCTTTTTTAAAGACGCGGGTACAAGCAACAATACCCTTTGAGACTTTAAAACGGTCCCAGCCAAAAGAGCAACGAGGGTTTTGCCGTAGCCCACGGGTAGGGCTAATACCGCGCCCCGGTTGTTTTTGGAGCGGCTTATGCACTCAAAGCTAAGTGCTTGCCCTTCAAAAAGGGGTGGGGCTTTTGGGTTGCAAGCGAGGGCGGTCGACCACTTGGTGACACAAGTTTTTCCCGGTGGGTAGGTTTCAATTGGGAGG
>UEXM01003452.1_pt1 | contig 10044 bp, 8 predicted proteins | sample 1796661 | NCBI WGS metagenome assembly UEXM01 (sample SAMEA4772469, study PRJEB27181) | metagenome
TATCTTAGTTTCATAATGTGTGCTTACCTTAATTGTGCGTCGCTTGATTAAATATTGATAGTATTCTTCATCATTAAAAAAAGTTTTAGGTGTGTTATATCTCATAATAGGATTACTCTGACTCTGTGTCTAAATAGTTTTTTGCTTGGTTTGCTAAAGTTTCATCGAAATGATCAGCTTTGCCTTTCTTCGATTTTCTTTCGTATCTGTTTATTGCTCGGTTTGCCCTTCTGCCGCCGAGAGCGCCGCGGAACCTTGAGGCAGCAATATCCTCGGCTGCTTGCCTGTCTCTCTCAAGTTGTAGTCTTTTTTCATATGAGGCACGGTCACTTACATTTTCTTTTGTAGACGGCTCTTTTAGTTCGACATCATACATAAGCCCTCTATTAATTGGATCGCCAAACATATCATAGCCATTTGTTTTCTCGTGTATCACATTAAAATCAAGGTTAATACTAAAGTTTTGTGGCAATACAACATTTGGACCACGTTCGAACATGGCAGTACTTTTGACATCTGTATTAATTCCAACGTTATTTATTGCCGCTAAAATACCCATGTCTGCAGAGGCGTTGCCTTTGGCGCCATATTGACCAAACATTGAGGATCTTGGTCTTTCGTCACCGAATGCCACACCCGGGGCGAGTGTATTTTTTTGTATCAGGTTCATTACTTTAATTCTAACCAAAGGCGCTTGTGTGATCGTGTAATTTTCTTCATGACCAGCAAGGGCAATACCATCATATGTAGAATACTGCATTTGCGCAAGTTTTTGTATTCGACCCATGTTTTCATAAGCTTCTTGTTCAGAAGATGCCGGTACATCGAAAGCAAGACTAATTGTTCTTCTGGTGCTAGAATACGTATAGATCGGATCGGTGCGGCCGAAAACTACCTCAGATTTCCATTCATTATTAAAGTTTTCACTGTAGTTTGTAATAAATGCTTTAAAAAATACTTCTTTACCAGAACCCAGGTGATGGAGTGAGATGACAAATTTGCCGCCATTGGCCAAAGCGTCGGTGCCGTCGACTATACCTTGATTTCTCTCCGTGACACCATATTTAGACTGCCAAAAGAAATTAGTATCGTCTGTTACGTCTGACATTTAAACTCTCCATACTATAAAACGGCTTCTTTGATTACGCCGCCCACTAAATTAATTACCTTCTTATCAATTTCTTTACCATCTAGATTCAAAGATATGTTTATTACTTGCGGTTGCCCATTGGTTCCCTCGGCAAGTTGTCGATTATAATTCGGATTGGCTACACCGGGACTATCAAACGGGTCAACTGCTGCAGTTTGCAGCTCACTTGCAACCTTTACTGTATCGCCCATAAAGATGCTTTTGATGCTGTCTGGTACCATATCAAGCGTAGGCTGTATAATCTCCATTAGAAGGGCCCCTATGGTGGTCCAGGGCGCTAAAAAGGCTTCTATTAGTGCAGTTGCGGTTTCAAGCATTGCTGAAGCGCCTCCTTTAATCGGATCTGTCAAACTAGTTACCATGTTCATACCGATATCCATCATGACTTTAGAGGGTGATGCTATTCCAAGAAAGCTTTCAATTCCCTTAATTGCCTCATCGAATCCATATTCAAGTGTTTCACCAAGAAAAGAAAAATCTAATTCTTCCCACGCTTCGTTAAATCCAATACCAAGAGAGTTGGTCATGGTTGAAAGCTTATCAACCATGCCGAATGTCATATAGTCAATAGCCTCGGCCGCGCCTTTTCCGAGGCCACCAATACCTGCTAAAAATGCATCAGTTGCATCACTGCCGGCGGTTGCCATGGCTTTTTGTATACCTTTACCTGATTCAAAGACCATATTCCCCACTGAAGCGATCGTTGTGGGGACAGCACCTAAAACTTTTGATGCACCCCTACCTAGAGGACCTAAGCGTTGTAAAACACCAGCTATCTTGCCCGGGCCCTTGGCGATCGCGCCACCGATACCTTTTGCTGATCTGGCTATAGAGCCAAGCATTTGGCGCGCTTTTCCGCCGGCTTTTCCGAGTGCTTCGCCGGCTTTTTTGCCAAAATCTGTGACTGCGAATTTCATCTTCTGAAGCCGGGTTAGTGGCTTTGGCCCAAGAAACTCTGGTGTTTTCTTGAATTTTCCAAAGAAGTCCTTTATTGGGCCCCCTAAATTCTTAAAACCAATCCTCCACGAAGCAATAGTAATACCGATTCCTTTGAATCCGTCCCACCAACCTTGGACTTTTTCCCAAAAATTATCACCACCTTCAGCAGCCCCTGCTGCAGCAGCCACCAGATCTGGGGTCATTCTAGCAATTGCTTTCTGGGCTTTATTTGCCATCACGGCCAAGTCGTAAAACTTATCAGATACGTCGTCTGTGACCATCATTGCCTTATCAGCTAAAATACCATATGCAGGCTCCAGTGATTTTGCGAAATTTGCTGCTAATTCTGTCTGTGAGCGGATTAATGTTGCGGAATCTTCTAATGTTTTAATTTGGTTGCCGGCTGCATCTGCGGTACCTTCCGCTGTATCCTGGAACACGCTGAGATCTCCGCTCATTGCTCTTGTGAAGTCTGTCGTGCTCAACTCCAATTGCGATGCCATAAACATTTTCTGCTTACGTGTCATATCTTCAACAGCAACACCGGATGATTCTATTGCATCACGAATAATTTTAAATCTTTCTGCCGGATCATCTTCCATCATCAGGGACATGGAATCAACAAAGTTACCGCCGAGAGCGGCGTTCAGACTGGCCGCGGCGTCTGCAGCACCTTCAAATGTGTCAAACTTATCGGTCATGGCAATCAGCTTGCCCATTTCCAAGCCAGTGATCTTTTGAATACGAGCCATTTCCTTGAATGATTTTATGCCGGTTGTTCCCAATTGGGACATTTTTTCTTCTGCACCAGCAAAATCTTCCATCAATTGTGTAACAGGGACTTGCAGAGCTAATGCTGTTTTTCGCATTTCCCTCATACTCTTAGCAGACTGCTGGGCTGTCATGCCCATGGATTTCATACCAACTTGTAGATTTTTAGTATATTGTTCGGTCTCAACTCCAACTTCATTAAACAATGACGCGTCAGAAATTAATGATTTTTGCATATCTTTACTTAGCATCGTAAAGTCTGTTGTGTTGGCGACAAGAGATTTTGTAGCTTTGGTTACCTCTTCATAGCTAACACCCGAAAGCCTTAAATCATCACCAAGCCTAATTGACATTCTTGACAACTCTTTAGATGCGGCGCCTGTTCTTTCTAGCTCTCTGGCAAATGACTGAACGTCATTCATTTTGCTAGACACACCGACTATCATGTCTTTGGCATCTGAAAATGCTTTCTTAAGCTCATCTTGAGCTTTTTTAGCTTCTTTTAATTCATCGGTTGTTTGTTTGAGTTCTTTATTATAGTCTGCGGTGGCAATTGCTAATTCTCTTTTGACTTCAAGAAATTCTTCGGTGCCCTCTCTCATACCTGCGAGTCTAACCTGTAGGCCTTCGAGGTTTTCTCGCATGGTGCCCAAACTTTCGTTTGCCTCATCCAGCTCTTCAGATGACACGTTTACAGTTAAGTCAGCCGCGGTGCCGGCACGATTACCACCACCACCAGACCGGCCTCCGCGGAGGTTTTCTTCTAATAGTCTTTTAATATCGTCTAATGTTGCTGCCATAATAAAAGCTCCCTGTTATAAATAGTAAAAGCCCAAAAAGATGGGCTTTTGTTAATCTAGCGCGGGCCATTAAAGGATGGTTGATTTTGCGCGCTTAGTGTTTGTGAATTTGCTCTGTTACCCTTTTGGGCAGACTCAACTGCTTCTTTTTCCATTTGAAGCTGTTTGGCTAGTCTTTCTGAAAACCATTTTCTTAATCCAACCGGCAAGCTGTATGCTTCTGTAAACGACCAACCGCCCGAGTATTTCATAAAGAAAAAGATCTCATAAACGGATTGCATGTACTCAGCGGTCAGGCCAAAAAAAGTCCGCGGTGAGCGGCACCTCCATAATATCTTCAAAATCACAATTGGCGCACGCAAAATGTTGATCGATATTAATATTTGGGGTAACCGTCTTATATGCTTTTCTGAGAAAAGCAGAATCTTTCGAGGGGATGTTCTCGGCGACGTAGTTTAGTGCCTCTGGCGAATCATTATCATTAACAGATACTACCATGGCACGAATCTGCGTTGTTATCAGATTGTCCGGTCTATTGCCTTTAGTGGTTGAATTGTTGGAGATTCTTTTTTCATCATATCCATTCAAAACCTTAAAAACGATATTTAAACCGCTAGTTGGCAATGCTGCTGAGAATGTTCCGTTCCCATTATCTGTTATGCCTTGCATATCGCCGCCATGGCTAATCTCGGCAAGGTTTAGGTCAAATGAATACTCCTGCTTTGTTTCGCATGCAGGACAGCCAACACTAGTAGTATAAACATTACCATACCCAGAGACTCTGGATGCAATAACGAGGGCGTTTTTATCCCCTACTAATAAGGACGTTACGTCGATTGATTTATCCACGATAATACTTTGGATAACTCTGTCAATTGCTACACCTTGTTTGAGAAGAGATCTAGAAGTTAAGATATCCTCTTCTTTTGCAGTCATTTGTTTAATTTCAATTATTGTTTGGTTGTGGAGCGGATGGCCGACTGCATAAAATCTACCCTTGGAAGGCAACTCAACAAACTCTGTAGGGACAACAAATGAAAAAAGTTGTTCTGGGGAGTTTGTGTTGCTTGCCACAGGAGATTCAGCTTTCTGGGCCGCGTCGCCGCCGCCTACTCTATCTCTATTTCTTGACAATATACACCTCTCGTTTTGTCTTTATTAAACTTGGAAGAAAGTGTTGCCGCCCAATTCTCTTGCGGCGCCGCCTTCTACAGTATCTAGTCTAGCCCAATCGTAGCGAAGTTTTAAGGACAATTCTGTTAAAGAGTCAGATCCGTACTCAAGTGTGCCGCCAAAGTTGACTTCAGTGACAAATGCGTTCCAAAGTGTCCATGACTCGACAACCTTACCGTCAGCGTCAATTTGTGAAATTTTGACTTGACCAAGAGCACCAACAGCTTTAGATTTTGACATACTTGTCAGATCTTCGTTCGTTGCCTTGGTGGGCGGTGTATAGCCGGCTGCTGTTACGATCCCAGCCAATGTTGCAGCTGCATCTGGATCTCCGCCGGGGTCTACCATTGTGATATCACAAGGACTCCATGTTACAGCATTGGGGTAGTAGAATGTATGATTCAAATATTTATGTTCGGTTTCCGACACAGTAAAGGTGGGCTTTGTAACCGATTTTGCGTACCACATCAACGAACCACCCTGTTGTGAGTCAATACCGTCGATTGTGATTGTAAACCTAAAAGCCCTTTTCGGATCTTTTAAAGGTGTATCGGATTCTCCGAAATTTGTTGACCAAAATGCCATTTTTAGTTTTCTCCCTTGAATTAACTAGTTTTTAAATTATTTTTAGTCATCGAAAGATGCACCAGTCGATGCGATAACGAAGTCAATTGCGATGAACTCAATTGCTCTTGCGGGCTTGACCATAATCTTCGCGTAGAGGATGTTTTGGTCAATAAGATCTGGTGTTGTTGTAGTCTCATCGAGAATGAGTCTATAATCTGTGATACCAAATCTAGTCTTGACATTTGCCAAGAATGGCTCAATAAGGCCGGTAAATCTGTCCCATGTGGCTTGAACATTTTGTTCAAACAGAACCTGAGTCGAAAGAACTGAGATTTGCTTCTTCAAGTAAATCACAAGCCTACGTACATTAATTCTGTCAAGTGCAGATGGGCGCTCTTGAAGGGTCTTCTGTCCAAGTACCACAACTCCGTTTGACGGGAACGAGGCAATCGGATTAATTCGTGCGTCGTAAAGTGTGTCTCGCTCTTTCGAAGACAATCTTTCAGAAACCTGCACAACTGGGATACCGGCTGCGCCCTCGGTGAGGCCACCGCGGTTAAAGCCAGCAGGAGCAAACCAAACGTCTGATTTCGCCTCAGAACTGGCCAGAACTCCGGCCATAGCAACAGAGGGTGGAACCCAAACCAACTGACCAGTACTATCATCTCGGGTCTGGATCCACGGGTAGAACGTGCAACCATACGATGAATCAAGTCTCCTATCTTTAAGTGAGTTGGCGGTGCCGACAACATTTAAGTTGGCTCGATTTGCTTTCTTTTGAAACTTCTCGTATACAGGTGTATACACATCCGCCAAATCAATGACAGCCATAGCATCAGCTCTTTCTTCGCAGGTATTAATCATGTGATTTGTGAGATCATCATTAGTTAACCCGGGAGCTAACAGCAGATTCATGTCCAAGAGTTCAGGATCTGCAATTGTGTCAATAGCGCGGCGGTAAGTATGATAGATATAGCTATTATTTTCGGTTGAACTGCCCTTGGTCATCAACGAGTTTGCCAGCGGATCTGGCTTGGTGATATCGAATCCATCGAACCCACCCCAGAACGGTGCTGTGAACTTATCGACACCTGCATCAAGCAAGTCTTTGTAGCTCGAAGTTGCGTGTTCGGCCGAAACCGAAGTGCCGTTAACTCTAGAGCCAGACTCATAATTGAATACGGAGCTTTCTTTCCGGATGTTGTCAAGCGTAAAGATGTATGACCATGGCTGGACGCCGTCGCCAGCATTAACATGATTGGGATCATTCGGGAAGTCGGCGTATAAAAGCCTGTGTAGATCACCGAGACCACTGATCGGGGCACTGGCGTTTGCCTTGCGTGTGGATCTAAATCCATAGTATGCATCGGTCTGATCAACCAAGCCTCCATCAAGTGAGGATGACCTCAACAAGGATGTTGGGAATGCAAAAGTACCAGTAACGTTGTTTAGTCCGGCGCCGGCCAAGATTTGTTGAGTACCAGAATAACCCGCTGCACCTGAAGCAATAAGGGTCATAGTAGAACTATCTGGAGCTGAAATACCTGTGAATGTGTGTGCAGCATATCTTGGCGGGCCGTAGTAGCCGAATGGCAGGAGTGCTGGATCAGTCGCTCCGGCCTCAACATCATTATTCATCTCAATTCTAACAAACTTAGAATTGTTTGGGTACTCACCATAATATCTTAATCTCTTATTGTTGCTGTCCCATTGTCCATACATATCCCCGATTTTTCTTGCGACAAAATCGGGTGAAGCTGGATTAAGATTACAGTTATCGAACCTTTCCATGACTTCGACCCTATTATCAGTATCCATAAGATTGCGTAATACAACTGAGAATGTTCCAAACGGCGATATTCGGCTGTTAGATTGTTTAATTCTCTCAATTGAGACCTTTACGTTCTTATGTAACCATTCGCCATGGCCGCGGCCTTTTAAGCGGAACAATTTTTGCAGGTTTTCTGGATTGAAGTCTCCGTAGGTACCAACATCCTGTGAAATAAACCAGCCTGCGACGGCTTCTCGGCTAGCTTGGTTTTTCATCTGTGACGGGCCTTTTCCGGAGGCAAAGGAACCTGAACCAAGTGCCACGACAATACCACAACTTTGACTAATGTCAAAACCCGAGTTAATAACGTTTTGTTCGAAAGTCTCTCCTAACCAATAATCTTTAGAACCTGATGGGTAAAAAGTTTGTGTATTTCCGCCCCAAAGTTGAGGGTTTGTGTTAAACTGGCTTCTGATGAAGTTTTCAGAGTTGTTATTAAAGTTGAACGTAAATGTCTCTGTACCTTGTGAGCTACCTTGAATGGACATCTTGTAGTTACCGTTTGCATCTGAATTGAGAAGGGCGCCGCATGATGCTGTGGTGGTGAGGGCGCCGCCAGGGCTGCCCCAAAGAGTTCCGGAAAGTTGGATTATACCGTTTTGTAAGTACCAAATTGCTGCACATGTTCCAGTACCAATCTCGCCTATACTCGTGCTCGCAGATGTAAACAAGAACAGGCCGTAAGCTCCACCGTTATCGCCCGGGCTGGACGCGCCACCATGAGTCCACGGTGTTTTATCAGTCTTCCAGCCGGCTGCGGCCGCACTGCCGGCAGCACCGCCGGTTGAAGTTTGTTCTCCCAAAAGCCTTAAGTAGGTAACAGGCGCGACATTGGCGCGTAAGAATGCTTTTGCAGCATAAGTACCATACATTGGCGATTGGAAGTTGCCGTCGCGATATACATCGCCACCAGCATTACCGGGAACAGTTTCGCCGAATAGTTCTACAAATTCTGAGTAGGACTCGACTTTGGTTGGAGAGCCTGCAAGGCCCTTTCTAGAGCGGCCAATAATTACAGGGCCGATTAAATCTGGTGTTCTCGGTCTAAACGAGTTATCAATCTCATTGATAAAGACACCGGGTGAAACAAACTTAAAGTTTTTTACTGACATTTGGTTATATCCTCACTTTGTTATAATTCTTAGATTATAAGTCAATCATCAGTAAATAGTTAATGCATTGTCAAAAGTCTAGAACTGAACAAAGAAAATTGGCTACAGTTCAGGAACTATTCTAAAGGAATGGTGATTTCGCCCGGAAGTGGCACAGATTCGCGCGGGAACGTAACTTCAACAATGTTTTCATCGATTCTTACGAGTCTGCGATCATCATTGCTTCCTTCACCTATTAAATAACCTAAAACTTTGATATTAATGTCGGTCGAAAACATCCGAATTTCCTCGTTTAAGTTGGACATATTGTTATTATGGGCAAAATTTTGCTGAATAAAAGCCTCATAGCGGTGGCCGTTCCTCTTCATTACAAAAGAGTTGATTTGACCCGTACGAGCAATAAATGGTGCCAACAGGTCATTCATTTGTTGTTGGTACTCAGATTTAATGGTAATTTTATAATCAAGCTCAACATACACTGGAATGGGAATTGACAAAGTCTGGATAACTACTTTTTTATTAACTCTAGGGTAATATTTTTGAATCTTTGCATTTTTTGGAAGTTGTCTCATTGATTGAGCAACAGAAAAATTCCTAGTTTTATCTTTGACTATTCTTCTGGCAACAACCATACGGCCGGTTCTTTGATCTTTCTTGTCTGAAAAAGTTTGTGCTTGGTATGAGCCTTTGTTCGCTGGGTTTTTATTTATTCCAGTTCTCTCGACACTTATAAGTGGTAATTTTAAGGCGCCATTTTCGTCTCTAAGATCTTTTTTGTTTTTAATTTGGAATGCGCGCTCTGGTGCTTGCCACAAGACAGGAACCTTTTTGCGACCTTCATTGGTTTGTGATGCAAGGTCCAGATCTACTTTCAGCCACGATGTTATGGCATAGTCTATATTTTCAATGTCGGAAACCAACATGCCAATTTCTTGCAGTGTCATCGAGCCGGTGGCAGGAATATCCGGCAACATTGCAAAGTCAAAATTATCAGGTAGCATCGAATAAACCCCTTCTTGCTCGTTTACATGTGGCAACAATTTCAAATGTTTGATCCACTTGGCCAAATAATTTCCTTGGCTCTGATAACTTAACTATTTCGTAGTATGTTTTACCATACAAAATAAAATCACCTTCTCTAACAAAAAGGTTTTGATCTTCGACCAACCTTCTTCTGTGAAACTGTACACTAATCGCTGCGTCTGAGTCTATACCCATACCCTCAAGATAACTCGTAGATTCGTTCTCGAATTTTATAAGAGCCATAACACGTACGGGAGCTAAAAATGTTTTTTCAACAGCTTCACCGTACATATCATGAAAATTTGTTCTTTCAAGATCAATTGAGTAATATAAAATTGATTGACCAATGACATTTTCAATTAACTCGTCATTGACTTGTTTAACAAGATCGCGCTCTTTCTTGCCTAGAAATAAGGGCGGTGGCGGCTGTTCAGGTCTATCCCATTCGTTTGACATCTAATTACCCCACAAAAATTGGCAAAGGAGAGAAAGCAAATGTTTTTGCTGCTGATTCCGCTTTTTCTGAAGACATTCGAGCCAATTCCTGATATTCAGCATCTTTAAGCATTTCCCTAAGCTTTTCTTTGAGTTCTTGTTGTTCTTCTTTTGCCTGCGATAGCAACTCGGAATGATTTAGAGTTACGGATTCACCGGGAATGGGAATTTGAGCGATTTTGC